>Ga0068714_10002108_pt1 | contig 26492 bp, 16 predicted proteins | sample MTBNYHSulfiMetaG_FD_62988 | JGI IMG/M metagenome (GOLD analysis project Ga0068714, IMG submission 62988) | Enrichment culture microbial communities from rom New York Harbor, USA that are MTBE-degrading - MTBE-NYH (New York Harbor Sulfidogenic)... | ecosystem: Environmental > Aquatic > Marine >... | reverse complement strand
TTTCCCATTTCCCCCTGGAAAAACTGCATCAGTCGCAAAGCTTTCTCCTCAAGGTGAGGAACCATCTCCATCTTCTTGCAGGGGGCCGAAGGGAAGACCGGTTGCTCCTGTCATACCAGGATCATATATCCGGGAGTCTGGGATACGTGAATGGGGTTTACAACACGGGCCCCGAGAAATTCATGCGCCACATTCACCTCCATCTCAATCGAATCCGCTACGGGAGCGAAGAGTTCCAAGCCAAGGCAATGGACATCGTCGATTCTCAGCCGGTCGAGCCGACTCCCAATCGGCTGCCGGCGGAATTTCAGGTGCTGAGGGGGAACCTCGACCTCGCTGAAGAAGGGAGGTTGTCCGGGGACCCCATTCTCATTCTCAAGGCCTTTCAAGAGGCCAACCAAAGAGGCCTCTTTCTGGGCTCAGGGTTCATCTGGGAAGCCAGCATGAAAATCGCGGAAGACTGCAAGGCTCTTCTCGATATTCCGGAGGCGAAGAGCATCTTCGTGGATCTTCTGCTCAATCCGAAGAACCCGAAGATTCTGAGGTTAGCCCTGGAAATAGGGGTGATCACACTCTTCATCCCCGAGTTCAGAAAAATCAGGAACCTTGCCCAGTTCAGCTACTATCACTCGGAAACCGTGGATCTCCACGCCCTCAAGACCCTGGAGGTCGCCCATGACATCTCCCGGGGGCTTTACCGGGACCGCTGGCCGGTGTTCCATCGAGTCTTCGAAGAGCTGGAGCACCCGGAGTGGCTGTACCTGCTGTGCGTCGTCCATGACATCGGGAAAGGTTACCGGGGCGATCATTCCAGGAAGGGAGCCGAGCTTATCCCGCGCATATTGAAGCGGCTGGGAATCGAAGGCGACGCCTTGAAGGTCATACCCTTTCTGGTGAAGCACCACCTGCTCCTGGCGAATACATCCCAAACACGGGACCTCAACGACGAGAAGACCTCGGTGCAGATTGCCCAAACCGTGGGCGGTCTGGAAAGGCTGAATCTGCTCTTCCTTCTCACTGTGGCCGACAGTCTGGCCACAGGTACCATGGCGGGAAGCGACTGGAAGATCATGCTTCTCAGCGAGCTCTATTCCAAGGTGAGGCGCATCATTGAAAGAGGAACGCTCGCATCCCCTGATACGACCAAGAAGACTGAAGAGAACAAGAAAGCTCTGGCCAGGATTCTGAAAAAGGATTTCCCTTCAAAAAAAATCCTTTCACTCGTGGACCAGGTGTCTACCCGGTATTTCATAAACACACCCATGGAGATAATGGTGGAGCACTTCCGGCTGGCGCTCGCCATGGGGGATGACAGGCTCAGGTGGACGCTCCGGAAGCTGAAGAACGCGCCGGTGACGAGGGTTATACTCTGTACCTATGACAAACCGGGCCTCTTCAGCAAAATGGTGGGGGTGTTCACCCTTCACAACATAAGCGTTCTTTCCGGGAATATATTCACCTTGAAAAACGGACTTGCGCTCGACACGTATGAGGTAACCAACCCGCTCGATCCCTACCGGGAGGAAGAGATGTGGGAAAAGATCCTCCATGACGGCCGCCTGGCCATAGAAGGCATGCTCCCCCTGGATGATCTGATCAACCGTAAGGCTAGGATGAACTTGATTCCCAGAATGGGCTACTCCTCTCAGGTGAAGAAAGTGAATATCGACAATGAAGCTTCCGACTTCTTCACCCTCATCGAGATGAAGGGAGGGATCAGGACCGGGCTATTGTATGACCTGGCGAAGGAGTTCCACTCCTTGGGCCTGGACATTCGTTTCGCCAAGGTCAACAGCGACAAGGAAAAGATGACCGGCACTTTCTATGTCAGAGACGGGAGCGGACAAAAGGTCTACGATGCGCCTGTGTTGGAGTTGGTCAGGGAGAGGATATTGAAGGTGATCGAGGGTCCGTAAAAAGAGATGGAATAAAGCGCGGACAGGGTCGTGGCGGCAAGACGCATACCCTGCGGGGAAATCCTGGCCCGGAACGGGCCAGGAAGCGGTGGGCTAACATCAAGTGAACCCTTCAGTCTGTGACGGCACAATGAAACGGGGACCCCAATTAATCGACACGGCATGCCTCCTGCCCTACACCAAGCCCTGATCCAGCATGGCGTTCACCACCGTCACGAAGCCGGCGATGTTGGCTCCTGCGAGGTAGTTCCCCGGCATTCCGTATTCTTCAGCGGCATCGAGACAGGTCTTGTGAATGCTCTTCATGATGAGCCGCAGGCGGCCGTCCACTTCCTCCTTGGGCCAGATCAGGCGCATGCTGTTCTGGGCCATCTCGAGGCCGGACACCGCCACGCCTCCTGCATTTGATGCCTTGCCGGGAGCATAGAGGATTCCGCTGCCCAAGAAGGCATTAATGGCTTCGGGCGAGGAGGGCATGTTGGCGCCCTCGGCGACAAGAGCGACACCGTTGTTGATGAGGTTTTGGGCGTCTTTGCCGTTGATTTCGTTCTGGGTGGCACAGGGAAAGGCGCAGTCCGCCTTTCGGTCCCACAGAGGGTTGTAGTTCAGGGTGCTGTCCGCGTCGGTGTAGACGCTTTGTGAATACTTGTCCACGTATTCCTTTATCCTGCCCCGCCTCACGTTCTTGAGCCACTTGACGAAGGAGAGTTTTTTCTGGTCGATGCCTTCCTCGTCATAGATGAATCCGGACGAATCCGAGAGAGTGACCACCTTCGCCTTCATCTCGATCAGCTTTTCCGCCGTGTACTGGGCCACATTGCCCGCTCCGGAGACCAGGCACACCTTGCCTTCGATGGTCTTCCTTTGTGCATCCAGCATTTCGGAAGCAAAGTATACGCAGCCGTAGCCCGTGGCTTCGGGCCGGATGAGACTTCCGCCCCAACCGAGGCTCTTGCCGGTCAGCACGCCCGTGAACTCGTTGGCCAGTTTCCTGTACATGCCGAAAAGATACCCTATCTCTCTCGCGCCTACGCCGATGTCGCCGGCCGGGACGTCCGTGTTCGGTCCGATGTGCCGGTAAAGCTCCATCATGAAGGACTGGCAGAAGCGCATTACCTCGCTGTCCGATTTTCCTTTAGGGTCGAAGTCGGAACCGCCTTTGCCTCCCCCCATGTTGAGGGTTGTCAGGGCATTTTTGAAAACCTGTTCGAAAGCCAGGAACTTGAGGATGCTGAGATTGACGGAAGGGTGAAACCTGATTCCCCCCTTGTAGGGCCCGATGGCGCCGTTCATCTGAATTCTGAAGCCCCGGTTGACATGGACCTGTCCCTGGTCGTCCGTCCACGGGACTTGGAACATGATGACCCTTTCAGGTTCGACAATCCTCTCCAGGACCCCCGATTCACGGTACTGGGGGTTCCGGTCGAGGACGGGTTTGACAGATTCCATCACTTCGTAGACTGCCTGGTGAAATTCTTTTTCACCAGGATCCCTTGCTTTGACCAATTTCAAGATGTCTGACATTCGTCTCCTCCTATGGGTTTGTATATGGTTGTCCAGCCGGAATGAAAATCCGCACTCGCATCAAACAAGCCTCATGATGCCTTCGCACGTTCGGCCGTCGATCTTGAGCAGAAAGGGTTTTTCGAGCCGAAGGTGCCGCAAGAAAGTCGCCTCCGTCACAGCGGGCAGGCTCTCGACCCACTGCCAGTCGAAATAGTCGTCCGGGCCCGAGTCCTCGGTCACCGTAAGATAGTGAATGCCCAGGGAGGTGATGTTCTGAAAGAAATGGGAGCCCTGCGAGGGATCTGCCTTCAGAACCTCGTTTCTGATCTCGATCATGGCCCGCACGCCGGAGATGTTCTTCCACTGCACCGGTATGCCCAGCCACCGGTCTGCCGAGCCCCACCGGCCCGGCCCAACGAGCAGATAAGGCCGTCCTTCCTTGAGGATCATGCCGTTCAACTTGTCGATTTCCAGTGCGATCTCCACGGTCGATTCAAGCCTGAACTTGCTCGGCTTCACGTAAACGATATCGGCTATTTCGCTGTTCTTGCCGTTTCCAAGGGCCTGGGAGGAACGGCAGAAGGCCTTCTCCCTGTCCGCATCGGTTATTTCCACCTCGAATCTCTGGTCATCGGCCACCATTGGTCTGATCTGGAGGAAGTTGAACTCCCCCTTCTTTTCTGCCCCGCTGTTCAGGTTCGCGGAGAACTCGATCTCCACGGGGCACCCCATGCCCTTGCGGCCAAGATCGAGAAAGTCACACAGGATCTGGGACAATGGAAAGCGGTTGTACTTGAGGATCGGGGCAAAGGTGAGGACTTTGTAGCCGGGCACCGACGATGTGTCTCGAATTCTGTGTTCCTCCGGAACATACGTGCTCGCAAGCATTCTCACAGGAGGCTCGCTTTCCGCTTCGTCTATCGCCCTCCTTTCGAGGTTGCAGTCTCGTTCGAAATTGAGGGAAGGGCCGCATTCCCTGATTCTCAGAGCGTAGAAGAAACGTTGAGCATTGGACAGGATGTCATCAACCATAGAGAACTGGGGAAGGATGTTGGGGTACCTGGGGCTGAAGCGCAAGGCCCTTTCCCCTTCCACCACCGTTTTGCCCAGCCCTATGGCGATATGGGCGATGCCTTCTTCCGCTTTCATGGGTTTAACGGGGTAAAAATTGTAGGACTGGGCCACGCCGGAGATTGCCGGGTAGAAGAAATCCCCATATTCTCTGCCCGTCAACTGCTGGATTATAACGGCCATGGACTCGAGCTGGGGTTGATTCGCCAGGCTCCTGGAAAAGACCTTGGGCGCCTCGTAGTAGGTGGAGGCATAAACGAGCTTGATCGCGGTGATGAGCTGGTCAAGGCGGGCCGAAGGGTCAGGGTCGTTGTTGGGAATCATGTAGGTCTTGTAAAGTCCGGCATAGGGCTGAAATTGGGCGTCTTCAAGAAGGCTCGACGACCGGACTGAGAGCGGATAACGGGCGTAGCCCAGGTAGGCCTCGAGTTCCGTGGTTATCCAGGCTGGCATTTCGGCCTTCAGAAAGCCTCCGGTTATCTCCTCGTCCGGCGACTCTTCCTTCGCAAAATGCTCCAGCCTGTTTTGAGCCACAAAGGATTCGAACCCGTCCGTGCAGATCACCAGGGACTTGGGTATTTCGACGCTGACCTCCGGGTAGCTTTCGAGGATTTTCGGCTTTTCCTGGAGCATGGCGGACATGAAGGCAAGCCCCCTTGCTTTGCCGCCGAGCGATCCCTGCCCGATCTTTACAAGATCGCTCACATCAGGATCGAAATGAGAGGCTTTGAATTGCGCCACGACTCCCCTCTGGCGCCATTTCCGAAGAGTGTGGATACTCGATATGATGAACTGCCTCGCCTCATCAGCGCTGTTGAAATCGGATGCGGTCACTTCGCGAAAGGTGGTGGCAAGGGCCACCTCGGATCGAGCCATGAGCCACCTGGAGAAGTGGTTGCGGTTCCCGTGGTACCAGAGGCATTCCTCGGGAATGAGGGCAACCTTTTCTTCCAGTTCACGGAGGCTTGAAGCCCGGGCAACTTCCCTGCCGTCGGGCATGCGGAAAACAAAGTGCCCGAAACCGAGGTGATTCATGAAAAAATCGTGAAGCTCGGCAAGGAGATTAGGGGAATTCTTGTCGAGAAACACGGCGGGAATCTTTTCCGCTTTTGCCCTGTTCGAGGGTTCGGAACTCATGAGAAGAAGAGGCAGGTCGGGAATCTCTTCCCGGGCCTTGGAGAGAAACTCCGAGCCTGCGTTGTCGTCCAGTCGGCGGTTCTTCGGGATTCGCGTATCCGCGATTACACCCATGAGGTAGGGCCGGAACTCGTCGTAGAAAGCCAGGGCTTCTTCATAGGTTTCGGCGTGGAGGATCTTGGGCCTCGCCCGCATCGTAACGAGCCTGTGCTCCTCGTTGAGTCCCACCTCGAGAACTGCCTGCGTCTGCTTCACCACTTCCTTGTAGATGAGGGGCAGAAAGGAAGAATAATAGACGGGATTGTCTTCTACGAGTATGAGGACACGGACCTTTGCCCTCCGGGTGTCGAACTCGACGTTGAGGCGGTCTTCTGCGTTTTTCACCAGCGCCAGCAGCAAATCCGAGTTGCCGGACCAGACGAAGATTTTGTCGATTGCCGACACGTCTTTGCTCAGTATGAGGGGAGAGACGCTTCGGATCGTGTGGGCGAGGAGAATGACGGGAAGTTCGGGCTTGATTTTCTTTATCTCACGGCCCAGAGAAAGAGCATCCATGTCGTCGAGGTGGGGCATGGTGATGACCATGTCGAACTTCTTTTCGTTGAGATGTTCGAGGGCGGCGTAGGCGGAAGAAGTCCTGGTCACCCTGGGGGGCTGGCTCAGATTCAGCCCGCTGTACTCGTTGATTATTCTGGACGCAAGACTCCCGTCCTCTTCCAGAATGAAGGCGTCGTAGGGACTTGCCACTAACAGGATTTCCCTTATCTTCACGGCCATAAGCTCGTGAAAGACCTTAAAGCGAGTGTAAATCTCGGCAGGCAAATCAATCGTTTTAACGGCCACTTGGCACTCCGGTGCCCCGGCGGGGACTTCACCTCATAACATACCCCCACCGGGTTTTCACGTCAATTCTGGGCGAAATCCGCGTCCGCGGATTTCATGCGTCGATAATGCCTAGGGCCTCTTCACGGAATGCTTCCATGACATAAGGGATCCTCGTGACTTTAGCGCACTCTTCGGTGAGAGAGAAAAGATCCTGCCTGCTGATGTAAGGAATCTCCCAGCTCCGGGAGCCCGCCATCAACTGCTGGAGTCCGACCTTGATCTTGTCTACTGCGCTGAATATACCGATGGCCCCGAGGGGCATCTTTTCCACGTCGGCGCCGTATTTTTCTTTCAGCACCTCGTAGTTCATAAAAATCTCTTCCTTGGTTGACCCGTAACGGGAAATGGACGTGGGCAAACCTTTGTCCTCTCCCCGCAGCCAGCGTTCCGCGTTCTTCCCCACCATGCCGGGTATCATGAGAGCCCGGCCCATGCACACTGCTTTGCAGTAAGGGGCTCCGAGGGCGAGGGCCTTGAATACGTGGTCTTCGGAGGAGAAACCGCCGGCAAAAGCGATGTCGGGGACCCATTTCCCCCGGCTCGCCAACCGGTGGCAGAGCTCGTAGGCCATGGAATGAAGATAAATGGAGGGAATTCCCCACTCGTTCATCATTCTCCAGGGGCTCATGCCGGTGCCGCCCGGCGCGCCGTCGATGGTGAGCAGATCGATCTTGGCATCGCTCGACCACCGGATTGCCATGGCCAGTTCTCTCATGGGGTAGGCGCCTGTTTTCAGGGTCACCCGTTTTGCGCCCAGGTTCCTGATCCTCTCCACTTCCTTCATGAAGCCCTCCCGGTCGATGAATCCAAGACGGGAATGGCGCTCGAACTGCTTCAGTGGGCCGGCTTTGAAGGCGGCTTGAAACGCAGGGACTTCGGGATCGGGGGTCACGATGTATCCCCGTTTCTTCAACTCGATGGCGCGATCAAGGGAATTAACCTTGATCTCCCCTCCTATGCATTTCGCTCCCTGCCCCCATTTCAGCTCGACGGTCTCGACTCCGAGGTCATTCAACACATACTCGGCAACTCCCATCCGGGTGTCTTCCACATTCATCTGGACCAGGATGTCCCCGTATCCTTCGTGGTATCGCCGGTACTCTCTAACCCGGCGGTCCATTTCCGGCGATTTCTTGACCTTGCCGTCGGGGCCGAACTCCAGGCCGGGGTCGATGCCGCAGACGTTTTCCCCGCAGACGAGGCTTATTCCGCTGATGGCGGCTCCCACGGCAAAGTGCTCCCAGTTCTTCCGCGCGATTTCCGTGCTTCCGAGGGCACCGGTGAAGATAGGCACTTTCATCTTCACCTTGTGGGTCACACCAAAAGATGTCTCGGTGTTGACCGCGGGGAAGGTCGCCTTGTCCGGGTCCGGTTCCATGCCTCTGGCCCCCATGGCATATCCCATGATGTTGAGGTGCGAGTAATCCACGGGGTAGTCCTTGTCCGCTCCGGCGGTGATGCTTCCGAAAGGCTGCGGGTAGAGGAGTTCCCTCCCTCTGAACGTGGCATGGAACATGTCGCAGCCGCCGCGGCAGCCGTCCACGCAACGGCTGCAGATGCCCGACTGAGGCGACACGTCCCTGGACCGGTTGCCGGTCTGAAGTGCTTCGTTGGAATTGGGTCTTTGTAGGTTCATCATCTTCCCCTCTCTGCATGGTTTATGCAAAAAAAATAAAGGCGTCTCCCTTTCGAAGAGACGCCTTTGTCTTCTCATTTGGCATCCGTTTTACACGTCGTTGTGCAAGAATTCAGCCAGGTGGGCCTTCTCGGAAACCGAAAGTATAATTTTTAAGGCAAGCCGGCGGGAAGTGTCAAGAGATTTTTGCTCCAATATTTGGAATATTTGGGTGAAACTTAAGAGAAAAGCGAGATGAATTTGCACTAAATCTCTTCGGAAAGGAGAATAGCCTCCGCAATGTGGCGCATGGACTTGCGCGAATCCATGCTCCTTTTCTGGACCCAGCGGTAGGCCTGTTCTCCCGTCATCTGGCGCCGACGCATCAGAATCTCCTTCGCTCTTTCCACCAGCTTGCGGGTTTCCATCTCTTCCTGAATGACCTTGGTTTTTACCATGAGTTCGGTGTTGAAGATGGCCACCGCCGCCTGGTTTGCCACGGTCTTGATTAAATTGACTTCTGTTTCGGAAAAGTCGTGGTGTTTTGACGTGAAGCAGTTGAGCACGCCGATGACCTTGCCCTCTTTGATCCGCATGGGCACACTCACCATGGAGACGAGACCCAGCTTTCTCGCCATCTCTTTTTCTTTGAAGCGCTGCTCCTTAAGAACATCCTTGATGATCATCGGCTCGTTATGAGAGGCCACGTACCCCACCACCCCTTCGGTCATGTTCAGTGAACGGTCCTTGACGTATTCCGGATCGATGGCTTGAGTAGCCTTGAGCCGGATTTTCCTTGGCGTTTCCCCTTCGTCGATGAGCCACAGGGAGCAGATTTCCACACCCGTCACCTTGGCCGTGACCATCACGATGAGTTTGAGGATATCTTCCAGGTAGAGATCGGAGGTGATGGCCTGGCTGATATCCATCAGGGCCTTGATGTACCTGTCGTAAGTTTCGGGTAAAATCCTGTCCATAAAAAACCCGTGAGGATTGGAGCACCGGAGTATTGGAGTCTTGCGCCTCTCAGAGGGACGGTGGGAAGTTGTTATCACTCCGACACTCCATCATTCCATTAATCCAGTCTTGCCTATCTCACGCTTTTTTGCCATTCCTTGGCGAAGATGTCGGCAATTTTGCCGAGCTGGCTGGGATCGATCTTGAGAGCCTTCGCCACCTCTTCGTAGAGCTGCCTGCGGTATCGATTTTCCGCGTCAATGAGGCTGTTAAGCTCCCTTTTCTCCTTGAGGTTCAGTGCCTCCGTCTTCTCCGCGGAAACGTAGCCGTTGCCCCCTTCCTTGACCATACCCTTTTGATAAAACGGCTTCATCTGTTCATAGTTTGTCTTCAGTTTTTCCTTCAGGGCGCGGATGGTGGGGTTCGAGACGGTGGTGGCGTCCTGGGCCCAGGCGGTTGAATCAAGGAGAGCAAAGAGGGTTTTTCCCCATTGGCTGGATTTGTCTCCCTCAGAGGGAGTGTTCTTGCCCCCTCGCACATCCTCCACGATTTCCCCTGCCACGGATTCGACTTTTTCCGCGGGGAAATAGATGTTGACGGTGACGCAGGCAAACAGGAAAGCCACTGAACCCAAGACCAGGACCCACCCCTGTTTTCGATATTTCTTCATTTCTTCCTCCTCTGGCCGGACATGGGCTACTCTACAACAGGGCCTTCCTGTGAGGACCTTACACGCCCTATCCTGTTGACCATGTCCTTAAAGCTGATGGTGTTGCTGCCGACACCTCCAATTATAACATCCACCCCTGAAAAGCCACCCTTTTTTACGAGATATTCCCGCCCGTCTTCTTTGACTGTACCGTTGATTCTGAAGACGTCGTTTTCAAGGGAGGCTTTTACGCCGATCTTTTCATAGGGCAACTCTTTGAAGAAAGACACGAAAGCTCCGGCAACACCGCCGAAGGGGCTTGCGCCGCCGCCGATCCGCGCTATGTTGTCCACAGCCTGCACGCTTATCTTCTGCGGGACCTTTGTTTTCTTCACTGTTTCCATGAGCAGGTCGAACTTCTGCGGTTGCCCGTCGGAGATCTCCAGCCCCTTGACATGTCCTTTAAGTATCCCTTCGACCTTGCCGAAAGCGGTACCCTGGGTCATCTCAGAAAGAAGTATGTCCTCCCACTCCGCATCCAGTTGGATTACAGGGGCAAGGGAGACAGTTCTTTTCAAGCCGACATTGGAGATGACTATCCGGCCTCCGAAAACAGAAGCCTCGATCTGCCCCCTTGTGCGGAGGGTGGCTCCTTCGAATCGCACGGAGTCAAGTTCGCCTCGTGCCGTGCCCTGCACAGGTTGGGGCCAGATCCGGGAGAGCCAGGGCGCAAGGTCCAACCCCTTTACGGTAAGACTCGTTTCCAGCTCGGGAGCACCGCTGAAGATATTTCGCAGCACCAGCCGACCGACGTCGATTTGCCCGCCGGGAACCATGAAGGATAGGGGAGAGGTCGTGCTCAGGCGGTCAGGTGCCGCCTTGAGGAACAAGTCAACGGGTTGTTCCGGAAGGAAGGGCAGTTGTGTCGACCGAATGGAGAGGCCGCCCTCTATCTCAAGGGGGCTCTTGCGGGCTTTTCTCTTTTCTTCCGTGCCCTTTATAGCCGCCTGATGCCAGAGAGGCAAATCCATATCGATCCCCTTGAGAGCGATTCCTTCTTCTTTCAGCAGAGCCTCTCCCTCATGCAGAAAAGCATGGCCCTTCACGGTCCGCAGGGCATCCTCTTCGCTCATTTCCAGCTCGACTGAAAGAATGCCGTTGAGCTGCAAATCGGCCAGAAAAGCGTTTCGATGCTTGTAAGGTTCTACCACAAGTTGCCGAAAAAGGGGGCTCAAGGGAGTCTTGGAGAGGCCGACACTGAGTTTAGAGCCCTCGGACTTTCCCGAAGACAAGGTCCCTTGAGCTGTGAGGGTGGCGAGATCCTCCAACTGGAACCGAAAGTCGGAGAGCTCGACAAAGGAGGGGTCGGGCGCATAGTTCACTCTTGCGTTTGAAGTGAGGTTGTGCCGGCCCAGGTCGAAATAGAACCGGTCGAAGAGCAATTCACCCTCCCTGGCATACAGGAAGACGGAGCCCTTCAACACCTCATGGTTCGCGGGCGACCTTTCAATGGTCGGCTCCAGAACCAAGGAGAGGTTTTCTCCGACCCATCTTCCATCCGGACTCTCAAAGGAAAGCCCCCCCACCTTCACCCTGGAGGTCAACGTCAGATCGCCGTTTGCTCCCCTGACGACTTCTGCGGAAAGAGAGTCTGTGGACCTGGTTTTCCAGTCCGAAGGGAAGAGCCCCATGGCCTGGAGGAATTCGACGAGGTGAACATCCGTTCCCTTTGCATCGAATGAAAGTTCGTTTTCGGTGATCACTGTCGAGATCGCGAGATTCTTCAGAACGGAACTCTGGATCATGAGTTCAGGCAGGCGCAGGGTTCTTTCAACCACATCAAGTCTTCCGCTCGAGGCTTGACCTTCTATATCCTCCAGGAGAAGTGCCCTCTCTTCCACTTCCCATCTAGCGCTCGGAACGCGGATATGGAGCGTCTTCAGGTCCACGGCCGGATACGTGCCGCCGAGGGAGACACGGATCGTACCCCCTCCGAGCCGGATGTTTCGGGCCTGAAGCTCGCAGTCGTCCCAATCCCCCTTGAAGAGGATGTCGGGACCTGAAAGGGTTCCTCTTGCATGGATCTCTCCGGTCATGCGGGTCTCAAAATAATTCGCGGGATCAGCGTAGGTCACCTTGTTTTCCCGCAGGCGGGCCCGCAGATCACAAGTCCAGCTCTGAAAATCCTGTCCCAGGGCTCCGTCGAGGCGGCCGTTGACAAGGATTGATCCGGCTAGAGTGAAAGGGTCGAGTTTTCTTTTCACCCGGCCGGGGAGCAATGGAATGAGGTTCTGGGGCGCGGCTTTGAGCTCGCCGATCATGACAGTGAATCCTTCCCCCTCCTGGAGAGCGGTATGGAATTCTCCCTTGAACTCAGCGATATTTCCGAGAACGGCACGAAGCGACGGAAAGGTCAGGCTTGCCTTGTGAAAATCAAGTCTTCCTCCGCCTTCGACCAGAGAGCGCAAGGGAACGAAACGTGTTCCTCTCCCTTCGTTCACCCTGATTCCCTCAAAAGAGACCTTCATTGATTCGACCTCTACAGATTCGTCCTGTGGGCTGTAGATAATCCAGGACTCCAGCGAGGCCTCGGCCATTCTTCCCAGAGAAGTCTCCAGGGAGATCTCTTCCCCTTTCACGATCGCCTCAATTTTGCTTCCGAGGGGGTAAACCGGACGGGCCGTTGCTAATGTCAGGCGTGGAATCTTGAGGTCCACATGCCCGGAGTGGCTCTGGATTCGAGCGCCGCACCCGATGCTGAAAATTTGTTCAGGGCTTAGACGGGCGTTTAGCCCGTTCAGGTTTACAATCAGATCTCCCCATTGACCGGTGATGTGACCATCCTCCATTTCGGCCTCGCGGACCTCGATGTCCTTGAACAGAAAAAAGGACAAAAGACCGCCCATGACGCGGCGAAGCAAGGAGGGCCTTTCAGCGTCTTTAATGATCTCGGGCGGCCGCCATCCCTGGTTCATGGAGAGAGTCAAAGCCCTTATACGCAGATCCCTGAATATAAGAGTTCGCCGGCCGAAGGACCCTTCCAGGGACAAATTGGCAAGAACCTCGGGTATATCGAGGTAAAAGCCCTGAATGTGCTCGATCATCTGAATGTCCTTTGCGCGAATTACCAGAGGACTGCGGGAATAAGAGATTTCCTTGATAGTGCATTCAGTGCCCGTGAAGCGGGAAAGTGTCCCTTCAGCGAGAGATTTCAGTTCCGATGGGTGGGAGAAATAATAGAGGCCCACGCCTGCAAGTGCGAGGAGCCCGAGCACAAAGCAGAGACAAAGGATGATGAGGATTTTCCTTTTCCTGGTCATGGCCGTCTATTCTTCCAATTTCTTTCTCGCCAACTCCAGCATGTTGCCTTTTTGCTCCGAAAGGGCGCGAAAGAAGAGGAGCATTTCCCGGACGCAATGCCCGTTGCGCGCCAACGCCGTCTCGAACAGAGGAAACCTGCGGTGATAGAGACTGACAGCCATGAGGTAGGCGTTGTTCAGGGGGGTCTGGTCGAAGCGCACAAACCTCTGTGTTTTGAGGGCGCCCTTCAAGCTCTGAAAACTCTCCAAGCAACGGGAAAAAATTTCTTCTCTCCGCCTCAGTTTTTCCTCCAGGGGAAGGGCGGATTCATAGAGGCGGTCCAGTTCTTCAAGCACCGAATCCAGGAAAAGAGAAAAAAACCGCTCGTCCTCGATCGATGCTTTTGCCTCAGCGGTCATGGCAGCCGAAGGCCCGCGGTATTTTTCGAAAAACAGAAAAGCGCCCCACTTGCCGACTACTTGTGCCAGTCCTTCATTGAATTCTCCCTGGCCTTTGACGTAGAGGGTGGTGTGCGTCATTTCATGGAGGATAATCTCGACAAGGTCCACTTCAGACCCGTCGATGAGATTCAAGGTGAGAGGGTCTCTGAACCAGCCGAGGGTGCTGAAAGCCTCCGCTCTGCCGAGGATCACGTCCAGGTCGGCCTGCAGGAGCCTCTGTTTTTCTTCCCGGGCGCTGGCGATGTCGAAGAAACCCAGATAGGGCATTTTCCCCACCACAGGAAACCACCATGTTCTGAGAGCCAGCTTGTCTTTGGGCGCCGCCGCAACAGTGTAGACGGGGGGACGGTCAGTGCCCATGCAAATGGTTTCGTAGCTCGACGTCTTCTTCAGGCCCAGTTCGTTTTCCCCGAACTCCTTGATCTGCGAAACGAGAAAGAGACGTTCCTTCTGGGTTGGAGTCAGGGAGGGATCGTCGAGGGCCTCGTGCACCGGGACGGCGCTCGAAAGAAGACGGAACTCGCCCGCTGCGGCATGCATGACATAGCCGGCCCTGCACCCGGCGCACAAGGCGACGATCCCCAGGGAGACGAGAAGAACAAGAAGGGGCCTCAAGCCTTTTTGCTTTCCTGTCAGCCGTGCTTCATGGTCTATCGGTTTTTCCGCTTCCCCGTTTTTCCGTCTTCTCATTATTCCCATACTCCAGCACTCCATTTCCCCACTTGCCTGGACTTCCCGTACCGCGATGACGTCCTACCGGTTGTTTTGAATTGACAGGGGCGGGGTTATGGCGTAACTTGCCCTAACTTCAATTAAATCACATTCTCCGACGAGTGTCTATTCGAACTTCGAACTTGCCATGAGAACATTTTCGGGCAGGAGGCTATGAGAGTAAAGTTCTGGGGCACGAGGGGCTCTATAGCGGTTCCCGGCAAGCAGACTATCAGGTATGGTGGAAACACCACCTGTCTTGAGATCACGCTGGACAGCGGCCGGGTGGTGATCATCGATGCCGGCACTGGAATCCGGGCACTGGGAGACAAGCTCGCCTCCGAAAACGAAAGAGTCGAGATCCTGTTGCTGGTCTCGCACATTCACTGGGATCACGTACTCGGCTTCCCTTACTTCATGCCCCTGTACAAGTCGAGCAGCCGCATCAGGATCGACGGCTACCCCACTTGTGTGAACGGCCTGAGGAACACCTTCGACAACAGAATGGGGGACGGCTTTTTCCCTGTGCGGTTTGCGGACCTCAAGGCGGAAATCCGGTACCTGGAAATTTTGAAACACAAGGCCCTTGAAATCGACGACACGATGATTGACGCCGTTCCCCTGCACCATCCGCAGGGAGGGTTCGGGTTCCGATTCAGGGAAGGAAAGAAGACCATGGTTTTTCTCACTGACAACGAGTTGCGGAAGGATGGATGGGAAGGGCGGTCGCCTCACGACTATGTGGAGTTCTGTCGGGATGCCGACCTTTTGATACACGACGCCCAGTACACTCCGGAGGAAATCGATGAGCGCCGGAACTGGGGACACTCCGATTACCTTTCCGCCCTGGACATGGCTTACGAAGCCGGGGTCAAGAGCCTGGTCCTTTTCCACCACGATCCTTCCAGGAAGGACGCGGAGGTTTCCCTTATTCGCGACAGGTGTGAAACTCTCGTGCGCTCCAAAAAGTCCTCGCTCGTGATTCATGCCGCCCGGGAAGAAGAGGAAATAATACTGTAATGTTTGAACTGATCGTCAAAGAGAGCAGGGAAGGGAAGAATCAGCCTTCCGTATCGCTCGGGCTTCGACTGAAGATCGCGGGCCATGAGACCGTGTGCAGGGTCATCGGGCCTCTCGATGACTTCAAGGCCTTTGAAATAGAGGTGAAAACGATTCTTTCGGAATTGGAACGAATCAGAGCGAAGGCCGGTGAACTCTTCGAAAGGTCGTCAGCCCAGGGGAAGCTTGGAATCCACTCCGGCATGACGCCTGCGGAGATTTGGAAGATCCTTAGCGGCATCAAGGACGACGACGAGTTTACAATATCTTTCAACAGCCTGGACGAAGCCGGAAGGAGGCAGGTGGCGGAGCACATCCTCACCAGATGCAACATATTCTCGGGGAAAGCCGCCGTATTTTCGTCCCGCTACGACGAAATTACCGCGCTGATGACGTAAAGGAGAAGCGCAATCACGCATCCTCGGTGCGCAGGGGCGACAATATCTCCGTGTCATGATTTTTTACTAATGTCAACCAAGAGTCGGTTCGGCGCCAGATTACAAGTCACGGCGCTGTTTTGCGGCCCGCTCCCTTCATAAGGACGATTTGTGCCGTGAAGGCAGCCAGGAGCACGGCAAGGCAGAGCAAATAAGGTGCCCGAAGACCGGCGTACTGGGCGGCTATGCCACCCAAAATGGGACCCAGGACTGCACCTCCTCCCACTATGGACTCGTGCAAACCGCTCCCCCTTCCTCTTTTCTTGAAAAGCTGCACCGAATAATACAGGCTCGAGTAATAGGTAACGCTGCAGGAAAGACCGAACATCATAAAAGCCAGAGCGAAGATTGTCGGTTTGTTCGATATGCCGATCAGTGAGATTCCCCCAATCGCCAGGATCTGGGCGCAAAACAGGTAGGTCCTTGAGAAGAGCCATCGATCGGTTCTTCGCAGGAGAAAGAAGCCTGCGAAAAGTGTGAAGCCGACAAATCCGAGAAGAAGGCCGATTGCATGAGGGGGGATGTTCAGCTCATGGGCGAGCTTGGGGAACTGGTACCTGTTGTTTCCCATCACGAACCATGAGGCGAAATTCGCCACCCATGCGGCATAAAGAAAACTTCTTCGCCCACCGGACGCTTCCGTATCAATGTCTGCGGGTTTTTCCGACGAACTGAGCCTGTTTTCGTGTACGGAGGTAAAAACAATAAGGAAGAGAGCGACGGCGACAGCAGCGCCGAACAGGAAGGGAAGTCGCGGATAGAGACTGTATAGAAACCCTGAAAAGACCGGACCGACAAGAGTCGCAGCGGTCCACGACAGGTTGAAAGTTCCAAGATCCCTGGCAAGCCCTCTGTGTCCGGTGCCTGTTGGGTGATCTGCAATCCACGCCTGAAGCGAGGGCCAGTAGATCGAGAGGGCAAGTCCGTTGAAGATGGAAAGAGCGAGGATGGTAGAGACCGAACTCACCCGGGTCATGAGGAGGCAGGAGACCAGGAAGATCATCGGGGCGGCGATGATCAGCGGGCGCCGTCCCAGCAGATCCGAAAAGTGGCCCATGAGATGTGCCAGCCCCATGTGAATGGATGAAGCTAAGGTGCCGACAAGGCCGAGCTGGATCGGATTGGCCTTGAGATCGATGAGAAGAAGCGGTGCCGCCAGGTAGTAGATGCTGAACACGAAGTCCATAGCGAAGGGGGCTACCCTGGCCGTCGTTTTTTCGTTCATTGCGAAGAATGAAAAAAGGGCTCGCTTGTTCAGCTAACCCATTGAAATCCCTGTTGGTGTGCTTGGACGGGATGGAGCCGGCAAGACCATGGATGCCATTCCCGTTCCCGGCGCTGAGAATAAAAAAACTTAAACACTTACCTCACGGAAAGGCAACAAAAATTTTGGGTCACCCGCAACTCTCTTGCACCCTTTGCGCGCCGTGACGACTGGGGATTTCGAGCGAGTCTCGGCTCCCAGGAGCGGACCCCTTCAAGAAGCAGAGGAACGGCGGTCTACCCGATGGTCGAGAAGGAGCCCGGGATCGAAGTTTCTAAAGGGGAAGGTCAGGTCGTCTTGGTGCTGTGCATGGGCAGCAATAGAGAAAACACGCTTCCGCCGGAACCAAGGCAGTCTTCTCGTCCTTTTATGAATGGGCACAGAGAAATCCTGCCCGGACATTCGTCTTTATCGGAGGGAAGGTACCGGCATCTTGCGCTTGAAAATTCCAAGGAGAATTTTAGCCTTTCGGAGAGAATCTTGGCCCGCAGAAGATCCGCTCCCGCGCCGCCTGCATTGAACAAATACGGTTTCCTGGAAGTATAGAGATGGCTGTCCTGGGTATGGAAGAAGCCCCCGAAGATCAATCTCTGGTTTTCAGGAGTTATCCCTACCCCAAAATCCTGAAAATCCACTCTCACAGAGCCGTGACCCTGCTGCATTTGAACCTTAATTCTGCCCTCATCCGGAGTGTTTTCAATAGCATTTCTGAGAAATCCATCACAGATTCTTCTCAGCACCTTCCTATCCATCTCAATGGAAATGCCTTCTTCGAGGTTCCTGACGATTTCGATCTGCCTGCCCCTCATGGACTGAATCGCATCGCTGCACACTTCCTCGAGAAAAGCCCCAACGGGGATCGCTTCATTTGTAATCTCCTCCGCTTTGTAAAGGTCCTCCAGCCTTCTGACGATGCTTTGCCGGATGATTTCCGCTCCCTCCTTTAAGGGCTCATCCTTCAATTCCTCGAGCTGGTTTATGGCTGCATCGATAAAATGCAGAATCCTTTCTCGGCCCTCCGCAACCTTGCCCTTGAGGATATCATCGACCTTGGCTTTAAGGTCTTTCAGCCGGTTGACGTTGCGCAGGGATCTTTCAGCCCATTCTGCAATTTTACCAAGATCCCCTTTCTCAGCACCCTTCACAATTCTCACCAGGGCGCTTTCAATAATTGAAATGGGTGTTCCCAATTCGTGAGAAAGATGGTTGATCATTCTTTCTTTGGCTTTCTCCATCAACTTGTGTTCCGTAATGTCCCGGGCGATGCCTCTGAAACCCACGGGCTTTCCTTCCCTGTCTCTGACGAGAGAGACGGAAGTCTCCACGTACCTCTTCTGTCCATTTTTTTGGACCAACTCCCATCCCAGGACTTTCGTCGCCTCCCCGCTGCAGTAAACGTGATTGAAAGTTCGATACACCGTCTTGGCCGTTTCTTCGCCCATGAAGCGCCGGTTGTTCATGCCCTTGAGTTCATCCGGAGAATATCCCAGGATCTTGCACATGGAATCGTTGAAGAACACCATGTTCCCTGCTATGTCCACTTCATAGTAACCGTCTTCAATGCTCTCAAGGATGGTGCGGTATTTCTCCTCGCTTTCTTCAAGAGCTCTTCTCGCCGCAATGCGCTCTGTTATGTCCCGTGCTATGCCCCGGAAACCGATCCCCTTTCCTTCCTGGTCGAGGATGAGAGAGGTCGACAGCTCCACCACACATTTCGTTCCGTCTTTCTTGACCACCTCGTAATCGCTAATTTTTGCCGGTTCGCCGGTGCGATAAACTCTGTTAAAAATCTCGAACATTCTCTTTGCAGTGTCAGGCCCTGTGTACCTCGTGTGATTCATACCCTGAAGCTCGGAGGGAGAATATCCAGTGATTCTGCAAGATGCATCGTTGAAAAAGGTCATGTTGCCGACAAGGTCGACTTCGTAATACCCGTCTTCAATGCTATCGAGGATGTTCTTGTATCTTTTTTCGTTTTCCTGCAAGGCTTGAGTTGCAGAAGTGAGAGCCCTCGTGCGCTCCTCCACCGTAGCCTGTAAAGCGATGCTGCTTCCAAAGAGATCGTTCTCCGCTTTGACCCTCTCGGTGACGTCCCGTGAGATAAAAACGATGAGATCATCGGAGAGCAAGTCTCCTGTCGCCTCTACAGAACGCCAGTTACCCCATCTGTCGCGGATCCGGTAGACCATCCTTTCAGTGCAAAGGCCGAGGTCGCCGTGTGGGCCGTCTTCCCGGGGCAGAGATGCGACGTATTTCTGCAGGAGCGGGAAAAGGTTGTGAATATCATCCGGATGGATGAAGTCAAAGGGAGACCTGTTCAGAAGATCGGATGGGTCGTATCCGAGGATTCTCTTGTGTGAAGGGCTGATGTAAACGTATCTGGAGAGAGAAAAAGTGGTGATGGCGACCAGGTCGCTCGTCCTTTCAGGAACAAGGCTGATTTCCGATCTGTCTTCGGGGTTGCCGGTACGAGATCGCGCGTCTTCGGCAAGCCCCTCATTTGACCTATTGGCGCGCGACGGTTCCAGGGCATCGAACAGAGCCGACATAGCCATCCTTACTGTCACCTCCTTTAGAGCTTTGCCACGAGCTCGCGCATTGTTGGAGATAGGACTGCAAATTGGTTTTGCTCCTGTTGAGTCCGAGTTTTGAGCGGATGTTTCGCCTGTTGGTCTCGATCGTCTTGATTGACAGGTTTAAGACTTCGGCAATTTCTTTTGAGGACTTGCCGAACTTGATCAGGTTCGTGATGCGGGCTTCGGTAGGCGTCAGGTTCGTCTCACTTGCCACCATGTCTCTTAAGAGCGGAGACACAAGCTGCTTCAAGCTCGATTCAAGGATCTCCAGGAAACCTCTTTGGGTATCCCTCAGGCCGCTGTTCTTCAGTTTATCCAAGCAGGGTTCAACGAGTTGGATCACATTGAACAGCACCCTTTGCTCCAGTTCTTTCCTGTCCTTCTCCCTCATTTCCAGGAGCACTTTTACAGCGATGTTCATCTCTTCCAGTCTCCGGCTCTTAATTTTCACCTCTTTTGTCAGCTCTTCCACTCTTTCCTGACACGTCATGTCCACTGCACCTCCTCCTATCGCCTTGGAAAACTTCCGAAAGCCCTCAGTACTTGGCCGATATCCGTTCATCACGTCCTCATAGCAGAAAGGTGAAGGGAGGAATCCCTTTCAGGTCCCGGGTTCATTCCGCGTCGTACCGCGGGGTCGACAAAAATCTGCTTTCCGAAGGGATTGTCTAGTGTTATTATCTCTCCGTACCTCTCTCATGCAGCGAACTGGGACACATTCTTTTTGTGATCTATTCACCAAAAGAGAGATTGAAACATGCTCAGGAACGTTTCCCTCTTTGCTCACCTGGATGACAATATGCTCAGCCGCTTGGAAGGCATTGCGGTCAAAAGGACCTATCCCAGAAATACGATCCTGATCAGCAAGGGAGACGCAACCGACCACCTCTTTGTGGTTCTCAGCGGCAGGCTCAAGGTGACGATCTCCGATGATTCGGGCAAGGAGATCATCATCTCCTTGCTCGGCGCGGGTGATTACTTCGGGGAAATCGCGGTGATTGACGGAGAGTTCAGAACCGCCACGATCGTAACCACCGAACCTACCGAGGTGCTCACCATCGCCAGGGATGAGTTTCACCGAGTCCTCAAGTCGAGCCCCGAGCTTATGTTCGATCTTCTGATGGTCCTGGCGAAAAAGGTGAGAGTCGCTACCGAGAAACTCGAGAGCCTTGCCTTTGACGATGTGTACGGCCGGCTTGTCAAGCTCCTGACCCAGCTGGCTAAACCTCGAGACAATCAATGGATCGTGGAAGAAAAGCTGACCCATCAGGACATCGCGGACATGATCGGTAGCTCCAGGGAAATGGTGAGCAGAATCATAAAAGCTCTGGCGGTCGGCGGTTACATATCCACGCAGAAGAAACGCATTACCATCAAGAGAAGGCTTCCGGCGAGATTCTGAAACCCTCCTGGCCCCTGCGCGGCCCTGCGCGCTATTTGTAACCCCCAACCCCAACAGCTAAACCGGTTGACACATCCATCGCCGGTTGAGTATATTCGGCTGTAACTAGGGGTCTTAACCAAGCCAAATCTTCCTAAAGAAATCTCGGCTGCAATTTCTTTTGCACCCACGAGGCGAATTCGACAGTCGAAACGACACCTTACGTGGGGGGTATGCTTCCATCGGATCTGCTGAAGGATTACTCGTCCGGAGGGCCTTTGGAATGAAATGCCTGCGATGCACCTTCGAGAATCCCGAGGGGATGTATTTTTGCGGTAACTGCGGATATGAATTGTCGATCCTTTCTAAACCACCGGCCATAGCCGAATCCCTTGAAGAAAAACTGAAAAAAATCCAGCGTTACTTGCCGCCCGGTCTCACAAAGAAGATCCTGGCCCGAAAAGCCTCGATTGAAGGCGAGCGCAGGCAGGCGACTATCATGTTCTGCGACATGAAGGGATTCGTTCCCCTGACGCAGAAGCTTGGCCCGGAAGAAACCTTTGCCCTGATGGAAAAAGTCTTCGATATCCTGATCCCCGTAGTTCATCGGTACGAAGGGACTGTGAATGAAATCCGGGGGGATGGGATATTGGCCCTCTTTGGAGTCCTGGATGCTCTCGAAGAGGCGCCCCAGCGGGCAATCAGAGCGGCAATCGCCATTCATAAAGAGATCGCCGACTTGAACCAGAGGATAAGAGGTGAGACAGGGAACACTCCTCTTCTGCTCCGCGTAGGGATCAACACAGGGACGGTGGTGATCGGTACTGTCGGCAACGATCTCAGGGTTCAGTTCGCCATGGTGGGCGACACTGTTAACATGGCGTCAAGGATGGAAAACCTCGCAGAGCCGGGTACGACATATGTCACAGAGGAGACCTACCGGCTGACCAAGGACCTTTTTCATTGCCTGCCCTTGGGCAAGTTTGCCGTTAAGGGAAAAGACGAACCGATCCCCGTCTACAGAGTTCTCTCAGCCAGGGAGGATGTGCAGCGCCCGCGTCTTGGCTCCGAGCGGAGAATTTACTCCTCTATGGTGGGGAGACAGAGCGATCTCAATAGGCTTGAGCTCCAGGTTATGAAGGCGATCAACGGGCAAGGGTCGGTGGTCAACATCGTCGGGGAGGCCGGGATCGGCAAGTCGAGACTCCTGGCCGAACTGAAAAGACGGGAGGTTATGAAGGGTGTCACCTTCATCGAGGGGAGGGCGATTTCCATTGGAAGGAACTTGAGCTTTTATCCGGTCGTAGATATTTTGAAACATTGGGCCGGGATAAGGGGAGATGACGGGGAGGCAATTGCTTTCGAGAAGCTGCTGGCCGCTGTAAGAAGACTCTTTCCGGAAGACCACGGAGAGATCCTTCCGTTTATAGCGACGCTGATGGGGATGAAACTGTCGGGTCGGCATGCAGAAAAACTGAGAGGGATCGCGGGCGACTCCTTGAAAAAACTCGTTACGAAAAGCATGCGGAACCTCCTGGTCAAGGCGACGGAGGCGACCCCTTTAGTGATTGCCTGCGAAGACTTCCACTGGGCTGACACGAGCACCATTGAACTTATGGAATCTCTTTTCCCGCTGGCGCAAGACCACAGATTGATTTTCCTCAATCTTTTTCGTCCCGAGTACACGGCTTCGGGAGACAGGATCATCAGAACTGTCAAAGAGAACGGCCGGTCTTACTGCTTTGAAATGGTCCTCGAACCCCTGTCCAGAACACTGAGCGAAACGCTCGTCAGGGAAATCCTGCGGAAGAGTGAACTTGATCATGTCTTTGCCACGAAGATCGCCGAACGAACGGGGGGAAACCCCTTCTTCATCGAAGAGGTGGTCCGCTCCCTCATCGATGAGCAAACTCTTGTGCCTAAGCGCGACCGCGTTCATTTATCGGAGAGGGCGGCAGCAATCGAGATCCCCGCCACGGTTGAGGATGTCCTGATGGCGAGAATTGACCGGTTGGAGGAAGAAACCCGCGACCTCGTAAAGATCGCCTCGGTCATCGGTAGATCCTTCTATTACAGGGTTCTCCTGGAAGTCGCGTCCGTTGTGGATGCAATAGACGCCAGATTATCCTACCTCCAGGAGATACAACTTCTCCACGAAAGATTCAGGATGGGTGAGTTGGAGTACCTCTTCAACCACGCCCTTGTGCAGGAAGTTGCCTACCGATCTATTCTCCCCACAAAATTGAAGGATCTCCACCTCAATGTGGCCAGATCCATCGAAAAGATATTCGAAGAAAGACTTTACGAATTCTACGGCATGCTCGCCTATCATTACAGCAGGGGCGAGAAATTGGAAAAGGCCGAGGAGTACCTTATCAAGGCCGGTGAAGAGGCCCTGAAATCCTCGGCATCGAACGAGGCGCTCTACTACTACAGGGAAGCGCTGAGTATTTATCAACGCTTGCGAGGGGATAGTGCCGATCCGGAAAAGATCGCGATGCTTGAAAAGAACATCGGACTGGCTCTCTTTAACAGGGGGCATTACACAGAGGCCATAGAGCATTTCGACAAGGCCTTGAGCTACTACTGGGGTGACTTGCCTAAGAACTCCTGGACGACGACATTCATGTTTGTAGCCAGTTTGGCGAAACTTCTCCTGGCCTTGTATTTCCCGTCCCTGTGGTTTAAAAAGAATCCAACGCAGAAGGACAACGAAGCCATAGATCTCTTCTACAAGAGGGCCGAAATTCTGGTTGTCATCAACCCGAAAAGGTTTTTCATCGAATCTTTCTTTTTTTGCAACACCGTCATCGATTTCGACCTGGCGAAATTCAGACTTGGGGCTGCGGTCTTTGTTGGTGTCAGTGCCATGTTCTCCTTCACGGGTATTTCCCATCGCATCGGGAAAAGAATACTCGATTATGCGAAGCCCAGGCTGGCTCCGGATGACGCGAAACAAGGGATCGTGTTCGATCTCATGGATACGCAGCACCATTTCCTGAAGGGGGAATGGAATGCGATAGCCGGGTGCAACGAAGATTTGGTGAAGAGGAGCCTGGAAATCGGGGAAACGTTTTATGCTTCACAACACTATTACTGGCACGGGCTTTCAAAAGTCCACCGGGGTTATTTTGACGCTGCAAGAGTAATCGTGACAAAACTCGGTGAACTGGGGGAAGCATATGAAAACGACGTCTACCGCCTGCTCAAGTATCTGCTCAATATCAATCTTCTTATCGAAAGCCGAGCCCTTAAGGAAGCAACCGTTCAAGTGAATCAGGGGATTGACCTGGTGGAGAGAAACAACTGGCCTCAATCAGCGCTGACGATGTATTCCCTGGAGGCGTCGATATGCCTGCTGACCCAGCAAATTGAAAAGGCACGTGCATCGCTGGAGAAAGCGGGTGAGATGGCTTCCGAAATCACGGCAGCTCCAATACAGTCGTCGTTTTTCTTGCGAAGCCGGTTTGAATACGACATTCGTTGCCTGGAGGACTCTGCCAGGAACGGAGACGGCAAAGAATACTCCCTTTGTCGCAGGAAGGCTTTGAAATCAGGAAAGATGTTGCTCAGGGCCTGTCGGAAGGCGGCCTTGTATAGAACGGAGTCGTATAAACTCATGGGTATCTACAACTGGTTGTGCCATGACGGGAAGAGCGCTCTGGACTGGTGGCAGAAGGCGGTGGACGAAGGTGAAAGGCTTGGTGCCCGCCCGCAGCTCGCGAGAACTTATGCTGAAATAGGCAGACGCTTCTATGAAGTCCGGGCCGAAAGGGGTAGACCCTCTGCGGTCGAACCTCGAGAATTTCTTGAGAAGGCAAGGCATATTTTCACTGACTTGGGCCTCCATCATGACTTGGAGGAGATTGATTCATGGTCGGGACGAACCGCAGGCTTGCCGTCTCATCTGTAGCAACTTCCGGCGCGCCAACAGAGAAAGAGAGCCTCCTGCCATGGACAACAAGAGAGCAGATTTTCTGTCGCGGTGTGCACGGACTGACCTCGGCACAATCGCCCCTCCAAAAGCGGAAAATGCGAATGATAGAAGTGAAGTTGAACTTCTTCAGCAGCACTGAAAAAGCGAAAGAAGACCAGACCTATTCTTCCACCTAACACTGGTCCAACACATGAAAGCAGCGCTCGTCACCCCTGTCTTGACACATTTGCCCTTTCATCCCAGCACCTTCCTGGGGTACGGGTCCTCAAGCCTCTCGCGCCTATTCGACCTGACCGTTATGGACTTGAACGCAGAGGTGCACACCTTGATGCTAGACAGGTTGAAGCAGACTTTGCGCGCCGTCGATGAGGCGCGAGTGGTCTCGGATGAAGGGCATCTCTATCCCTTCTATCAGGGATTGGAGAAGGTTATCGATAAGGTATACGAAGCCGTGCATTGGGAGGAATACCTCCACGTCTTCATCACAACGCCGTCATGGTTTCCCACTGTGCCCACTGAGGCGGTGTTGAAGCTATCAAGGTTCATAAGGGCCAGGACACCCGAAACCGAGATTTCATTTTTCGGAAACTCTCTGGGATCCTGGACAGAGGAAGGAAAGTTAAAGAAGAACGGCATCCGGGTCGCTCATCTAAATCATCTGCTTCAACAAAATGCGATTGCAGAGCCGGTGGCCTACGACCTACTACCGGCCCCCGAATACCCGGAACGCAAGAAGTACCTGTTCGATCTTCTCCCCTTCATGCTGAAACACGGGTGTCGCTGGGGCCGATGCAGCTTCTGCTCCTTAGCCAAGGGATGGAACTCCGGCTGTCTCGAGAGGTCGGCCGATGTCTCTGCCGCAGAGGTGGAGGCACTTGCAGATCGATATGACCCATTAATGTTTGTCTGCCGTGACAACTCCCTCAATGGCGCTAATCTCGTGGCCTTCTGCCGTCGTTTGGAAAAGGTTAAGAAACCCTGGGGTGGAATGTGCAGGGCTAATCTGCCTCCGCGGGAGATCGAAACCCTTCGCAGGGCAGGGTGTAGGGTTCTCTATTTCGGGCTGGAGTCCGGCAGCGACAGGATGCTCAATGCCATGACCAAGGGGGTCACCGCACGTCAGATCTCCACGTTCATCAAATGCTTGCACCGTAATGAGATAAAGCCGGCCCCGTCTTTAATCGTGGGTGCGCCGGGGGAGACAGCGGCCGACTTCGAAAAGACGATCCGATTTATCTCACATCACAGGGAATACTTTGATGTGGTGAGCATTTACCCTTTCGTGCCCACACCGGGCTCGGAAGCCAGCCGGAGAGGCCAAAGACCGGAGAAAGATACATTCTTGAGACTGATTCTTCTCATTCAGCACTGTGAGAGCTCCGAGCTGAAGGTGTGCGTTGGGGAACAGTGTGCCGAGTATGTCCATTTTGCCAAAGCGCATGAGAGTAATGGACCGGTGATATGGAGACGCAGATGAGGGAGGCCGTCGCGAGGACAAATACGATCGAGAATTTCCTCTCGCAGTGGGAGAAGATCGATCTGGGCCCTATCATTCTTTCAGCTCAAGAGAGGATTTTCTACCGGAGGTTGAACCAGCGGGTGCTAGCCCTTTGCAGATCACTGCCGCCTT
>Ga0068714_10002102_pt1 | contig 26532 bp, 24 predicted proteins | sample MTBNYHSulfiMetaG_FD_62988 | JGI IMG/M metagenome (GOLD analysis project Ga0068714, IMG submission 62988) | Enrichment culture microbial communities from rom New York Harbor, USA that are MTBE-degrading - MTBE-NYH (New York Harbor Sulfidogenic)... | ecosystem: Environmental > Aquatic > Marine >... | reverse complement strand
GAGCTTGTCGAACCAGACCTTGCTGGCCACCCAGTGCCAGGGGAAGGAGACGTGGTCGGTCATGATGATGTACTTCTGGACCTCCCACATCTTCCGGGAGTAGGGGGAGACCAGGGAGTTCTCGTGGGAGTCCACCTGACCGGTCTTCATGGCCAGGTAGATCTCGCCGGCCGGAATGACCGTGGGCAGGGTCCCCAGCTCCTTCCAGACGTCGACCCAGATGGGGATGGAGGGCATCCTGATCTTAAGCCCCTTGAGGTCCTCGACCTTTTCGACCTTCCGGTTGGAGGTCATCTCCCGGGGGGCCCTCTTCTGGGAGCCGAACCAGATCAGACCGCCCTTCTCCTCGGCCAGGGCCCTGATCTTGTCCCCCATGGGACCGGTCAGGTAGGCCTTGACGCATTTCCAGTCGGGCAGATAGAAGGGGATGGTGATGGGGTCGTACTCCTTGGCGTACCAGTTGAGGAAGGTCCCGCCGGTCAGGGCCATCTGGGTCTGACCCAGCTTCAAGAGCTCCAGGACGGGCTTCTCCTGGCCCAGTTGGGCGCTCATGAACTCCTTGACGTTCATCCGCCCGCCCGACTCCTTCTCCACGATCTCCTTGAACTTCTTGATGGAGGCCTCCTCGGCCCCGCCGGGCTTCATGGTGCAGTTGACGTCAATGTTGATCTTGGCCGCGTTGGCCAGACCCGCCCCCAGGACCAGGATCAACAGGCTAAGGACCAATCCCAGGCTGACTCTAACCTTCATCTTTTCCTCCCTTTGGGTGATTAATTCTCCTTCGGCCGGCGGGGGGGTAAAAAAACCCGCGGGCCGCTTGCCTTCCCCGCGCTCAGAGGGTGTGGTCCACGCCGCAGACCTCTCTGGCCAGCTCCGGGTCCCGGGGCCCGCTCTTCATTACCTGGCCCGGCAGGGTCCGGCCCAAGATTTCCTCCAGGAGCAGGGCCGCCTCGATGATCTTGACCAGGTCGATCCCGGTGGCCACCCCCATGTCCTCGAGCATGTAGACCACGTCCTCGGTGGGCAGGTTCCCGGCCGCCCGGGGCACGTAGGGGCAGCCGCCGATGCCGCCCAGGGCCGCGTCGAAGGTGGTGGCCCCGGCCTCCAGGGCGGCGTAGAGGTTGGCCATGGCCGTGCCCCGGTTGTTGTGAAGATGAAGGCCGAACCCCGTCCCCGGGAAGGCGGCCCTGAAGCCGCCGATCAGGGTCTTGACCCGGGAGGGGGTGGCCATCCCGGTGGTGTCGCCCAGCATGACCATCCTCGCTCCCGCGGCGAAAAAGGCCTCGGCCACCCTGAAGACGTCCTTCGACGGCACGTCGCCCTGGTAGGGGCAGCCAAAGGAGACGGCGATACCCCCGGTGACCGGGACCTTGCTCTCCCGGGCCAGGTCGAAGATGGGCCCCAGATCGGCCAGGGAGTCGGCGATGGAGCGGCGGACGTTGGACTGGTTGTGGGCCTCGGAGGCGGAGATAAAGACCCCCAGCTCCCGGGCCCCGGCCTTGAGCGCCAGCTCGGCCCCCTTGAGGTTGGGCACCAGGACGCAGTAAAGGCAGCCGTCCCGGGAAAGGCCCTCCATGACCTGGGCCGCGTCCCTCATCTGGGGCACGGCCTTGGGGCTGACAAAGGAGGTCGCCTCCATCTCCCTGACCCCGGCCTGGGTGATGGCCTTGATTATCTCCAGCTTTCGATCGGTGGGGACGAAGTCGGGCCAGGACTGAAATCCGTCCCTGGGCCCCACCTCCCTGATTCTGACCTCTGACGGAAGATCCATGCCGCCTCCTAGTAAAAGACCGGAGCCTCTTTTGCGGTCAGGCTTTCCGGCTCGCGGGGCCTCCCTTGATCTGGACCACCGGCTCCCAGGGGGTCCCGATTAAAGCTCGATGAGGGTCCGGTAGGCGTACCGGTCCCCCCGAAAGTACATGTGGGTCACCGCCACCGGCACTCCCCGGCTGGAAAAGTAGATGTTGTCCACGAAGAAGATCGGCGAGCCGAAATCGGTCCCCAGGAGGGCCGAGGTGTCCATGTCGGCCACCCTGGCCTCGACCCGCTGCTCTATCCGGGCCAGCCGGACGCCGGAGACCTCCTCAAAGACCTCGACAAAGCTTCTTTTTTCAACCTCCTCCTGGCTGATCCGGGCGCACACCTCCTGGAGGCCGTAGTTGATGTAGCAAGAGACCGGAAGGCCCCGGACCTTGCGAACCCGCCTCATCCGCCACAGCTTCTCCCCCGGCCGGACGGAGAGGACCTCCCGGGTCCGGGGCGGGCCGTCCACCAGGGCGACGTCCAGAACGACCGCCTCCAGGCGGGGCTTCTTCCCGGCCACCGAGTCGGCCCAGTCCCTGAAGTTGCCCGTTATCTGGAGAGGGACCAGGTCCTCCCGACCCCTGGCCACCTGGGTCCCCCGGCCGCGGCGGCTGACGATCAACCCCTCCTGGGACAGCCTGTCCAGGGCCTTGCGGATGGTGATGTTGCTGACCTTGAACTCCTTCTCCAGCTCCCTGGCCGAGGGGAGAAGGTCGCCCAGCCCGTAGAGGCCGTGCTTGATCCGCCCCCGCAGGGTCTCCGCCACCTGGATGAAAAGATGGGTCGGTCGCTCCCGGTTCATGCTTACCCTGGCCGGCTCGAGCCTTGACTCCCCCTTGGGTCCACTTGGTGGACCGTCCACACCGTTCTCCGGTGGGCGAGGCCCGGTAACGTGATTGACGACCTGCGCCCTATGGCGGGTCGGCTGGAGGGGGAAACAACCCTGATGGCTTAATGGTATTCCAATATACTATTTGTTGTCGGAAGGAATCAAGGACAAATATTTTTTAATCTTTGCCGGGCTCGAAGAAGGGGCCTGAACGGAGCCCCCAACCGGGCCGACAGCCGGATCTCCTCCGGCCCGTTCCCGGGGATCCGGAGGAAGGAGACGGCGGTCAGTCCATCCCCAGGTAGGTCTTTTGGATGGTCTCGTCGGCCAGGAGGGCCTGGCAGTCGTTGCAGGAGGCGATGGTTCCCTTCTCCAGGACGTAGCCCTTCCGGGCCAGCTTGAGGGCCATGTGGGCGTTCTGCTCCACCAGGAAGAGGGTCACCCCCTGGCGGTTGATCTCCCTCAAGGTCTCGAAGATGGTCTTGACCAGCATCGGGGCCAGCCCCAAGGAGGGCTCGTCCAGGAGCATCAGGCTGGGCTTGGTCATCAGGGCCCGGCTGATGGCCAGCATCTGCTGCTCCCCCCCGGAGAGGGACTTGGACTTCTGCTTCCGCCGGTTGGCCAGGATGGGGAAGAGGGAGAAGACCAGGTCCATGTCCCTGGTGATCCCGGCCTTGTCCCGGCGGAGGAAGGCCCCCATCTCCAGGTTCTCCAGGACGGTCATGTCGCCGAAGATCTCCCGGCCCTCGGGGACCAGGGCCACCCCCCGGGCCACGATCTTGTGGGTGGCCAGGTGGGTCACGTCCTCACCGTTGAGCTTGACCGTTCCCCGGCTGGCCCGGGCCCAGCCGACGATGGTCTTGAGGGTGGTGCTCTTTCCGGCCCCGTTGGCCCCGATCAGGGTGGCGATCTCCCCCTCCTCCACGGTCAGCCCGATCCCGTTGAGGGCCTTGATCTTGCCGTACTCGGCGTGAACGCCTTCCAAGCTGAGCATTCTAGTCTTCCACTCCCAGATAGGCCTCGATGACCCTGGGGTCCTTCTGGATCTGGCCGGGCGACCCCTCGGCGATCTTCTGCCCGAAGTTGAGAACCATGATCCGGTCGCAGATCCCCATGACCACCTTCATGTCGTGCTCGATCAGGAAAATGGTCAGCCCGCTGGCCCGGATCCGGTCGATGAGGGCCATCAGCCTCCTGGTCTCCTGGGGGTTCATCCCCGCCGCCGGCTCGTCCAGGAGAAGGAGGGTGGGCTCGGTGGCCAAGGCCCGGGCGATCTCCAGCCGGCGCTGCTCGCCGTAGGGCAGGCTGTCGGCCCGATGGTCGGCCAGACCGGCCAGGCCGACGAAATCCAGGGCCTTCAAGGCCTTCTCCCGGATGACCCCCTCCTCCCTCCGCTGGCCGGGGGTCCTGAAGGTGGACCTGACCAGCCCGCACTCCGAGCGGCAGTGCTGCCCGATCATGGCGTTCTGGAGGACCGTCATCTGGTGGAAGAGACGGATGTTCTGAAAGGTTCTGGCCACCCCCAGCTTGGTGATGGCGTAGGGCTTCCTTTTGGTTATCTCCTGGGAGCCGAGGGTTATCCGGCCCGAGGAGGCCACGTCCATCCCGGTGACGACGTTGAAGAAGGTCGTCTTGCCGGCCCCGTTGGGTCCGATGAGGCCGAATATCTCCCCCGCCTCGATGGTCAGGTCCACCTCCACCAGGGCCTGAACCCCGTCGAAGTTCTTGGAGACCTTTTCACCCTGGAGAATGGGGGGCATGATGATCCGCCTCCTCCGCCCTTCTCAGATTTCCCTTATCCAGGGCCCGCCCTTGAACAGGGCCTGGAACCTGAACTCGGCCATGCCCATGATCCCCCGAGGCCTGGTCAGGATGGCCGCCACCAGGATGATCCCGTAGAGAAGCTGGCGGTAGATGGACAGGCTTCCGGTCACCCCCACCAGCCTCAACAGCTCGGGGGCGAAGATGAGAGCCGCCGCTCCCAGGATGGAGCCGCTGATGCTGCCCATCCCCCCCAGGACGGCCATGCACAAGACGATGATCGTCTCCATGACGCTGAAGGAGGAGGGGTCGATGTAGGTGGTGTAGTGGGCGTAGAGGACGCCCCCCACCCCGGCGTAGACCGCCCCCAGGCTGACGGCGATGACCTTGACCAGGAAGGTGTTGATCCCCATCCCCAGGGCGGCCGTCTCGTTGTCCCGGATGGCCATGAAGGCCCGGCCCAGCCGGGAGTCGGCCACGTTCCTCATCAACAACCCCAGGACCGCCACCAGGACCCAGACCAGGAGGCAGTAGGACAGCCGGGTGTCGAAGGAGAAGCCCCACAGGCTGGGCCGGGGGATGTCCGGCAGGCCGAAGGCCCCTCTGGTCAGAGCCTCCCAGTTGAGGAGGACCTGCTGGACGATGACCACGAAGCCCAGGGTGGCGATGCAGAAGTAGTCGCCACCCAGGCGCATGGTGGCCAGGCCCAGGAGCCAGCCGAAGAGCCCGGCGGCCAAGGCCCCGGCCGGCAGCCCCACCCAGAAGGGCAGGCCCAGCTTCAGGGCCAGGATGGCCGAGGTGTAGGCCCCGATGCCGTAGAAGGCGGCCTGGGCGATGCCGAACAGCCCGGTGTAGCCGAGGATGATGTTCTGGCCCATGGTGATGACGGCGTAGATCCCGATGATGATCAGCATGTGGGCCAGGTAGGCTTCCATGGGAATTCCTTTACCGGGTCGGTCTTAAACCTTCTCCCGCTCCACCTTGCCCATGATCCCCTCCTGGCGGAAGAGGAGGAGGGCGATGAGAACGAAGAAGGCGATCCCCTGCTTGAACCCGGAGGAGATGTAGCCGGCCCCCAGGTTCTCCAGGATACCGATGAGCATCCCCCCGATCATGGCCCCCCGGATGTTCCCGATCCCCCCCAGAACCGCGGCGGTGAAGGCCACCAGGCCGGGCATGAAGCCCATGGTCGGGGAGACGGAGTTGTAGTAGAGCCCGACCATTATCCCCCCCAGGGCGGCGATGCCGGAACCGATGGCAAAGACCAGGGAGATGACCGTGTCCAGGTTGATACCCATCAGGGGGGCGACCTGCTTGTTGATCTTGGTGGCCCGCATGGCCTTGCCCATCCGGGTGTGGTTAACGTAGAGATCCAGGCCGATCATGATCAGGATCGAGAGGAAGAAGATCCAGATCTGGAGCGAGTCCAGGATGACCCCCCCGACCTCGTAGATGTTCCGCTCCAGGAAGGAGGGCAGGGGAAAGGGCCGGGGATCGGTCCCGAAGATGGCCGCGGCCAGGTTCTGGAGAAAGATGGAGACCCCGATGGCGGTGATCAGCGGCCCCAGCCGGGAGGCGTGGCGGAGCGGCCGGTAGGCGATCTTCTCGATGACCACCCCCAGCAGGGCCACGGCAATAACGGTCAGCGGGGTGGCGATCAGGAAGGGGAGCCCCAGCTGGGTCATCAGGTACCAGCCGATAAAGGCCCCGGCCATGTAGATCTCGCCGTGGGCGAAGTTGATGAACATCAGGATCCCGTAGACCATGGTGTAGCCCAGGGCGATCAGGGCGTAGATGGAGCCCACGGTGATCCCGTTGACCAGTTGCTGGAGGAACTCTGACATGTGCCTTGGTCTGGTTGACGCCTCCCGCCCCTTGAAGGGGGGCGGGAGGCGGCGGACCTACTTCATGAACTTCTTGAAGACGTACTTGCCGCCCTCGACCTGGAAGACGGCGAAAGGCTTGACCACGTCACCGTTGGGAAGCATGGTGATCGAGCCGGTGGCGGCCGGGAATTCCTTCAGGGTCAGCAGCCCCTCCCTGATCTGGAGGGGATCGGTGCCCTTCCGCTTCATGGCCTCGGCCAGGGCGATCATCCCGTCATAGCCCTGGGCGGCGAACATCCTCGGCGCCTCGTTGGGGTACTTGGCCTTGAAGGCCTTGAGGAACTTCTGGGTCCCCGGGTCGGGCGACTCATCCCAGAAGGGCGGGGAGGTGGAGTAGGTCCCCTCCATGAACTCTCCGCCCCGCTCCAGGAGCTTGGGATCCTTGGTTCCCTCGGCCCCGATGATGGTCGCGCCCAGCTTCAGCAGGCCGGCCTGCTTGTAGATGTTGGGCGTCTCCGAGGTGGCCACCACGTAGAGGCCGTCGACCTTCTTGCCCTTGATCTTGGTCAGCTGGGTCCGGAAGTCCTGATCCTGGGAGGCGAACCTCTCCTCGATGACCACCTCGATCCCCAGCTTCTTGGCCTCGGCCACGAAGACGTCGCTCAGGCCCTTGCCGTAGTCGGAGTTCTCGAAGAGGCTGCCCATCTTCTTAAGCCCCAGGTCCTTGGCCAGCTTGGCCCCCACCACCCCCTGGGCCGCGTCGGAGGGGCAGGTCCTGAAGACGCCCTTGTCGGCCCCGGGGACGTCGGGGTGGGTGGAGACCGAGGTCAGGAGAACCGCCCCGGCCTTGGCCACCAGGGGCTTGGAGGCCAGGACCGAGCCGGACCGGGCCGGGCCGTAGATGATCTTGATCTTGTCCACCTCCAGGAGCTTGGCCACGGCGTTGTTGGCCTCCTTGGGGTCGGACTTGGTGTCCTCCACCTGGAGGACGATCTTCTCCCCGTTGATCCCCCCGGCCCCGTTGACCTCGTCCAGGGCGACCTCGATCCCCTGCATCATCGCCTCGCCGATAAAGGCGATCCCTCCGGTCATGGGCAGGGCGCAGCCGACCTTGATGTCGGCCGAAGCCGCCGCGGCAAAGCCCATAACCAGAGCCCCAGCCAGTAGAAGAGTTAGAACCTTTTTCATTTTCCCCTCCCTACCCGATTTAAGGTTAACAAGGACCGCTTGTCAAAGGCCAAAGCCAGGCCCGAATTTTACCCCAGACCCGGCCCGGGCCGAATCTATTTCCAAGCCTTTCCTTGGGCCGCCGCCAAGGCCTCGGGCTGACCCCGCAATCCTCGGAACACCTTGGCCTAGCCTCAAGGTCGGGCTTCTTTTCCCGCCAACCGGAATGAAAGGCTCGACCCGGCCTTCAGGCCACCACCTCCCGCCAGCCGTAGGGGTCCGGCCCCCGGCCGGACTGGAGGTCGGTCAGCTTCTGAAAGAGCTCCTGGGCCAGCGGCCCGGCCTCCCCGCCGCGGATGGTCAGGTCCTGGCCCCGGTAGCCCAGCCGTCCCACCGGGGAGATCACCGCGGCCGTGCCCACCCCGAAGACCTCCTCCAGCTCTCCGGATTTGGCCTTGTCCACGACCTCGCCGATGGTCACCGGCCGCTCGCTGACCTTTATCCCCATATCCCGGGCCATGGTCAGGACCGAGTCCCTGGTGATCCCGGGAAGGATGGTCCCGCCCAGGGGCGGGGTGACCAGCTCATCCTTGAACTTGAAGACGATGTTCATCGTCCCCACCTCTTCGACGAACCGCCGCTCCACCGCGTCCAGCCAGAGGACCTGGGTGTAGCCCTTGTCGTGGGCCTCCACCTGGGCCTTGAGGCTGGCCGCGTAGTTGGCCGAGGTCTTGGCCTCGCCCACCCCGCCCGGGGCGGCCCGGACGTAGCTTTCCTCCACCAGGATGGAGACCGGGGCGAACCCCTCGGGGTAGTAGGCCCCCACCGGGCAGAGGATGATGTAAAGGAGCAGCTCCTCGGCCGGCCTGACCCCCAGGTGGGGCTCGGTGGCGATGATGGTCGGACGGACGTAGAGGGAGGTCCCGGGGGAGGAAGGGGTCCAGTCCCTGTCCACCTGGATGAGCTTGATCATCCCCTGGTAGACCAGGTCCTCGGGGAAGGGGGGGATGCACAGCCTCTCGGCCGAGCGGGACAACCGCTTCAGGTTGTCCTTAGGCCTGAAGAGAACCACCTCGCCCTTGGGCCCCCGGTAGGCCTTGTGACCGTCGAAGACCTCCTGGCCGTAGTGGAGAACCATGGCCGCCGGGTTCATCAGAAACGGCCCGAAGGGGACGATCCTGGGGCTGTGCCAGCCAAGGCCGGTCTGGTAGTCCAGGAGGAACATGTGGTTGGAGGGGTAGATCCCGAAGCCCAGCTTGGACTCGTCCGCGGGCTTGGACCGGGCCATCCCCGGTTTCACCAACTGCACCGGTATGTCCATCGCACTTCCCTATGTCTGGTCGTTCCTCGGACCGGAACCCGGGCCGGCCGGGCTCCGGGGGCTCCAACCGCGGTCAGGTCTTGGGGACCAGGCAGATCATCTCCATCCGGCCCTCGGTCTTGAAACAGTGATGGGCGTTGGGGGGGATGAAGGCCACGTCGCCGGGCTTGAGCTCCACCGTCCGGCCGTCCACCTCCACCGTCCCCTGGCCGCTGATGATGTAGTTCTGGTGCTCGTAAGGATGGCTGTGGGAGGGGCTCACCGCCCCCGGCTCAAAGGAGACGATCCGCATGAAAAAGTTCTCGGCCCCGTCCTTCTCGCCGATCACCCAGCGGAGGTTGATCCCCTTGGCTCCGGCCTCGGTCACCGGAACCGGTTCCACGTCCAGGTAATTGATATGCTTCATGATCTCCTCCCCGGTCAGGGGCGGCCTTGAAAGGCCGCCCCGGCCTTGAACCTCAGGCCACCGCCTTCTTCTCCTCCAGCTCCCTTTGGACCTTGCGCAGGCGAAGCTCCTGGGCGATGAGGGAGGGCATGGCGCAGAGGGGACAGTCGTTGGGCAGCCCGGCCGGATCAAAGGCGTCCACCCCGTGCTTGAGGCGGATGTCGGCGATCTTCTTGGCCATCTCCACGAACCACTCCGCCTGGGGGGCCCGGAAACCGGCGTACCTGGTTCCCTCCACCGGGCTCCAGACCAGGGGAATGGAGCCGATGCCCCGCTCCGACATCCACTCCACCCCTTCCAGGAGGCTCTCCTCGGGCTCCATGAACCCGGTCACGAAGTGGGTCGAGACCCGGCCCGGCCCGTAGACCTCGGCCGCCACCTCCAGGGCCCGCAGCCAGTGGTCCCGGCCCTGGACCTCGGCCTTGCCCGGGCAGTACTTGTTAAAGAGGACCGGGTCCCAGATCTCCAGGTTGTAGGCCACCGAGAAGACGCCTTTTTTCTTGTGCTCCTCGATGCTTTTCAAGTCCTTGTCCTCCGGGGCGGTCCGGATGACGTTGACCGGGATGTCCTCCTGGCCGATGGCCTTCTGCATGGTCCGGACGATGTCCAGGATCAGCCGGTCCTCCCGGTCGACCACCTCCCCCTTCTTGTTGGTGTAGCGGTTGAGATAGCCGCCGGTGAGGAGGATGTGCTTGACGCAGCCCTCGTCAAAGGCGGCCTTGGTGGTCTTGTAGATCTGGTCCAGGGTCCGCTTGGAGACCTGGAGGTCGTCCTTGGTCCAGGAGATGTTGGGGACGATGTTGCAGAACCGGCAGCCCTGGTCGTTGGCCCAGTACATGCAGAAGGTGGCGTAGTTGAGGACCAGGCAGTCCTGGCCCCGCTTGGGGGCGATCCGCCTCATGATGATGTCCGGGGAGGCCTCCTTGCCGTAGTAGTCGGGCCGGGGGATATGGCGAGCCTCCATGACGAACTTGCCGTCCCGCTTGAGGATCATGACCCCATCCTCGACGGCGCACAGCCACCTGGAGTCCCGGTTCTCCCTGACCTGGACGATGGTGTCCATGGGCAGGAGCAGCTCCTCGGGGAGGAAGTAGGTGTGCTCGCCGATGTTCCAGTCGAACAGCCAGCGGGACTGCTCCCGGTAGACGTCGCAGACCCCCTCCAAGGCCGAGTTGTCGAACTGAAGCCCGTCGGCCAGGAGGCTGGCCTTGACCCAGAGCTCCTTCTCCAGCCCCTGGGGGGTGGGGTCCAGGGGCGGGGTGACCAGGGGGGCCTTGGGGTCCTTGGCCCAGTACTTGGCCTTGTACCAGGCCTCCCATTTTTGGTTGATGTTTTTGAAAAGCCTCTGTGCTTCCTGGATATGGTCTTCAACCATGGCTTCCTCCCTAGGAAGGTGTCTAAAGTTTATTTGCTTTTTGAACTACCCGTTAGTGAAAATTCAGATCCACCTCATCCGGGGAGAGGAGACCCTGGCGCTTGGCCCCCTCCTTGAGGATGCGGTTGTAGCGGATCAGGTGCGACCTGACCAGGGCGCTGACCCGGAAGGCCTCGCCGTTGGCGATGCCGTCGATGATCTCGGCCCACTCGGCCAGGGTCTCCCGGGGGGCCACCTTCTCCCAGTAGACCAGGTCCACGTAGGCGTCCAGGTTGATATGGATGGTCCTCATGACCCACTCGATGATGGAGTTGCCGGAGAGCCGGGCCAGCATCTGGTGCATCTTCCGCTCCCAGCGGTAGAACCCCTCCAGGTCCATGGGCTCGTCCGCCAGAAAGGACTCCCCCTCGGCCAGGGCCAGCCGGAGCTCGGCCACCTCCTTCTCCCCGGCCCGCTCCGCGGCCAGCCCGGCCCCGGTTCCCTCGGCGGCCATCCGGAACTCGGCCAGCTCCTTGAAGGAGACCCGGCGGTGCCTGATCAGGAAGGCCAGGCTCTCGCTGACCTGGTCGATCCCCACCTCCCGGACAAAGGCCCCACCCTTGCCGCCCCGCCGGATCTCGATGAGCCCCTTTTGCTTCAGGACCCCCAGGGCCTCCCGGACCGTTCCCCGGCTGGTCTGGAAGGTCTCCTGGAGCTCCCGCTCGGTCTGGAGCCGGTCGCCGGGCTTGAGGCGGCGCTTGATGATCGCCTCCTCGACCTGGTCGATGATATCCTCGGTGACCCGGCTCGGTTTGGCAGGGTTGAACATCGATCCTCCAGGGATCCTGGACGATGTTAATCTTATGATGGTCCTACCTTAAAATCAAGCTAAATTTGTCCCTGCCGGGGCCGGTTGTCAACGGGGAAAGGGCCTGATTCATAAGAGTCCGTGATAATCGGGGGTTTCGTTCCCGCCCCCAAAACCCTTTAACCGGCCGGGTCAAACCAGGAAAATACCCAGAATTCTCGTCCGATGGTCGGACCTTCATTCGGCGGCCCCACCCCAGATTTTAAAGAACCACCCGCCCGACCTACTTGAGAAGACCCTCGAGGACCTCTTCCACCACCGAGTAGGGATCGCCCTCCCCCCGGAGGATGGACTGGATGTAGGCCTTTTTCTTGCCCGTGCCTTTGAGCCCCTTAAAGACCAGCCGCTCCACCTCGTCCCTGAAGACCAGTCCCAGCTCCTGCTCCACCCGGGCGGCCTTCACCCTCTCCAGCTCCCGGCTGTCCCGGAGATAGGCCTGGTGGTCGGCGATGGCCGCGAGCAGCTCCTCGATCCCCCTGGCCTCCCCGGCCCCGGTGGAGACGGCCACGGTGGGGACCACCTTGGTCCGCCAGCCGCCCTCCCGGCCGCCGGGGCTCAAGCCCAGGGTGACCTCCAGGCTCCTGAGGGTGGACTCGGCCCCATCCAGGTCGGACTTGTTGAGGACGATGATGTGGGCGATCTCCATGATCCCGGCCTTCATGGCCTGGATGTCGTCGCCCATGCCCGGGGTGACCACCAGGAGGCAGGTCTGGGCCAGGTTGATGATGTCGATCTCGTCCTGGCCGGCCCCCAGGGTCTCCACCAGGACCAGGTCGTTGCCCATGGCCTCCATGATCCTGACCGCGTCGTTGGCCGCCCGGCTCAAGCCCCCCAGGTAGCCCCGGGAGCCCATGGACCTGATGAAGACCCCGTGGTCCTCGGCGTGGCGCTGGAACCTGATCCGGTCCCCCAGGATGGCCCCCCCGGAGAAGGGGCTGGAGGGGTCCACGGCCACCACCCCGACCTTCAGGCCCCGGGCCCGGAAGCCGGTCAAAAGGCGGTCGATGAGGCTGGACTTGCCGCTCCCGCCCGACCCGGTCAGACCGACGACCGCCGCCCGGCCGGCGTGGGGGTAGACCAGCTTCATCAGCTCCGAGGCCTGGGGGGAGCGGTTCTCCACCAGGCTGATCACCCTGGCCGCGGCCCGGCGGTCGCCGTCCACCAGCCGCCGGACCATCTCCTGGGGCGAGGGAGAGCTCACCTGCTCAGCCCTGGTGCCGGCGGGCGTTGGAGCGGATGTAGCCGACGATGTCCTCGGTCAGGGAGCCGCCCCTGAAGACCTGGTCCACCCCCATCTCCTTCATCCGGGGGATGTCCTCCGGGGGAAAGGAGCCGCCCACCACCAGGAGGACGTCGTCGAGCCCCTTGGCCTTCATCTCCTCCACGATCAGGGGGGTGAAGACCAGGTGCTCCCCGGAGAGGTAGCTGAGCCCGATCACGTCGGCGTCCTCGTCCCGGGCCGCGGCGATAATCCCGGCCGGGGTCTGGTACATCCCCAGGTAGACCACCTCCATCCCCGCTTCCTTGAGGAGCGAGGCCACCACCTTGGCCCCCCGGTCGTGTCCGTCCAGGCCGACCTTGCTGACGATAACCTTGATTTTGTCTTCACTCATGTGTGCTTTCTTCCCTAGTCAAAGGGAGACTCGATGATCTCCATGGGGTCGTAGGGGTAGCCGAAGACCTGGCGGACGGTGCCCAGGAGCTCGGCCGTGGTGGCCCCGACCTTGGTGGCCTCGATCATCGGCCCGATGGTGTTCTCTCCCCTGGCGGCCGCCTCCCGGAGGCGGCCGATGGCCTCCTTGACCGCCTTGAAGTCCCGGGTGGCCTTGAGCTCCCTGACCCCCTGGATCTGCTGCCTGGCCGAGTTCTCGGGGATCCTCTGGACGCCCAGGGGGGTCTCGGTCTCCGGCTCGGAGTTGAAGATGTTGACCCCCACCACCAGCTTCTCCCTCTCGTCGATCTCCTTCTGCCGCTTGACCGCCTCCAGCTCGAACTGGCGGTCCAGCCACTCGGTCCGGATGGCCTCCTCCATGCCCCCTAGGTCCTCCACCTCCTTCATCACCTTGAGAGCCTCCTCCTCCATCTTGTCGGTCAGGCTCTCCACGTAGTAGGAGCCGCCCAGGGGGTCGGCCACGTTGGTCACCCCGGTCTCGTAGGCGATGATCTGCTGGGTCCGGAGGGCCTGGAGGTGGCCCTTCTCGGTGGGGAGGCACATGGGCTCGTCATAGGAGCAGCAGTGGAGGGACTGGACCCCGCCCAGGACCGCGGCCAGGGCCTGGTAGGAGATCCGGACCAGGTTGTTGAGGGGCTGCTGGGGGATGAGGGAGCATCCCGCCGTGTGGACGGCGAAGCGGAACTTCATCGACCGGGGGTCCTTGGCCCCGTACTTGTCCTTTAGCATCCTGGCCCACATCCGCCGGGCCGCCCTGATCTTGGCGATCTCCTCGAAGAAGTCCACGTGGCAGGAGACGTAGAAGGTAAACCGGGGGGCGAAGTCGTCGATGTCGAGCCCCCGCCGGATCAGCTCGTCGATGTAGCAGCCGGCGATCCCCAGGCCGAAGGCCACCTCCTGGGGGGCGGTGATGCCCTGCTCCCGGAGGTCGTACATGTTGACCGTGGTGTAGTACCAGTTGGGCATGTTCCTGGTGCAGAACTCCATCACGTCCGAGCCCAGCTTGATGGACAGGTCCAGGGGGCAGGCCGGCCTGAAACCGCAGTAGCGGAAGTGGATGGGGTCGTTCTGGATGGAGCCGCGGAGCTTGGAGATGTCGTAGCCCTTGAGCTGGGCCGCGGCCACGTACTGGGCCATGGTCGCCGCGGCCGCGGTGGAGGCGGTGATGACCGACCAGGAGACCTTGTCCAGGGGGATGTCGCCGATGAGGGTCTCCATGTCCTTCAAGGAGGTGATGTTGACCCCGGTCAGCCCGACCTCGTTCTCGGCCCAGGGATGGTCGGCGTCCAGGCCCATCTCGTAGGTCACGTCGGCGATGGTGTTGAGCCCGGTGCCGCCCTCCTGGAAGCAGAAGGCGGCCCGCTGGTGGGTGTCGGCCGGGGAGCCGATCCCGACCACCTCCCGCCTGGTCCAGTAGCGGCCCCGGAACATGTCGGCGTGGATCCCCCGGGTGAAGGGGAAGCAGCCGGCGTCGGCGACGTCCCGGTCGTAGTCCTCCCCGGCCCGGTCGGCGGGGGTGTAGATCTCCTTGACCTCGTAGCCCGACCAAGTCCTGGCGCTCTGGGGCTTGTCGTAGTAGGACTTGAGGTAGTCGTCCCAGTTGACCTGGCAGAGGCTGGCGGCCACCCCTTTGTCGGCTTGATCCTGACCCATGGTTCGCCTCCGGTCGTAATGTTTTAGTTTAGGCAATCAAAGCTAACGGACAGCTTTGATTGCCTACGGCCGGCAAAAGCGTGGTTTTGCCGGCCTCACGAGCTCGGCCCGGCCGGCTTTTTCCTTGACCGGGCCCGGACGGCCGTGTTATTTACTAACTGGTCAGCAAAATTAACTTGCTGATTAGTAAGCTAACCGGACCAGGCCGGAGTGTCAAGTGGTTTCTGGCTCATACCAAGTTGCTCTTGTAATGCAACTTGGTATGCGCGCCCACGGGGCGCGGCGAGCTCGATAGAGCTCGTAAGGCCGGCAAAACCGCGTTTTTGCCGGCCGTGAGCAATCAAAGGCATTTTTTGCCTTTGATTGCGGAATCTATATCAGAAGGACCGAAGATGGCCCAACCCAAGACCGAGTTCAAAAGCCTGGACAAGAGCGTCCGCCGGCAGATGATCATCGACGCGGCCACCGAGATCTTCCACCAGAAGGGCTACCACCAGGCCACCCTGGACGACGTGGCCCAGGAGCTGGGGGTGACCAAGGCCGCCCTCTACCACTACTTCTCCTCCAAGGAGGCCATCCTCTCGGTCATCTACATGCAGGCCATGGAGAACTACTTCGCCAGGTTCGCCGGCGCCGGCCAGCTCCAGGAGCGCAACCTCTCCCCGCCGGAGAAGCTGAGGTTCTTCATCAGGAACCACATCCAGCAGGTGGCCGTGGACAACCTCTCCATGCTGGCCGTCTTCCTGACCGAGGAGAACCAGCTCCCGGCCGAGGACTACCGCCGGATCAGTCAAGAGAAGCGGAAGTACAACCAGGTGGTGGAGGGGATCATCGAGGAGGGCCAGGCCCAGGGCTTCTTCCGGCCGATGAACGCCAGGCTTCTGGCCAACGCCATTTTAGGGATGTGCAACTCCCTCTACCGCTGGTACCGGCCGGGCAAGGGCGGACCCGGGGCCGGGGAGGTGATCGACCTGTTCGTGGCCCTCCTGGAGAGCGGCTACCTGGAGGAGCGGGGGGCCGGGTCCACGGGCCTGGCCCGGGGGGGCGGCCGCCGGAAGGCGGCCAGGGAGAAGGTGGCCGCCGAGGAGGAACGCCACGCCCGGGCCCTGGCCCGGATCATGGAGGAGCTGTGAAGGATTCCCAGAAAACCGGCCGGGCCATGGAGGAGATCAAGATCTTCGGCCGGGGAGGGCAGGGGGCGGTGACCGCGGCCCAGATCCTGGCCACGGCCGCCTTCAAGGACGGCTTCTGGGCCCAGACCTTCCCCCAGTTCGGGGCCGAGCGGAGGGGCGCCCCGGTGATCGCCTTCATCCGCCTGGCCGGGGAGTCGATCCCCATCAGGAGCAAGGTCTACGCCCCGGACACGGTCGTGGTCATGGACTTCAACCTGTTCAAGATGCTCGACCCCCTGGCCGATCTCAAGCCCGAGGGGCTGGCCATCCTCAACTACCCGGACTCGGGCCCGCCGCTGGAGAGCTCCTTCAAGGGCCGGGCCGGGAGGCTGTTCACCGTGGACGCCACCAGGATCGCCCACGGCCTCTACGGCCCGACCACCATCCCCATCACCAACGTCATCATCCTGGGGGCCTACTGCGCCGCGGCCGAATCGGTCTCCTTAAAGTCGGTGGAGGCGACCCTCCCGGAGTTCTTCCCCGGACCCAAGGTGGACCAAAACCTCCGGGCGGCCAAGCTGGGGTTCGAAAACTTAAGGAGGGTCTGGTGAGCGCTTCAACCCCGGTGGGACCGGATGCCCGGAAACTCTACACCTACCAGGAGCTGCCCATCGGGGCCACGGCCGTGGGCATGCCCCCGGAGAAGCGCCGGACCGGGCTGTGGCGCTACATCCGTCCCCGGCTGGAGACCCGCCTTCCCCCCTGCCAGGAGGCCTGCCCCGCGGGCAACTGGATCCAGCGCTTCGTCGGCCTGGCCGGAGCCGGGGAGCTCGAGGCCGCCGTCTCGGCCCTCTGGCTGGAGAACCCCTTCCCCGGGCTCTGCGGCCGGGTCTGCTACCACCCCTGCCAGGAGTCCTGCAACCGGGCCGAGCTGGACGGGGCCACCTCCATCCAGGCCGTGGAACGTCATCTGGCCGACCGGTTCCTGGGGGAGGACCTGAGACCGCCGGTAATGAGGGAGCGGACCGGCCGCCGGGTGGCCGTGGTCGGCTCCGGGCCGGCCGGGCTGGCCGGGGCCTTTTTCCTGACCGTCCTGGGCCACCGGGTGACCGTCTTCGAGGCCCGGGAGGAGCTGGGCGGGGTTCCCCGGCTGGGCATCCCGGCCTATAGGCTTCCCCGGGAGATCCTCGACCGGGAGATAGAGAGGGTCCTGGCCCTGGGGGTGGAGGTGAGGACCGGGGTCCGGATCGGCCGGGACCTGGGCCTGAGCGAGCTCCTGGACCAGTACGAGGCCCTTCTCCTGGCCACCGGGGCCTGGGCCAGCCCGCCCCTGGGCCTGCCCGGGGAGGACCTGGAAGGGGTCAGCCGGGGGCTGGATTTCCTGACCGGCCTCAATCTGGGGGAGACCCCGGACCTCAGGGGCCGGGTCCTGGTCGTCGGCGGGGGGAACACGGCCATCGACGTGGTCCGGACCCTCCTCCGGCTGGGGGCAGGCCCCCGGCTTCTCTACCGCCGGACCAGGGAGGAGATGCCGGCCCACGACCAGGAGATAGAGGAGGCGGAGGAGGAGGGGGCCGCGCTGGAGTTTCTCCTGGCCCCCAAGGCCATCCACAAAGGGCCCGGCGGCGGCCTGGTCCTGAGCTGCGACCGGATGAAGATTCAAGGCACGGACGACCAGGGCCGGGCCCGGGCGGTGCCAGTGGCCGGGGAGGGGCTCGGGATCGAGGCCGACCGGATCATCCTGGCCACCGGGGAGGTCCCGGACCTGTCCTTTATGGATGGTAAGTTGGAGACGGAGGGGGTCTGCCTGGCCGCCGACGACTGGGGCCGGACCAGCGAGCCGCGGGTCTTTGCCGCGGGCGACCTGGGCGGCCGGCCCTGGACCGTCTCCCGGGCCATCGGCTCGGCCAAGCGGGCGGCCATCGCCCTGGACCGGTTCCTGGCCGGGGAGAACCCGGCCGAGCTGATCAAGGAGGGCCGCCTGGCCCGGACCATGAGGGCCCACCTGGGCCTGGCCCGGGAGGCGGAGGGAGATCGGGAAGGCGGGGTCTCCTTGACCGAGCTCAACCTGGCCTACAGCTCCCCCTCACCGCCGGCCCGGCCCAGGCGGCTTGCCCCGGCCGAGCGGAAGGGCAACTTCCAGGAGGTGGACCGGGGGCTCCCCCCGGCCGAGGCCGAGGCCGAGGCGGCCCGCTGCCTGAGCTGCGGGGTCTGCCGGGAGTGCGGCAACTGCTACCTCTTCTGCCCGGACGGGGCGGTCCAGAGGGAGCCCGGGGGCGGCGGCTACGCCATCGACTACGACTATTGCAAGGGCTGCGGGATCTGCGCCGCGGAGTGCCCGGTGGCGGCCATCACCATGGAGGCCGAAGGGGGGCCTGAGCTTGGCTGAACAGAAGATGCTGACCGGCAACTACGCCGCCGCCCACGGGGCCAGGCTGGCCAGGGTGGAGGTGGTCCCCGTCTACCCCATCACCCCCCAGACCCACATCATGGAGAAGATGGCCGAGTTCATCGACCGGGGGGAGCTCCTGGCCGAGTTCGTCTCGGTGGAGTCGGAGCACTCGGCCATGGCCGTGGCCATCGCCGCCCAGGCCACCGGGGCCCGGACCTTCACCGCCACCTCGGCCCAGGGCCTGGTCTACATGCACGAGAACCTCTTCGTCGCCTCCGGGACCAGGCTGCCCATCGTCATGGCCATCGTCAACCGGGCCCTGGGGGCGCCCAACACCATCTACCCCGACCTGTCCGACTCCCTGGACCAGCGGGACACCGGCTGGATCCAGATCTACGTGGAGAACGCCCAGGAGGCCCACGACATGATCGTCCAGGCCTACCGGATCGCCGAGGACAAGCGGGTCCTTCTGCCGGTGGCGGTCTGCTTCGAGGGGATCATCATCTCCCACTACATGGAGCCGGTGGAGCTCCTGGACCAGGGCCTGGTGGACGGTTTCCTTGCGGACTACCGGCCGGAGCACGTCCTCCTCCACCCGGACAAGCCCATGGCCGTGGGCCAGATCCTGATGGACGACGCCTACTACACCGAGTACCGCTACCAGCAGCAGGCGGCCATGGACCAGGCGCTCAAGGTCATCCCCCAAGTGGACCGGGAGTTCGGCCGGACCTTCGGCCGGTCCTGGGGCGGGCTGTTCCAGGCCGAGATGATGGAGGGGGCCGAGGTGGCCCTGCTGACCCTGGGCAGCCTGGCCTCCACGGCCCGGGACGTGGTCCGCCGGCTCCGGGAGGAGCAGGGCCTGCCCCTGGGTTTGGTCAAGCTCCGGACCTTCCGGCCCTTCCCCGACCGGGAGCTTAGGGAGTGCCTGGCCGGGTTGAAGGCCGTGGCCGTTCTGGAGCGGGACGCCTCGGTGGGGGGCGGGGGTATCGTCTACACCGAGCTGGCCCGGTCCCTCTTCGCCGGCCGCCGGGGGGGGCCGCTCCTGGTCGACTACGTCCTGGGCCTGGGCGGCCGGGACGTGACCCGGGAGGACGTGGAGGCCATCGCCCTGGCCGTCTTCCAGGAACGGGACAAGAGCGAGATCGGTAATCCGGTCCGCTGGTTCAAGGTGAGGGGGTTGGAATGAGCAATCTGGCCGACAGCCTGACCCGGGAAGAGCTCTTTCAGTCCGGCCACCCCTTCTGCCCGGGCTGCTCCGGGGGCATCCTCATGCGCTGGCTGGCCAAGGCCCTGGGCCGGGACTCCATCTGCAACGTGGCCGCCACCTGCCTGGCCCTGCCGACCTTGGTCTACCCCCACTCGCTCAACCTGCCCTGCCTCTACATCTCCATGGCCCCTTCGCCCGCCGGGGTCACCGGGGTCAGCGCGGCCCTGAAGATCCTCCGGCGCAAGGGCCGCCTCCCGGCCGAGCGGAAGATCAACGTCTTTGCCGTGGCCGGCGACGGCTCGGCCGGGGACATCGGCCTGGCCAGCCTCTCCGGGGCGGCGGAGCGTAACGACGACGGCCTCTACTTCGTCTTTGACAACGAGGCCTACATGAACACCGGCATCCAGCGCTCCGGGTCCACCCCCCGCTACACCTGGACCACCTCCACCCTGAGCGGCAAGCCGGAGCGGAAGAAGGACCTCCCCCGGATCATGGCCGCCCACGACATTCCCTACCTGGCCACCCTCTCCTTTGCCTATCCCGAGGACTTCTTCGCCAAGGTGGCCAAGGCCAGGGACATGGAGCCGGGGTTCAAGTACTTCCACATCCACTCCCCCTGTCCCGCCGGCTGGCGGTTCAGCGAGGACAAGACCATCCAGGTGGCCAGGGCCGCGGTGGAGAGCGGGCTGTGGATCCTCTACGAGCTGGACCAGGGCCAATTCCGGCTGACCCTTCGCCCGGCCCGGAGGAGGCCGGTGGCCGACTACCTGAAGCTCCAGGGCAGGTTCAAGGACCTGACCGGGGAGGACCTCCGGGCCCTCCAGGAGGAGGTGGACCAGAGATGGAAGGCCCTGGAGGAAGGTCAGGTTCAGATTCCGGTCCTGGCCTGAAGCTCCCGGGGGGGGACGTGACCGGCCGGGACCAGCTCCCTTTTGTGGATGAAAAACTCCCTTGAAGCGGGTATCTGTGGAGCAAGGGCTGGTCATACGGTTCCGACAGTAAAAGAGGTAAAGAGATGGACTTTGAGCTGAGCGAAGAGCGGCGGATGATCCAGGATCTGGCCTACAAGTTCGCCCTCAAGGAGATGGCCCCCCTGGCCAAGGAGTACGACCGGGCCGAGAAGTACCCCCGGGAGGTCTGGGCCAAGGCCTGTGAGGCGGGGCTGGTGGGCGCGACCATCCCCGAGGAGTACGGCGGGCCGGGCTACGGCTTTTTGGAGCAGGCCCTGATCACCGAGCAGCTAAGCCGGGTGGACCTAGGCATGTGCACGGTGATCATGACCGCCATCTTCGGCTCGGAGAACATCATCTTCTATGGGACCGAGGAGCAGAAAAAAAAGTACCTCCCCGGGCTGGTGGAGGGCCGGGGCGTCTCGGCCGGGGCCTACACCGAGCCGGACGCCGGGACCGACGTGGCCGGGATCAGGACCAAGGCCGTCCTGGACCAGGGGGAGTGGGTCATCAACGGGACCAAGATGTTCATCACCAACGGCACGGTCTGCGACTTCATGGTCGTCCTGTGCATCACCGACCCGGAGGCCGAGCCCCGCCACGCCCGCTTGAGCCTGATCCTGGTGGAGGCCGACCGGCCCGGGGTGACGGCCACCAAGATCCAGGGCAAGATGGGGATCAGGGCCAGCGACACGGCCGAGATCGCTTTCGAGGAGGTCCGGGTCCCGGAGGGGAACCTCATCGGCCAGCGGGGCCGGGGATTCTACCAGCTCATGCACTTCTTCGACTCCACCCGGACCATGGTCGCGGCCCAGGGAGTGGGCCTGGCCCAGGGGGCCCTGGACAAGACGGTCAAGTACTGCCAGGAACGGAAGACCTTCGGCCGGCCCCTGATCGCCAACCAGGCCGTCCAGTTCATCCTGGCCGAGATGGCCACCAAGGTGGAGCTGGCCCGGAACATCACCTACAAGGCGGCCTGGCAGGTGGACCAGGGCCGGACTGACCCGGCGCTGAACGCCATGGCCAAGTACTTCGCCGGCGAGACCGCGGTCTGGGTCTGCGACAAGGCGGTCCAGCTCCACGGCGGCTACGGCTACGTGGACGAGTATGACGTCCAGAGGTTCTACCGCGACGCCAAGATCCTGGAGATCTACGAGGGGGCCAAGGAGGCGGAGAAGATGACCATCGCTCGCCGGTTAGGCTAACCATGTCCCTGGACATACCGGCGGCGGCCTCCGATACCTCCCCCGAACTCCTGGCCCGGCTCAAGGCCAGACCCAAGGCCGAGCTCCACCTTCACCTGGAGGGCTCGATCCCCCCGGCGACCATCAACCTCATCGGCCGGCGGCACGGCCAGGAGGAGCTGGGCCCGGATCACTTCGCCTTCTCCGACTTCGCCCAGTTCAACGAGGCCTTCAAGTGGGTCCGGACCCGCCTCTGGGAGGCCGAGGACTTCCGCCTGGCCGCCCTGGCCCTGGGCCGGAACCTGGCCGCCCAGGGGGTGGTCTACGCCGAGGTCTTCTTCGCCCCTTACGCCCACCTGGAGCGGGGGGTGGTCTTTGAGGAGATGATGGCCGGGCTGGAGGGCGGGCTGGACCAGGTGGAGGAGGAGAGCGGGCTGAAGGTCAACTTCCTGCTGTCCATCCCCCGCCACTTCGGGCCGGCGGCCGGGGAGGGGACGGTGAAGCTCCTGGCCCAGCATCCCCGGCCCCGGTTCCTGGGGATCGACCTGGCCGGGCCGGAGAGCCTGGAGACCATCGGCCCCTTTGCCCCGGCCTTTGCCGCGGCCCGGGAGATGGGCTTTAAGGCCGTGGCCCACGCCGGCGAGTTCGGCCCGCCGGAGAACATCTGGCGAACTCTGGAGCTCCTCAAGCCCGACCGGATCGGCCACGGGCTCAGCGCGGCCGCCGACCCCCGGCTTCTGGATCACCTGGCCGAGAAGGGGATCACCCTGGAGATCTCGCCCACCAGCAACCTCCTCCTCAAGGCCGTGCCCGACATCAAGGAGCACCCTCTGCCCAAGTTCCTGGAGGCCGGGGTGCCGGTGGTCATCAACTCCGACGACCCGGCCTTTTTCCAAACCGATCTGTGCCGGGAGTACGCCCTCCTTCACCGGGAGATGGGCCTCTCCCTGGAGGTGCTGGAAAGGTTGATGGCCGACTCGTTCAGGTACTCCTTTTTGGGGGAGGGGGAGAAGGAGAGGCTGGGGGAGGGCTGGTGAAATTAAGGCGCGGATATTCCCAAGGCGGGAGGGTCGCCCGGCGCTGGATATTCACCTGGGTTGAGGCTCAGCCTGTCGGGTGGATGCGAGAACAGAAGGGTAAAGGGGCCAATTCGTAATCGGTTGCTCTGGGTTTTTTAAATTCCAGGGCGGGCTCCAGGGTTTGAAACCAAGCGCATTACCGGGCCCGGGCCCGGTAATGCTCCGCTCATATTCCCTCCTATTGTCAACCAATCCTGATAATTAAAGAGGTTAATCGGGTAGAAGGGAACAGACGAGGGATCCCGGCCGAGATGTTAAATCCCGGCCTCAACGTTGCGGGGTGGCCGGAAGGGGATGATAATCAACGGGTAGGCAAGGCTCAGGCCGCCCGCATAAGGAAATAGCGATTGAATACCCCGGGTTGAGGGCGCCTTGCCCCGGCGGGGGGGACAAAAGCGGGGAAAGGCCGGAAGGCTTTATTGCCCGGGATTTGGTGAAGGGAGGTCGAGGTGCAGCCCATCGGGCCCTTGATGCATGAGCATCGTTTGATCGAGCGGATGGTGGAGCTGATCAAAAAGCAGGCGGCCAGGATCGGCCAAGGCGATAAGCCGGACTCCGAGCTCATCGCCGACGCGGTGGAGTTCTTCCGGATGTACGCCGACCGGTGCCACCACGGCAAGGAGGAGGACCTCCTTTTCCGGGAGCTGGAGAAGGTCGACCTGGCCCCGAGCCTGACGGCGATGATGGCCGAGCTGATCGAGGACCACAAGTACGGCCGACGGCTGGTGGGCGAGCTGCACCAGGCCAACGTGGCCTACCTGATCTCCGGAGAAGGCCCGGAGAACGTAATGGATCTGCTCAACAAACTGGCCAGGTTCTACCCCAAGCACATCGAGAAGGAGGACAAGCATTTCTTCTTCCCGATAATGAGCTACTTCACCCGCCAGGAGATGGACCGGATGCTGGAGGACTTCGAAAAGTTCGACCAGCGGATGATCCACGACTTTTTCCGGGGCAGGGTGGGGCGTTGGGAGGAAAGCGAATCGTCTCCGTGAGCCGGCGATGGGGCCGAAGGACGGCCCTCCGGCGAGACGGCTTTTGTCTTCCCAAGCGGCTTTCCTCTCTTCAGCCTCATATAGGTTAAGGATCCCGACGGGATACAGCCTCGGGCCGGGGGTCCGGGGAGCCGTCCGGGCCCGGAGCAAGAACCCCGGGGCCGGGTCGGGGGCCTCGGCCTCGACCCTTGCCCGAGCGAGCCCCGCCGAGGCTTCTACGACTCCTTGTTCCTGCCATTAAAGGGATAAAATACAGTCGCAGACCCGGCCCCTGAGAAGGTCTTCCCCGGGCCGGGCGGACCGGTCCCGGCCGGCGGCCCGGACAAGGGGGCGGGGCCGCATTTCCGGTTGACTTGTCCAATACTGTAAAATATAATAACCACATAGGGTTCATAGAGTGAAACAAAAGGCTGAAGCGTGAGCGCGTCCACGACCCATCAATCGCTCAAGCGGGGACTGCACATCATCGAGACCGTGGCCCAGATGGTCGATCCGCCGACCTTGTCGGCCATCGCCCGGAAGATCAGCCTGAACCGGTCCACGACCCACCACATCCTCAAGGCCCTGGTGGAGTTCGGCTATCTGGTCCAGGCCCCGGACACCTACACCTACTCCCTCTCCTCCAGGCTTCTGAGGATAACCAGGCAGACCTGGACCACGGAGCAGCTGGCCGAGATAGCCCGGCCCTACCTGGAGGATCTGAGTCACAGGACGGGCGAGGGGACCAGCCTGGCGGTCCTCCACGACGGGTTGGTCATCATCGCCGCCAAGTGCGAGCCGGAGGGGCCTCTGCGGGTGGTCCAGGAGATCGGCTCCACCAGGCCGATCCACTGCACGGCGGTGGGCAAGATTCTGGCGGCCTGGCTTAAGGAGCGGGAGCTGGAGGGGATCCTGGAGCGGACCGAGTTCGAGAAAAAGACGGCCAAGACCATCACCACCCCCGCCGCCTTCAGGCGGGAGCTGGCCCGGGTCCGGGAGTCCGGGGTGGCTATCGACAACGAGGAGCACATCAAGGGCATCCGCTGCATGGCCGGCCCGGTGCGGGATCATTACTCCGCCGTCCGGGCGGCCCTGTGCGTGGTCGGCCCCAGGGACCACCTGCCGCCGCGGCGGATGACCAAGATCCGCCGGGAACTCCTGGCCGTGGCCGCCGATCTCTCATCCCGCCTCGGGTATCACGAAGCCGTGTCCGAGGCCGATGGAGCCTAACCCCGGGGCGGGCCCAGGCCGCCCGGGGGACAGCCAGCAGAAAGGAGGGGGACAGCGAAAGGAGGGCATTTCGTTTGGTAGGCCGGTATCGATTTCGGCCCGGGAACCGGGTTCGGCCAAACCAGCGGGGTTGAGGTCAACGGAGGGGCAAGACCGCCACGGAAGCACGGGGGAGGGATGTTTTGCCCGTTGAGCGGACAGCCCCGGGGCCGCTTTCTCGGGCTCGAAGCCGACGGCCGCGCGGTCGGACCGGATCGCGGGAGGAGCACGTTTTTTCAACGCCAGAGGGATGAAAGGAGACCAGTGCCATGAAAAAAGCCGGAAAATTGATCTTCCTGGCCTTGATTGCGGTCTTGGCCGTCGCCTTGATGGGCGCTCCCGCCATGGCCAAGGCCAAGTACACCCTCAAGTTCAATCATGTCCTGGCCCCGACGGACCCGTTCCACCTCGGGTTCAAAAAATGGGCCGACGCGGTCAAGGGTAAGACCAAGGGCGACCTGGACGTCCAGGTCTTCCACAGCGCCCAGCTCGGCGTTGAGGAGGACATCATCGAGCAGATCAGGGCCGGGGCCAACCTGGGCCAGAACACCGACTCGGCCCGGATGGGCAACTACGTTCCCGAGATCGCGGTCATGAACGGCCCCTACTTCGTGGACGACTACCACGACGTCTTCAAGCTGGGCGAGCTGCCGGTCATCAAGGCCTGGAAGAGCAAGCTGGAGAAGGAGTTCGGGATCAAGATCCTGTCCTTCAACTGGGTCCAGGGCTTCCGGCACATGATCACCAACAAGCCCATCAAGTCTCCCACGGACCTCAACGGGATGCGGATCAGGACCCCGGGCGCGCCCATCTGGCAGGAGTCGATCCGGGCCATCGGGGCCACCCCGGTGGCCCTGGCCTTCGGCGAGATCTACCCGGCCATGCAGCAGAAGGTCATCGACGGCTGCGACAACGTCTATAACGCCACCTACGCCGGCCGGCTCTACGAGGTGGCCAAGATCGTCAGCGAGACGGCCCACATTCTGCTCATCAACTTCGAGATCATCAGCGCCAAGTGGTTCGACAGCCTGCCCCCCGAGTACCAGAAGATCCTGGTGGAGGAGTGCGAGAACGCGGCCATGGAGACCTCCAAGCTGGTCATGGACGTCAAGTCGGCCGAGTCCAAGCAGAAGCTGATCGAGAAAGGCATGACCATCGTCACCGACCTGGACATGGACGCCTTTCACAAGGCCGGCGAGAAGGCCTACCAGGTCCTGGGCATCTCCGAGGCCCGGCAGCAGGTTTACAAGGAGCTGGGCAAGTAAACTATAATCGTTGCAGACCGCCGGGCCGGAGGGCGGCCCGGCGGGCCATGACCAACGGCCGGACGGCCCGGGCCGGGGGCGGGGCATGAAAAAATTTTACAATTTCATTTGTCGATTCGAGATTCTTTTGGTCAAGGTCATGTTCGTCTTCCTGGTCGCCCTGGTCTTCGCCGCCGCCCTGACCCGCTACCTGGGCCACCCCATCAACTGGTCGGTGGACATGGCCCAGTGCCTCTTCGCCTGGTGCACCTTTCTGGCCGCCGACATCGCCTTCCGATCCAACCGGCTGATGCGGGTCGACTTCTTCGTGGCCAAGCTTCCGGAAAGGAGCCGGGGGACCATCGAGCTGATCAACCTGTTGGTCATTCTGGCCTTCCTGTTGGCCATGATCGGCTACGGCT
>Ga0068714_10002100_pt1 | contig 26555 bp, 20 predicted proteins | sample MTBNYHSulfiMetaG_FD_62988 | JGI IMG/M metagenome (GOLD analysis project Ga0068714, IMG submission 62988) | Enrichment culture microbial communities from rom New York Harbor, USA that are MTBE-degrading - MTBE-NYH (New York Harbor Sulfidogenic)... | ecosystem: Environmental > Aquatic > Marine >... | reverse complement strand
CTCGGAGAGCACCGGCGAGTCGGCGATCAGGCGCCTGGCGTGCTCGGCGGTCTCCTCGAACAGGTTCTTCTCGCTGCCGAACAGGGTCTCCAGGGACATCACGATCTGTTCGCGGATCGGATCGATCGGCGGGTTGGTCACCTGGGCGAACTGCTGGCGGAAGTTGTCGTAGACCGAGCGCACCTTGCGCGACATCACCGGGTAGGGCGCATCGTCGCCCATCGAGCCGATCGCCTCGGCGCCGCCCTCGGCCAGCACGCGCAGTACCTGGTCGCGCTCCTCGAAGGTGACCTGGAACAGCTTCTGGTAGGTGTCGAGCTCGCACTTCTCCATCGGGTTGTTGACCAGCGGATCACCGTCCAGTACCGAGTCGAGGCGCATGGCGTTTTTCATCCACTCCTTGTAGGGCTGCCCCTGCTTCAGGTGCGCGTCGATGTCCTGCGGCAGGATCAGCCTGCCGGTCAGGGTATCGGCGGCCAGCATCTGGCCCGGCTTGAGGCGCCCTTTCTTCAGCACCTCGCTGTTGTCGTAGTCGTAGACGCCGATCTCGGAGGCCAGGGTGATGACGCAGCCGCTGTAGTCGCCGTCGACCGCATCGCCGCCGCCGGGCTTGGTGATGACATAGCGTGCCGGGCGCAGGCCGTTGCGATCCAGGGTGCAGGCAGCATAGCGGCCATCGGTGAGCACGATCCCGGCCGGGCCGTCCCACGGCTCCATGTGCATGGAATTGTATTCGTAGAAGGCGCGCAGGTCCGGATCCATGTCGCTGACGTTCTGCCACGCCGGCGGAATGAGCAGGCGCATGGCGCGGAAGATGTCGATACCGCCGGCCAGCATCGCCTCGAGCATGTTGTCCATGCTGGAGGAGTCGGAGCCCTCCATCGACACCCACGGACGCACGTCGTCCATGTTGGCGATCTTGTCGGTGGCGAAGGTGTAGGAACGTGCGCGGGCCCAGTTGCGGTTGCCGCGGATAGTGTTGATCTCGCCGTTGTGCGCCAGGTAGCGGAACGGCTGGGCCAGGCGCCACTCGGGCAGGGTGTTGGTGGCGAAGCGCTGGTGGAAGACGCAGATGGTCGACTCCATGCGCGCATCGCCGAGGTCAGGGTAGAATACCGGCAGGAACTCCGGCATCACCATCCCCTTGTAGGAGAGCACCTGGGCGGAGAGGGTCGGCACGTAGAACATCCGGTCGCCGTCGGCTGCACGGGCCTTCTCGGCGCGGCGGCGGGCGATGAACAGGTGGCGCTCGAAGTCGCCATCGGCCATCCTCGCGGGACGGTTGACGAAGAGCTGCTCGATCTGCGGCTGGGTCGCCTTGGCCGCATCACCGCAGGCGGTGGCGTCGGTCGGCACCACACGCCAGCCGGCCAGCTCCAGCCCCTCGGCCTGCACCTCGCTGGCGAGGCACTCGCGCGCAGCGGCAGCGGTGGCCTCGTCGCGGGCCAGGAACACCACGCCCACGGCATAGTCGTCGGCCAGGGCGATGCCCGCCTCGGCGGCCACGGCGCGCAGGAAGCTGTCGGGCTTCTTCATCAGCAGGCCGCAGCCGTCGCCGGTCTTGCCGTCGGCGGCAATGGCGCCGCGATGGGTCATCCTGCCCAGCGCCTCAATGGCGGTGCTGACCAGCCAGTGGCTGGCGGCGCCGTCCATATGGGCGATGAGGCCGAAACCGCAGTTGTCCCGCTCGAAGTCGGGACGGTATAAACCTTTATATATCTTCGATTCGCTCACAGTCGGTAACCGATTGGTTGCGTTGCAGTTAAAAAAATTCCGGGAGATTGTCACCGGTGCCGCGCTTTTCGCTGGCAAAACGGCCAAGAAGTATACTGCCGCACGGCCCAGTGTTCAATTGCCGCGGGAATTTGCCGCTATCTGGGAGGGAATTGTCGCAAAAAAGGGGGCGTATGGGGTGAATGGTGGCCGGATAAGCCATGATCGGCCAGCGCGAGAAGGCCGGAGCGGCGAAACGAAGCCGGCCTTCGCACCACATCGGTTGTCGCGCCTACGCCCCGGTCAGTCAGGGGTTGCGCGGCTGATCTCCTCATGCAAGCTGGCGAAGCTGCGCGGCCAGGGGCCCGCCTGGCGCAGCGACTCGGGCAGCCGCTCGATGACGCCGCTGGCCACATCCCGCCCGGCAAAGCTGCCATAGATGAGGGCATACCAGGGCTTGCCCCCGCGCTGGGTCTGCACCACCGCCAGCTCTCCCGCCAGGGCAATGCGCCGCATCGCCGCCTGGATCGCCTCCTCGCTCCCGGCTGCAGCCAGCTGGAGGGTGTAACGCTGCGGGTCCTGGCTCCAGACCCAGGCGATATCCCTGGGTCCAGCGCCGGCGGAGGGGGAGCTCTCCCCCGCGGCCTCGTTCGCTTCGGGCTTCATCACCTGCTGCACGCTGGCCATGGTGCGGATCCAGGGCCGAATCCCCGCGGGTAGCGCCTTCGCCGCCTGCTCCGCCTCCGCTCTGGTGGGGTAGCTTCCCTGGAGCAGAAGCTGCAATGGCGTGCCATCCCTCTCCATGACCACCTGGGCGAGCGGCCCGGCCAGCCCCTCCTGCCGGGCAAAGCGCCGGGCGGCGTAACGGCTGTGGCTTGCCAGCAACTGCAGGGTGAAGTTCTGTCCGGGTTGCCTCGCCAGCCACTCGCTGCCGAGGATGCTCGGCCCGACGCCGCCCGAGGGCGGTGGCACCTCAACCGCAGCCGGCTCTTTGGCGGGCGGCAGCGGCGCTATCGCGGTGCCGGCAGCCGGTTGCATCACGGTCGGTGCAGCCATCACCTGAAACGGCAGAACGTTGGAACGGCGGTTGTCCGGTGTACTCACCTGTACCGCCCAGTCGGCCGGCCGGGTTCCGGTAGTGACCTCGATGGCGATGCGGCTCTGGTCGATGAAGGTGACCTGCTCGGGCGGCATCACCTCGATCTCCCCAGAGCGACTCAGTGCCACCATGCTGCCGGCAACGAAACCGGCACCGTTAATCACGATGCGCCGCGGTTCGTCGCTACCATACAGGGGAGAGGGGGTAACGCCGGTCAGGCGCAGCCCGGCAGGTGCGCTCTGTACACTATCGGCTGTCGCTCGTGTGGCTGCTGAAGAGGGGTCACCCGCCGCCATCGTCACCGGCAACGACCCGATAAGGAGAATCGTTGCCAGGGCGATCTTCACTCTGCTGGTGGGATGCGTGAACGCGGGGCGGCGGAAAAGGAACGACATCAATGCGGAGCCCCCTCGCCCTGGGCGAACATCACCCGGTAGCCGCGTTTGATCTGGGCATCGCGGCTGCGCATCAAGGCGCTGAGCGCCTCCTCCTTGCTGGCGAAATGTTCGCGTTGCATCGTACCTGACGCTCCCTGATAACCCCACTGTTTCACCAGCGACCAGCCACCCAGCAGATCCTCCTGCAGAAAGAGGTGGTAAAAGCGGGGCGGTCGATCAGCGGAGACAGGGGTCTGCAGATAGATTCGCATGAACTGATCGCTTTGTTGTCCCAGTAACAGTATGCAGCGCGGTTTCCGCCGCTGTCCAGCCGGCCAGCGGCATGCCTCAGGTCAGCTCGTTGGGGCGGAACAGTTTCTGGTATTCAAGGATAGCAAAGCGGTCGGTCATCCCGGCGATGTAGTCGGCCACCGCACGCGCCCTGCCGGTTTCGCCGTGCTCCCGTTCGCTTGCCCGGACCCTGGCCTGGTGCTCCGGCGGCAGCAGGTGCGGGTCTTCATAGAGGGCCTCGAACAGCTCCTTGACCATCCGCTGCGCCTTGATGCTCATGCGGTGCACCCGGTAGTGGCGGTAGAGATTCTCGCGCAAGAAGCGCTTGAGCTCCTGGTGCTCCTGCTGCATCGCCGCGCTGAAACGGATCAGCGGATCGGTGCGAAGGCGCACATCCTCGACACTGCGTGGTGCCGCCTCGGCCAGTGCCTGCTCGCTACTCTGCAGCAGGTCGACCACCTGCAGGTTGATCATCCGCCGGATGATCTCATGGATCAGACGCTTGCCGCCCAGCCGCGGGTACCTCGCGTTGACCTCCCGGTACTGCCCCTCGAACAGCTCCACCTCGCGCAGTTGCTCCAGGGTGATAAGGCCGGCGCGCAGACCATCGTCCACGTCGTGGTTGTTATAGGCAATGGCATCAGCAATGTTGGCGATCTGCGCCTCCAGCCCCGGTTGCTTGCCGGTAAGGAAGCGCTCACCCACATCGCCGAGGCTTTCGGCATTGGCGCGGGAGCAGTGCTTGAGGATCCCCTCGCGGGTCTCGAAGGTCAGGTTTAGGCCGGGGAAATCGGCGTAGCGCTCCTCGAGTTCGTCAACCACACGCAGCGACTGCAGGTTGTGCTCGAAACCGCCGTATTCCTGCATGCAGCGGTTGAGCGCATCCTGCCCGGCGTGGCCGAAGGGGGTGTGGCCGAGATCGTGCGCCAGGCTGATCGCCTCGGTGAGGTCCTCGTTGAGGCCGAGGGCGCGGGCGGTGGCCCGGCCGATCTGCGCCACCTCGATGGAGTGGGTCAGCCGGGTGCGGAACATGTCCCCTTCGTGGTTGACGAAAACCTGGGTCTTGTACTCGAGGCGGCGAAAGGCGGAGGAGTGGACGATGCGGTCGCGATCGCGCTGGTATTCGCTGCGGTAGGGCGGGGCCGGCTCCTTTTGCCGGCGGCCACGGGAGAGGGATTCGGTGGTGGCGTAGGGCGCAAGGGGCGGCGACATCTCAGGCTCCTTTCAGGTGCGCGTCGAGTGCGGCGCGTATTTCGCTGACGTCCGGTGCGCTGGTAATGAGCGACTCCCCCAGCCCCTTCATCAATACCAGGCGCAGCTTGCCGTCCTGTACCTTCTTGTCGACGGCCATCAGTTCCAGGAAACGGTCGCTGCTGAGGGCCTTCGGTGCAACCACCGGCAGCCTGGCCTTGCGCAGCAGGCCGCGAATACGTTCGACCACGGCACTATCGAGCCAGCCCAGTTGCGCAGACAACTCCGCCGCCAGCACCATGCCGGTAGCCACCGCCTCGCCGTGCAGCCACTCGCCATAGCCCATGCCGGTTTCGATGGCGTGGCCGAAGGTGTGGCCCAGATTGAGCAGGGCGCGCCGGCCACTCTCCTTCTCATCAGCGGCGACGATGTCGGCCTTGTCCTGGCAGGAGCGGGCGATGGCATAGGCCAGCGCCTCGGGGTCGCGCCGCAGCAGCGCCTCCATGTTGCTCTCGAGCCAATCGAAGAAGGGCAGGTCGTTGATCAGGCCGTACTTGATCACCTCGGCAAGGCCGGCGCTCAACTGGCGATCATCGAGGGTGTTGAGAGTCTCGGTATCGGCAATCACGCAGCGCGGCTGGTGGAAAGCGCCGATCATGTTCTTGCCAAGGGGATGGTTGACCCCAGTCTTGCCGCCGACGGAGGAGTCTACCTGGGAGAGCAGGGTGGTCGGGATCTGGATGAAATCGACCCCCCGCTGGTAGCAGGCCGCGGCGAAACCGGTCATGTCGCCGACCACCCCGCCCCCTAGGGCAACCAGGGTGCAGCTGCGATCAAAGCGCTGGCCGAGCAGGGCATCGAAGATGCGCTCCCACACCGCCAGGGTCTTGTACTGCTCGCCGTCGGGCAGGATCACCGCCTCGGTCCTGAAGCCGGCGAACATCTGCCTGGTCTTCTCCAGATAGAGGGGCGCGACGGTCTCGTTGCTGACAATCATCACCTGGCTGCCGCGCACATAGGGTGCTACTCGTTCAGGAGTGCCGAGCAGGCCGGTGCCGATATAGATGGGATAGCTGCGATCCCCGAGGTCTACTTGAAGGGTTTGCATGGAACTCTGTTCACCACTGTTCAATGGGCCCACCAGATTACTCACCACGAAGACACGAAGTGCACGAATAGAAAGGCTTTCACCACGGAGTCACGGAGTACACAGAGGGCAAGCACTGCCCCAGCTCGTGGGATCACCCCGGAGTTGGCGACAAGGTTCTGTCCCCAGTCTTCTTCTCCGTGAACTCCGTGTCTCTGTGGTGAGTCGATTCGATACCGAATATAGCGGGATAATATAGCGGAAAGCCGGGGCGTGCGTCATGCGCTGCGGTACTTCGGCTCCTGCTCGAGGCGGACCAGGATCTCCTTTACCACGCTCTTGATCGAGCGGTCGTCGGTATGCACCACCATGTCGGCCACCTCGCGGTATAGCGGATCGCGCTCGGTCAGCAGCTGTTCGAGCTTGCCCCGCGGGTCTTCAGTTTGCAGCAGCGGCCGGTTGCGGTCGCGTGCAGTACGCTCATAGAGCTGATCGAGCGAAGCATAGAGATAGATCACCACCCCGCGCCCCTTCAGCCGCTGGCGGTTCTCTTCACGCAATACCGCACCGCCGCCGGTGGCCAGCACGATGTCGCCGAGCCGCGTCAGCTCGTCGATCATCGCCGCCTCGCGCTTGCGAAACCCCTCCTCGCCCTCGATCTCGAAGATGAGCGGAATGCTCGCGCCGGTACGCGCGATGATCTCGTGATCACTGTCCCTGAAATCTCTCTTCAGAACCGTCGCCAGCTGACGGCCAATGGTGCTCTTGCCGGCCCCCATGGGGCCGACAAGGATTATCGATACTGACATGGGTTACACGACATACTCACTGGACATTGATGCGGATGTAATTGGTATACACAACACCACCAATCGTTGTCTGCACCAATATCACATCCAGCCCCGCCTGGTCGCCTGCCGTGTAGGTCGCTGTACCGTAGCCATCAGCACCGGTAGTAATGGTTGGGGTACTCAGGGCCGGAGCGACGGTACCGTTACTCCCCTCACTGACAAAGGTAATGCCGACACTGGCACCGCTGACTGGGTTGAGTGTGGCGTCAGTAACGCGGACATTCAGGGTCGTTGTGCCACTTGGCGCTACGATAGTATCTACGGGACCGGCCGCGACACCGGCGGCGCCCAGTCCAAGTCCATCAACCGAATACGACGGGTCGGAGGTGCGATTGAAGGGCGAGGGCGGCAACACACCGGAGGAGGCATCGCTTTTCAGAACCGGCAGAACAAAGGTCAGCACACCGGTCGACTCCGTACCCTGCGCCTGGACCGTTGCCTTAATCTCCGCCTCTATCCAAGCGGCATTTTCCTTCAGGTAGACCACGTTGAAGGTGCCCAGACCGTTCTCGTCGGTAGTCACCGTGGCCGGCAGACCCCCTGCGGCCGTATTGGGAGGGGTCAAAATACCATCACCACCTACCACGTCAAAACCGTCCCCGTCGGCGTTGAAATCGGCGTTGAACGACAAGCCCGTGGCTATGTAGGAATAGTGGCCCTCGACAAAAGACTGCTCCTCACCAGTATCCATAATAAGATTCCGGTTTACATCCTCGTTGTTGAACACGCCTGTATAGACCGCATCCTCACCGCCACCCCAGCCACCCATGTAGTAGCGTTTCGGCCAGATCTTGAGCGATACCGTGGCATTGGGCACAGGACTGCCGTTGGCATCCGATACCTGGACGGACATCGGCAGACTGTACGCAGTATTGTTATTGATAGAAGTCATTACGGTGCTTCTGCCGATAACCACAGAGCCTGCGGTCTGCGAAATGATAATCGAGACCTTGGATGTCTTGCCGTTACCCAGCAGGGTAGCAATGACGTCCACGCCGTTAGAGTCGCTGCCAATGCTGCCCGAGTAAAAGGTGGTCTCAAACACGCCGGATGCGTCGGAGAAGACATACGGGGGGTCGACATACTCACCGCCACCGGGCTGATTCGCCAGTGACAGGCTGACCGGTGCATTGGCCACGCCGTTGTCGCCAGCATCCGTCACGCGGCCCGTAATTGTCACGCTGTACACCGTATCGCCCACGCTAATCGGAACTGTGGAGCTGGCCGCCTGCAGAGCGATATTGGTGGTGCCATCAACCGTCGAGTTGACGAAGAAGAGCTTGATCGAGTGGGAGATGCCGACATTGGCGGTGTCAAAGACCATTAAGGTTGCGGTCCCCGTTTCCGCTGAGGATATGGTCGCGGTAATCGTCTTGCCTGCCACCCCGGCTACAGTGTAGGTGCTCTGGTTTACCGGAGTCGTGTTGACCGTTCCCCATACTCCCAGGCTAGTGGCCAAGGTCACGCTGTTCATGCCTGCCGGCACGGTGATCGTGACGGTCTGGCTGCTAGTGACTTCAACCGCAGAGGCGTCTGCAGGCGAGGCAATCTGCAAGGCACCCGTGGAGGTCACCACGGTGAGAGTCTTGCTTGCCGTCGCCCCAAGCGCAGTGGCCGACAATACCAGGTTACCGGCGGTGAGCCCCTTGACGTCAACCGTTATCTGGCCGTTGGTGTTCGTGGTAGCAGTGTACGACTGCGCAGCGGTAGTGGCAGGATCCAGCTGGCCGGTTGCCGTGCTTGTGCTGTCGATTACCACCGTAACCGGGATACCGAAAACAGGCTGGCCGCTGGAATCGGCCGCTGTCAGGGTAAGTGACAAGGTATCCACGCCGCCTACGGTCAATTGGGAAACCGTGGTTGTCGCGAATTTGACAGTGGAGCCTACGATTTGCACCGGCACGGCTGCAGATACCCCGGCACCTGCTGAGGCCGTGATAGTGACAGTCTGGTTGGTCGGGTCGGCAGCGCCTGCTGAGAAATTAACCGTAGCCTTGCCGTCGCTACCGGTTGTGACCAACGCCGCATCGAGCTGACCTGCCGGCGTTGAAAAGGCGATATTTGCTCCTGCAACCAGGACATTGTTCGAATCGAGCGCCGTCACGGTTATCGCTGCGGAATCGGAACTATCGGATTGAACCGCAACCTTGTCGGTACCGATTACCAGAGATGCGACGGAGGTTCCAGCTACTGGCACCTCACCCGTGTTATCACCAACGAGCGAATTTGTTTCACCGCAGCCAATCAAACCCGTTATGGCAAAAATCAACGCAAATAGTTTGAGGTATTTCATAAGCTTTGCATGTCCTTGGTCATTATATTTTCGCAGCGCGACCCAACCCGGGTACTGTCGCTTCACATCCCCACATTCATCGATTCCTTGATGATCTTCGGCGTCACGAATATCAGCAGTTCCGACTTGGATTCTGTATTGGACGTGAAGCGAAAGAGATATCCCAGCAGCGGAATGTCACCCAGCAGCGGCACCTTGCTCTCGCCATTGGCGGAGTTCTGCTCATAGATGCCGCCGAGCACGACAGTGTCGCCGTTATTGACAAGCACCTGTGTAGTGACGGAGCGGGTGTTGATGGATGGGATACCGCTGAAAATCCCGCCGACGCTGTCCTTGTTCACCTCCAGGTCCATGGCCACCCGATCGTCGGGGGTGATCTGCGGCGTGACCGACAGGCTGAGCACCGCTTTTTTGAACGATACCGAGGTGGCGCCGCTGGCGCTGGCCTCCTGGTAGGGGATCTCCACACCCTGCTCGATGGTGGCCTCTTTCTGGTTGGAGGTAATGACCCGCGGGTTCGACACCACCTCACCGCGACCTTCCGTCTGCAGCGCTGACAGCTCCAGGTCGACCAGGTAGTCCGAACCCAGGATCGCCAGGGCGATCCGCCCCGCGCTGCCACCGACCGGCAGATTGAAATTGAACCGATCGTTCAACGCCGGTGTCTCCACCGGATACGGGCTGCCGCTGCTCTGCAGGTTATCGAGCGCGCTGTTCACCATGGTATTGGTACCGGCCGCGGAACCGGTCACGGCATAGATGCCGTCCGGGCCATTGTCCTGCACGGTGGTCACCCCGGTCCGCACACCCAGGTCGCGGCTGAAGTCGTCGTTGGCGATAACGATGCGCGACTCGATCATCACCTGCCTGACCGCTATGTCGAGCCGGGCGATCAGTTTCGCGATCTCTTCCTGCTTCTCGGCGGTATCGAGCACCATCAGGGTATTGGTTCGCTCGTCCAGCGTCACGTTGCCCCTGGAGGAGAGGATCGAATTTTGCTCCTTCTTCAGCAGGTTGGCGATATCGGCGGCCTTTGCATAATTGATCTGGTAATACTCGTTTACCAGGGGCGCCAGTTCGACCATCTGCTGCCGTGCTTCGAGCTCCTTCTTTTCGCGGTCGGCCAGTTCGTCATTGGGTGCGATCAGCACCACATTCCCGGACTTGCGCATGCCGAGGCCGCGGGTCTTGAGGATGATGTCCAGCGCCTGATCCCAGGGGACGTTCTTCAGCCGCAGCGTGATATTGCCCTGCACGGTGTCACTGGCGACGATGTTCAGGCCGGTAAAATCGGCAATCAGCTGCAGCACTGCGCGCACTTCGATATTCTGGAAGTTGAGCGACAGCTTTTCGCCCGAATAGCCGAACTCGTCTTTTTTGGACTCCTCCTCCTCATCAGGGGTGAGCGGTCTGACGTCCAGGGTGAAGGTTGCACCCACCTGATAGGCCAGCTGTTGGTAGAGCCCGGTCGCGTTGATGATCATGCGCGCGCCGGCTTCTGTATTGTAGAGATCGACCGTGGTTACCGGTGTGGCGAAGTCATTGACGTCGAGGCGGCGGACATATTTCTCCGGCACGACCAGGTTGAGAAAATCGACCACAACCCGGTTGCCCTTGTCATCGACATTCACCACGGTATTGGGATCGGGCAGCGTTATCTCCAGCAGGGCATTGCCCTCTGTGCCACGGCGAAAATCGATCTCCTTCAGCTCCCGCGGTTGTGCCGCGACGGCGGCAGGGCCGGCGACCGCCTGCGCGGTTGCGACGCCATCGATGCTGATGATGATTTCGTTATTGGCACTCCTGATTTCGTAGGGTGCCATCCTGGTCAGGCTGACCACCATTCGGGTGCGCCCGCTGCCTTCCGCGAAGCGCATTACCCGGGCAATCCCGGAGTCGATATCGACGCTTTTCCGGTCGAGCCCGAGTTTGGTGGAGGGCAGGTCGATCGCCAGGCGTGCCGGGTTGTCGATGGTAAAGCTTCCCGCCTCTGGCGCCGGTCCGCTGAAGCCCAGCTGTATCTGGGTCTTGCCGCTCGCCAGGACCGAGTAATCGACGCTTTCCAGCGTCACCTCCTGTGCTGACAGCGCAATGGATGCAAACAGCATCATTGCCCCCAGAATAAACCTGATACCACCTGTTCGCATATGCATACTTTTGTACTCTGAATTAGTAATCGCCCGCTCCACCGGCCACACTCCTCTGGTTCTAGTCGCCCAGGCTCAGCGCGGCTTTCCGCTCAATCCAGCCGCCCATTCCATCGGAAACCAGTTCTGTGATTTCCAGCTGCGATTCTGTAACTGCTGTAATTTTCCCGTAATTCTGTCCCAGGTAATTCCCCACCTTGACCCTGTGCACCAGGCTATCGGGTGAGGTCACGATGGCCCATCTTTCGTCGTCTTTTTCCAGCTGGCCGACGAAACGCAGGGTGTCCAGCGGGTATCCTTCCAGCGTTTCCCTGTTCCTGTTCTCATCGGGTTTGGGTCCGGCTGCATCCGGCGATGTCGCCTGCACCAGTTCCGCCTCGTCCTGCAGCAGGACAAACGGATCGCGCAGCGCAGCGGCGGAATAGGAAAAGGTTTCGTAGGTCTTGAATTCTGGCAGCGGAGGAATTCGGGCTGCCGGCCTGGCTTTCACACTTGCCACATACTCGTTCAAATCACTGAAACCGCTATCGCTGCAAGCGGTTATCGACGCGAACAGTACCGCAGCCATTGCGACGCGAACGCCTGTAACGGTGCGCACCCGTTGTGCGCTCCGGCTCATGTTACAACCGATGAGTACCCCGGTCTTCTTGTTATTTTCCCATGACGATGCCATATGGCTACCTGCGTCTCCTCTGAGTCTGCTTCTTTCCCGCCGCTATCTCCTCTTCGTCCAGGTAGCGGTAGGTTTTCGCAATCGCATCCATAGCCAGGGACGACGCTGACTTGGTCCCGCCAGCCCTCTCGACCTTGATATTGATGTCATGGATGGTGACGATACGGGGTAACGCTGCAATGCCGCTGACGAACTCGCCGAGTTGGTGGTAATCCCCTTTAACCTTTATCGCGATCGGCAGTTCGGCATAGAACTCCTTTGGCGCCTCGGACTGCGGCTGAAACAGGTCAAACTCCAGTCCGCTGGCCAGCCCGGTCTGGGTAATATCCACTAGCAGGTCGGCCACCTCGGTCTTGCTGGGCAACTGCCTCAGCATGGTACCGAACGACTCTTCCATCTCAGTCATCTGGGCCTTGTAGGCCTCCAGACTCGCCGCCTTCGCCTGCTTCGATTCGAAGGTGGATTTCAGCGAGCCTTCCGTCTGCCGGTTTCTCTCCAGCTCAGTGAGTTGATGCTGGGTATCGAAATAGTAGACGGCACCCAGCACGCCGAGACTGACCGCCACGATAATCAGGCTCCTGACCAGGATCGGCCAGTTGCCGATATTGTCCGGGTCGAGGTTCGAGAACTGTTCGCTGATATTATTGAAATCAATATTCACGCTACTCTCCCGCCGAACCTGACTGCGTGACCTGAAGCGTAAACTCCCTGATCACCACATTTCCGCTCTGCTTGGTCGAAATCACGTTCAGTGCAGGGGCCGTGAACCACTCCGACTCTTCAAGGGAGCGCATGAAGGCCGAGACGCGCGCGTTGGACTGGGCCTGGCCCTTGATCGTCAATATGTTCCCTTTTTGCTCGAGACTCTGGACATAGAGCCCCTCCGGAACGACCCGAATCAGCTCATCGAACAGGTGCACCACTTCGGGACGATTGCTCTGCAGGCGTTCGATGATGCGCATGCGCGAAATCAGTTGCTCCTTTTTGTCCTCGAGCTCCTGGATCTCCTTGATCTTGGCATCCACCATCCGTATTTCCGCCTGCAAAAATTCGTTGCGCGCGGCCTGGAAGTCGATCATCCCGGCGATGAAGATATGCGTTGCCAGGCCGATCACCGCCATCAGGACCGCGCTGCCTGCACCGATGCTGTAGAACTCTTTCTTCTTTCGCCTGCGCTCTTCCTCGCGCCAGGGTAGGAGGTTGATATGTGCCATCAGTCAAAACTCCTGAGCGCCAGGCCGCAGGCGATCATCAATGCCGGCGCATCATTGCTCAGCACCTGCGCCTTGATCTTGGGCGAGATAATCATGTTGGAGAAGGGGTTGGCGACGGTAGTCGGTACCCCCTGATTCTGCTCGATCAGCTCGTCGACACCCGGGATTGAGGAGCTGCCCCCTGCAAGCACGATGTGATCGACGCTGTTGTACTGGCTCGATGAGAAAAAGAACTGCAGCGAACGGCTGACCTGCTGTGCCATCGCCTCCTTGAACGGCTCGAGCACCTCCGGCACATAGTTATCCGGAAGACCTCCCTGGCGCTTGGCCATACCCGCCTCTTCGTAGGAGAGTCCGTAACGGCGCTGGATCTCTTCGGTCAGCTGCTTGCCGCCGAAGACCTGCTCGCGGGTGTAGATGGTTTTCAGATCGTGCAGGACGTTCAGGGTAGTCATGGTTGCACCGATGTCGACCACCGCGATGGTCTTGTCGAGGCCGTGGTCGGGCATCTGCTCCTTGATCAGGGAGAAGGCATTCTCCATCGCGTAGGCCTCGACATCGATCACCGTGGCGGTCAGCCCGGCGATTTCCAGGGCGTCGACCCTGACCTCGACATTCTCGCTGCGGGAAGCGGCCAGCAACACATCGACCCGCTCGGGGTCATCCTCAGAGGGGCCGATAACCTCGAAATCGAGATTGACCTCCTCCAGGGGATAGGGGATGTACTGATCCGCCTCGAGCTGGATCTGGCTCTCCATTTCGTCGTCGGAGAGCGAGGCGGGCATGGAGATCACCTTGGTAATCACCGCTGAGCCGGCCACCGCCGCGGCCGCGAATTTGCTCCGCGTCCCCGAGCGCTTGACCGCCCTCCTGATCGCCTCGCCCACCCCCTCAACATCGGAAATGTTCTTTTCGATCACGGAGTTAGGCGGAAGCGGCTCTACTGCATAGCTCTCCACGCGATACCGGTCCCCGCTCTTGCTGAGCTCGAGCAGCTTGACCGCCGTGGTGCTGATATCGAGCCCCAGAATGGTCGCCTTCTTCCTTCCAAAGGATATAGCCATCGGGAGGTTTTTTCCTTTATATATCCGCGGTTACATGCATTACTTATTTAACAACATTAAATACCACTGTCAACTATAGATCAACTAATTCTCGAAACCCCGGCAAATAGAGGCCGGCGGCAAAAACCTTTATACTGACTTACGTCGCACTTTGAACGTGCCGGGTTCACAAATGCACCACCCCGGAAACTAACCGTCATAACATTGTCTATATACTGATTCGTTCTTGTGTCCAGCCCCGTATGAGCCATCGATAGTCCTATGAATCCCCATACCCGAGCACGCCTCCGGCGCATCCTGCTGATCTCCACCCTGGCCGCCACCCTGCTGGGCAGCGTCGGCCTGCTTTCGCTCTACCTCTACCTTGAGCCTAAACTGCCGTCGATCGAGACGCTCAAGGATGTCCGCCTGCAGGTGCCGCTGCGCGTCTATAGCAAGGATGGGCGAGTGATAGCCGAATTCGGGGAGATGAAGCGCGTGCCCCTGCGCTATGAGCAGTTTCCCCCGGAACTGGTCCACGCCTTTCTCGCGGCCGAGGACAACCGCTTCTTCGAGCATCCGGGGGTGGATTATCAGGGGCTGCTGCGTGCTGCGGTCCACCTGCTGCGCACCGGGGAAAGGGGGCAGGGCGGCAGCACCATCACCATGCAGGTGGCACGCAACTTCTTCCTCAGCCGTGAGAAGACCTACACCCGCAAGCTCAACGAAATCCTCCTCTCACTGAAGATCGAAAAAGAGCTGACCAAGGAGGAGATCCTCGAGCTCTACCTCAACAAGATCTACCTGGGCAAACGCGCCTATGGGGCCGCCGCCGCCGCCCAGATCTACTATGGCATGGAACTCGAGGAACTCAATCTGCCCCAGCTGGCGATGATCGCCGGCCTGCCCAAGGCGCCCTCGACCTACAATCCGGTCATCAACCCGGAGCGCGCCGTACTGCGCCGCAACTACGTTCTGGGACGGATGCGCGAACTGGGCTATATCGATGAAGAGCGGTACCAGGCGGCGGTCAACGCCCCGGATACGGCGGCCGTTCATGCCCTCAACGCCGAGCTCGATGCCCCCTATGTCGCCGAGATGGTGCGTGCCGAGATGCTCGAGCGCTACGGCACCGATGCCTACACTTACGGATACAAGGTCTTCACCACCATCGACGCCCGTCTGCAGGAGGCGGCTAACCGCGCCTATCACACCAACCTGATGGACTATGACCGCCGCCACGGCTATCGCGGCGCGGAAGGGCACCGCGAGCTGGCTCTCACGGACGGCGTCGAGGAGTGGGGCGAGGCGCTGAAGACGTACGGCAACGTCGGCGGCCTGGAGCCTGCGCTGGTCGTAACCCTGACCGAAGACCGGGCGGTATGTTACCTGCGTGACGGCAGCCTGCAGGTCATCCCGTGGGAGGGAATGGCGTGGGCGCGTCCCTACATCGATGAAAACACCGTAGGCAAGGAACCTGAAAAGCCCGCCGATATCCTGCGCGTCGGCGATATCGTCCGTATCGAAAAGGATGACAAGGATGGCTGGCTGCTGGCCCAGGTACCGGAGGTCACCGGCGCGCTGGTCTCGCTGCAGCCGAGCGATGGCGCACTGCTCGCGCTCAACGGCGGTTTTGATTTCTACCACAGCAAGTTCAACCGCGCCACCCAGGCCGAGCGCCAGCCCGGCTCCAATTTCAAGCCCTTCATCTACTCCGCTGCGCTGGAGCAGGGCTTCAACCTCGCCAGCATCATCAACGATGCCCCGGTCGTCTTCGAAGACAGCAAGTTGGAGAGCGAATGGCGCCCCGAGAACTACAGCGGGAAATTCTACGGCCCGACCCGCCTGCACGAGGCGCTGGTCAACTCGCGCAACCTGGTTTCGATCCGCCTGCTGCAGAGCATCGGCATCAGGCCTGCCATCAACTATGTAACCAACTTCGGCTTCGACCCGGAACGCCTGTCGCGCGACCTCTCCCTGGCCCTTGGCAGTGCCTCCATCACCCCGTACGAGCTGGTGCGCGGCTACGCGACATTCGCCAACGGCGGCTTCCTGATCGAGCCCTATTTCATCCAGCGCATCGAAGACAGCGATGGCAATGTCCTCTACCAGGCCGATCCGCTGATCGCCTGTGACGACAACTGCGCCGATTTCATCCCGCCGCCGCCCGAGAACCAAGAGAGCGAGGCGACGACAGCCGAGGCAGCCGAGGCCCCGACCGCCGCCGTAGAGGAGGTGGCGCAGGAGGGTGAAGTCGAGCAGCTGGAACCGCTTTTCGAGGAGTTGCACCTGCCGCGGCCGGCCCCTCGCACCATCGACAAACGCAACGTCTACCTCATCCGCACCATGATGCAGGATGTGATCCGGCAGGGGACCGGACGTCGCGCCCTGCAACTGGGACGCAACGACCTTGCCGGCAAGACCGGTACCACCAACGAGCAGCAGGATGCCTGGTTCTCGGGCTACAACAACGATGTCGTCACCACGGTGTGGGTCGGCTTCGACAACCCCCAGCCCCTCGGCAGTAGTGAAACCGGCGCCCGGGCCGCCCTGCCGATGTGGATCGACTACATGCGCGAGGCACTGCGCGGACGTCCCGAGGCGGCGATGAAACAGCCGGAGGGGATGGTCTCGGCCCGCATCGATGCCGCTACCGGCCAGTTCACCACCGCCGACAACCCCAACGCCATCTTCGAGATGTTCCGGATCGAGGACGTCCCCCAATACGGGGCACCGGCCGCCGACACCGGCACCTCCGGCAACAGCGGCGCAAGCAGCATCACTGAAGAGCTGTTCTGACCACAGGTTCACTGCCATGGGCAAGCGCCCGCAAGCCAACAACGACCCGCAGCTGCGCCGGCTTCTCGCGCAGACGGCGGCGCAACTGATGAGCGAGAGCGGTATCCGCGATTTCGCCACCGCCAAGCGCAAGGCGGCGCAGCGGCTCGGCGTCGAGCAGGGGCGCAACCTGCCGGGCAATGAGGAGATCGAGGCTGCGCTGCTCGAGTACCAGCGCCTCTTCTGCGGCGACCACCAGGCTGGAACCCTGCGCCAGTTGCGTGAAACCGCATTAAAGGCAATGACCATGCTGGACGAATTCCATCCCTGCCTGGTCGGCCCGATCCTCAACGGCAGCGCCGATGAGAACACCCCGGTCTACCTGCACCTGTTCGCCGATACCGCCGAACAGGTACTGCTGTTCCTGATGGAGCGGCATATCCCCTGCGAGCAGGGGGAGCGCAGCGTCAACCTCGGCAACGACCGCACCGCCTGCTACCCCAAATTCAGTTTCGTTGCCGGCGAGACGGCGATCGAGCTGACGGTCTTCCCCCGTGGCGGATCACGCCAGCCGCCGCTGAGCCCGGTCGACGGCAAGCCAATGAAGCGCGCCAACCGCACGCAGCTCGAGGCGCTCCTCGACACTGAGCAGTAGGGGTATCCGCAAAGGCGATAGCCCACAGAGGACACAGAGTGCACAGAGAAGTGTCGTCGATCCTGAAAACCCAAAGACATACAACACACTGCCCAGAGCCTTATTCCTCTGTGTCCCCTGTGTCCTCTGTGGTTTGTTTTGCTTTCAATCAGCCCGGCGGATAGTGGGCAGGCCAGCCGCTGCGGGCAACGCCGCTGTCGATGGCGGCCCGCGCCACCCGCGGCGGGATGGTCTCGATCAGGCGGGGATCGAAGGGTTTGGGGATGATGTAATCCCGGCCAAAGGCCAGCCGTTCCAGGCCGTAGGCCTTCAGCACCACCTCCGGCACCGGCTCATGGGCCAGTTCGCGCAGAGCCTCGACCACCGCGATCTGCATCGCCCGATTGATTGAGGCTGCCTGCACATCCAGGGCGCCACGGAAGATGTAGGGAAAACCAAGCACATTGTTGACCTGGTTCGGATAGTCGCTGCGCCCGGTGGCAATGATGAGATCGTCGCGCACGCTGTGGGCAAGCTCCGGGCGGATCTCGGGATTGGGATTGGCCAGGGCGAACAGCACCGGCCGCGGTGCCATCGCCGCCAGCAACTGCGGACCGAGCAGGTCGCCGCTGGAAACGCCGATAAAGACATCGGCGCCGTCCAGCGCCTCGGCCAGGGTGCGTCGTTCGCTCTGCGCCGCGAAGGCCCGCTTGTACCGGTTGAGATCCTCGCGCCCCTCATGCACCACCCCGTGGCGGTCAACCAGCAGCAGATTCTCGCGCTTCGCCCCCAGCGCCAGCAGCAGGTTCATCGCGGCGATACCGGCAGCCCCTGCGCCGAGGCAGACGATGCGCACCTCCTCCAACCGCTTCTCCTGCAACTCCAGGGCATTCAGCAGCCCGGCGGCGACGATGATCGCCGTGCCGTGCTGGTCATCGTGAAAGACCGGGATGGCGAGGCGCTGCTGCAGTTGCCGCTCGATCTCGAAGCAGGCGGGAGCGGCGATATCCTCCAGGTTGATGCCACCGAAGGTCGGGGCGAGTCTGGCGACGGTATCGACAAACGCCTCGACGCTGCCGGGCTCCAGTTCGAGATCAAAGACATCGATGCCGGCAAAGCGCTTGAACAGGATCGCCTTGCCCTCCATCACCGGCTTGCTCGCCAGCGGCCCGACGTTGCCGAGCCCCAGCACCGCCGTCCCGTCGCTAATCACCGCCACCAGATTGCCCTTGGCGGTGTAGCGATAGGCCAGCGCGGGATCGGCAGCAATCGCCTGCACCGGCGCCGCAACGCCCGGGCTGTAGGCGAGCGATAGCTGCTCCTGGGTTTCGCAGGGCTTGGTGATGGCGATGGCGATCTTCCCCGGGGCGGGCTCGGCATGGTAGGCAAGGGCCGCCTGCTGCAGGGCTTGCGGGTTGTCGCTCTCTTTCATGGGGTTTCGCTCTGTGCTCCGGGCTTTACGCTAAGCATAGCCGGCTCCCCTGGTGGCGGGGAGCGCAGGTGGTTTCCGCTCAATCAAACTCCAGCGCCGCCGGGTGGCGCACGGTCATGCGCCACTTGCCCTTGTGGTAGTGCGGCCAGCCGCGGGCCACAATGCGCTGCCCCGCCAGCGCCTTCAGCTCCATCCCGCTGAACTGGGGGAGGTCCTCGCGTGGGATGCGCAACGCCATCGGCCCCTCCAGCTCCAGCCAGACGCTGTTGCGGCTCTCGAGCACCTCTTCCACCACCGCCGCTACCAGACGGAAACCCTGCCCGCCCTTGCCCAGTCTTTCGGGTGTCACCGGCCGGTAGCGCTCAACTGACCAGATCCCTGTCCGCGCTGCGCGAGCGCGCTTTTCAGCTGCCTGATAACACTCGTGATTCCAGGTGTTTGGCGGCACCACCAGGGTGGTGGCCAGCCCCTCCTGCAGCAGCAGGACGTTAAGGCTACGTCCGTCGGCGAGGTAGGGATGCCCCAGCAGCCGGCCATAGCGATCACGGCGTTCGACACCATAGCGGATTCGCAGCCGGCCATCGTCCAGCAGTTGCTGAACCCGCTTGCGCGCGGCCATGGCATAGGGTTCCGAGCGGCCGCCCTCGTGATCGATTTCGGGGGTGTTGATGCCGATGAAACGCAGCCTCGTCCCGCCATCCAGCCTGACGGTATCGCCGTCGTAGACGTAACTTACCGCTACCTCGGCGTCGACCCGCCCCGTCGGGCACTCCGCCCCGGCCGGTTGCGCTGCCCCGAGAAGCAGCAGGGGCAGCAGCAGGCGCCATAACGCAAAAGGGGCGCTCCGATGGAGCGCCCCTTTGTGCTGCCGCATGACGGCCATCGGGATTACTTGCGGCCGTACTTCTGGCGGAACCTGTCCACGCGACCGCCGGTGTCTACCATCTTCTGCTTGCCGGTAAAGAAGGGGTGGCAAGCGGAACAGACGTCCAGATTGAGGTCGTGGCCAACAGTGGACTTGGTCTTGAATGAATTACCGCAGCTGCAGGTGACGGTAATTTCGCTGTACTCAGGGTGGATATCCGGTTTCATTAACTTGAACCTCGTGTAATGGTTGTTGCGCCGCTACGTATCTCCACGATACGCACCGCGCCGGGCCCTTCAAAGAGCCCGACATAGTACGAGAAAAGCCGGCCGGCGGCAAGTACCATGAGCGCCTGGCGCGGCCGGGGTGCAGCGGGACCACCTTCGAGCGTGACTCCTCCCAGCCCCCGGCCGCGGCTAGCCAGCACCCGCCACTCATCAAAATCAGGGAGTCCCCTGGAGTCCGCCATCGCATCCTTCTTCTCGATATATTGTCTTTGAATGACTATATATCATGTTTGGTACTGCTGCCGGCTGAGCTCCGATTCGCATAGGGTAAGCGTATACTTACTTCACGGCACAGCACGGTCGTCATGAGTGTATGCGTTTATCCCGCCAATTGGCGACATCGGGTGGTACTCGGCTATGCTGATTCAGTACAAGCAGGTAAGGCGGACGCATCGGGGCTCCGCGGTGGGGGCCCCTTCGGCGTGGCCGCGCGAACAGGCGGACTCCGACCATTACGATGCACCAGCAACAGAGGCTTCAGGAGAAGGTCGGGCATGACAAAGCACCAGAATAAAACGCTCCTCAAATACGACTACGAGGGGATGGATGCCGCCTCGATCAAGCACTCGCTGGCCAATCGCATGATCTACACGGTGGGCAAGGACAACTTCACCTCCACCGACCGCGACTGGTTCCATGCCATGGCCTACGTGGTGCGGGATCGTCTTACCGAGCGCTGGATGGAGACCAGCCGCAGCTATTACCGCACCGACACCAAGCGCGTCTACTACCTGTCGATGGAGTTCCTCATCGGCCGCACCCTGCTGAACGGGATGCTCAACCTCGGTGTCTACGAGGAGGCCAGGGCGGTGATGGAGGAGCTCGGCATGGAGCTGGAGCAGATCGCCGATCTCGAGTTCGATGCCGCCCTCGGCAATGGCGGCCTGGGCCGGCTCGCCGCCTGTTTCCTCGATTCGCTGGCAACCCTGCGACTCCCCGGCTACGGCTACGGCATCCGCTACGAATACGGGATGTTCCGCCAGGCCATCGAAAAGGGGGCCCAGGTGGAACACCCGGACAACTGGCTGCGCTATGGCAATCCCTGGGAGTTCGCCCGCCCGGAAGTGCTGTTCCCGGTGAAGTTTTTCGGCCACGTAGTGGAGTACCGCGACGAGCACAACCGCCGCCGCTACCACTGGGTAGACGCCGAGGAGGTGATGGCAATGGCCTACGACACCCCGATACCCGGCTACGATGTGGATACCGTCAATAACCTGCGCCTGTGGTCGGCCAAGGCGACCCGCGACTTCGACCTGCAATATTTCAACGAAGGCAACTACACCAAGGCGGTAGAGGACAAGACCCATTCGGAAAATCTCTCCAAGGTGCTCTATCCCAACGACATCACCGAAATGGGCAAGGAGCTGCGCCTCAAGCAGCAGTACTTCTTTGTCAGCGCCTCGCTGCAGGACATCCTGTTCCGCTTCCTCAAGCAGTATGAAGACCTGAGCAAACTGCCCGATGAGGTGGCGATCCAGCTCAACGACACCCACCCTTCCATTGCCATCGCCGAGCTGATGCGGCTGTTGCTGGACATCCACCATCTGGACTGGGAGCAGGCATGGGACATTACTACCCGCACCTTTGCCTATACCAATCACACCCTGCTGCCCGAGGCGCTGGAAAACTGGCCGGTAAGGCTGTTCGAGCGCATGCTGCCGCGCCACCTGAAGATCATCTACGGCATCAACCACCACTTTCTCAATGAGGTCATGCACCGCTATCCGGGTGACATCGAACGCCTGCGCCGCATGTCAATCATCGATGAACGCGGCGATCGGCAGGTACGCATGGCCCACCTGGCCATCGTCGGCAGCCACAAGGTCAACGGCGTTGCCGCGCTGCACACCGATCTGCTGAAAAACCAGCTGTTCCGCGACTTCAGCGAGTACTACCCGGAGAAGTTCATTAACGTCACCAACGGTATCACCCCGCGGCTCTGGCTCAACCAGGCCAACCCCGCCCTGAGCGAACTGATCACCGGCTGCATCGGCAAGGGGTGGCTCACCCACCTGGAACGCCTGCAGGAACTGCTGCCGTTGGCCGAGGACGAGGAGTTCCGCCGCCGTTTCCGCGAGGTCAAGCAACACAACAAGCGGCGGCTGGCCGAGAAGATCGCCTATCACCTCGGGATCAGGGTCAACCCCGAGAGCCTGTTCGATATCCACATCAAACGCATTCACGAATACAAACGCCAGTTGCTCAATGTGCTGCACCTGGTTACCCGCTACAACCGCCTGCGCGACGGCGCCGATCGCCCCAAGGTGGCGCGCACGGCGATCTTCTCGGGCAAGGCGGCCCCCGGTTACTGGATGGCAAAACTGATCATCCACCTGATCAACGACGTGGCCGACATCATCAACAACGACCCGAAGATCGGCGACATGCTCAAGGTGGTGTTTGTCCCCAACTACGATGTCACCACCGCCACCGACATCATCCCCGCGGCGGATCTGTCAGAACAGATCTCCACCGCCGGCACCGAGGCCTCCGGCACCGGTAACATGAAGCTGGCGCTGAACGGAGCGTTGACCATCGGCACCATGGACGGGGCGAACGTGGAGATACACAACGAGGTGGGAGCCGAGAATATCTTCATCTTCGGCCACACGGTCGATGAGCTCAACGCGCTAAGGCAGCAGGGTTACCGGCCGCGCGAATATTACGAAGCCAACCACGAACTGAAGCGGGTCATCGATATGCTCGGTTCCGGTTACTTCTCTCCCAGCGAGCCGACGCGTTACCAGGCGATAGTCGACAGCCTTCTGCAGAGCGACCCCTATATGCTGCTGGCCGATTACGACGACTACATCAGCGCCCAGCAGCAGGTCGATGCCCTGTTCCTCGACCCGGACCAGTGGAGCCGCAAAGCGATCCTCAACGTATCCCAGACGGGGCACTTTTCATCGGATCGCACCATTCGCGAATACGCCAGCCAGATCTGGAACATCCATCCGGTGACGCACGGACGCTAGCGCTGCTGATGCGGTTCGTTCCTCACCGCATCCCGCATCTTTGCCACAGAGAGCACAGAGAACACAGAGGCAACTTCTCTAAATCCAGGAAATTCATTCGTATCTAGAAAGGCGGTCGCACGGCGGGCACGGCCCGCCCTATGGCCGTACTCGCCAAGCCGCAAAGCTCGCCAGGAAAGGGCTTGTTTCTCTTTGTGCGCTTGGCGTCTTGGCGAGAGGCCCCATAGGTTTTCCCGGATCGCGGCATACAGGGCCTACCTCCTGCCCCCACATCGGGCCTACCGCTGAGCAGCCCGCGTTTCCTTTGCGTACTTTGCGCCTTTGCGGTGAGATCATTCTTTTATGGGGGCGAGTAGTTACTGCTCCCCTCTGTGTTCTCTGTGACCTCTGTGGCACAAAAAAGGGCGCGAAAACGCGCCCTTTCCTTCAATGGAAGCAAGCCTTGCTCAGCGCTTCATCATGTCGAAGAACTCGGCGTTGGTCTTGGTCGCCTTGATACGGTCCTGCATGAACTCCATGGCGGCCAGCTCGTCCATTTCGTGAACCAGCTTGCGCAGGATCCACATCTTCTGCAGCTCATCCGGATTGGTGAGCAGCTCCTCGCGGCGGGTGCCCGAGCGGTTGATGTTGATCGAGGGGTAGATGCGCTTCTCGGCGATGCGGCGATCCAGGTGGATCTCCATGTTGCCGGTGCCCTTGAACTCTTCGTAGATCACATCGTCCATACGCGAGCCGGTATCGATCAGGGCGGTGGCGATGATGGTCAGCGAGCCGCCCTCCTCGATGTTGCGCGCGGCGCCGAAGAAACGCTTGGGTCGGTGCAGGGCGTTGGCGTCGACACCGCCGGTCAGAACCTTGCCGGAGGAGGGGATCACGGTGTTGTAGGCGCGCGCCAGGCGGGTGATGGAGTCGAGCAGGATTACCACATCGTGCTTGTGCTCGACCAGGCGCTTGGCCTTTTCGATCACCATCTCGGCCACCTGCACGTGGCGGCTGGCCGGCTCGTCAAAGGTGGAGGAGACCACTTCGCCGCGCACCGAGCGGGCCATCTCGGTCACCTCTTCGGGGCGCTCGTCGATGAGCAGCACGATGAGGTAGCACTCGGGATGCTTGCTGGTGATGGACTGGGCGATATTCTGCAGCATCATGGTCTTACCGGTCTTGGGCGGCGCCACGATCAGTCCGCGCTGCCCCTTGCCGATCGGCGCCATCAGGTCGATGATGCGGGCGGTGACATCCTCGGTGCTGCCGTTACCCATCTCCAGCACAAACCGCTGGTTGGCGTGCAGCGGGGTGAGGTTCTCGAACAGCACCTTGTTCTTGGCGTTTTCCGGCGGCTCGTAGTTGATCTCGTCGACCTTGAGCAGGGCGAAGTAACGCTCGCCCTCCTTGGGCGGGCGAATCTTGCCGGAGACGGTGTCGCCGGTGCGCAGGTTGAAGCGGCGGATCTGGCTGGGCGAGACGTAGATATCGTCGGGGCCGGCCAGGTAGGAGCTGTCAGCCGAGCGCAGGAACCCGAAGCCATCCTGCAGGATCTCCAGCACGCCGTCGCCGTAGATATCCTCACCGCTTTTGGCGTGTGCCTTGAGAATGGCGAAGATGACGGCTTCCTTGCGTGAGCGGGCAATATTGTCGATGCCCATCTCTTCTGCAATTGTAAGAAGTTCGGATGCGGGTTTTCGTTTTAATTCCGTTAGATTCATAGCTTGTGCCGTTTAGAGAGACTGCTGGATGGATGTCGGATAGGAAGGTGTTCCAGGGCTTACCCGGCCGGTCAAGATTGTGGAAATCTTCTGGCCAAAAATCGGGGGTCGGAACGAAGTGAATTTCTACTAGTACTTGGAATTTCGTCGAAGTCTAGCACTCATGAGGAGTGCCGTCCAGCCCTGGGACAGGCTGGACGGACATGTCGTTAGAGATTGCTGTCGATGAAAGCCGTCAGTTGCGACTTTGACACCGCGCCCACCTTGGTGGCCTCGACGTTTCCGCCCTTGAACAGCATCAGGGTCGGAATGCCGCGAATACCGTACTTGGGAGGCGTGTTGGGATTTTCATCGATGTTCAGCTTGGCCACCTTAAGCTTGCCGGCATACTCCTCTGCGATCTCATCCAGGATAGGCGCGATCATCTTGCACGGACCGCACCAGTCTGCCCAGTAGTCCACCAGAACCGTACCTTCCGCCTTCAGGACCTCGGCTTCAAAGGTGTCATCGGTCGCGTATACGATTTTATCGCTCAATTTTTATGCCTCCACTCAATCGACGGTTTCCATGTCGCGGGGCGACATGAACAATGCTCTTCTTCATTAGCGAACATTTGAGCCCAATCTGCCTGCCATTTCAAGCCCAAAACAGTCGGCTTTTTGGTATTCTTGGATTCCTATGAGCGAAAAACACTTGAGCGACATCCGGTTCCAGGACTTCGATCTCCCGGCAGAGATTCTGCAAGGCATTGAAGAAACAGGCTTTTCATACTGCACACCGATCCAGGCGGAGACCCTGCCGCATGCCCTCCGCGGGCAGGATGTAGCGGGACAGGCGCAGACCGGAACCGGCAAGACCGCGGCCTTCCTGGTCGCGCTGTTCAACCACCTGCTGCGCCATCCAGCCGACCCGCAGCGCAGGCCCAACCAGGTGCGCGCCCTGGTGCTGGCGCCAACGCGCGAGCTGGCGATCCAGATCCACAAGGATGCCGAGGCGCTGGGACGCCACACCGGACTCTCGCTCGGACTGGCCTACGGCGGAACCGGCTACGAGCAGCAGCGTGCGATGCTCGCAGCAGGGGTCGACGTCCTCATCGGCACACCCGGGCGCATCATCGATTACTTCAAGCAGCACGTGTTCGACCTGCTCCAGTTGCAGGTAATGGTGCTGGATGAGGCGGATCGAATGTTCGACCTCGGCTTCATCAAGGACATCCGCTACCTGCTGCGGCGCATGCCGCATCCGGAGAAGCGGCTGAGCATGCTCTTTTCCGCGACCCTCTCGCTGCGGGTTACCGAACTGGCCTACGAGCACATGAACAACCCGGTGACCATTGAGGTGGTGCCGGAGCAGGTCACCGCCGACAAGGTGAACCAGAGCGTCTACTACCCGGCAATGGAAGAGAAGATCTCGCTGCTGCTCGGACTGCTCAGGCAAGAGCAACCTCAACGGGCCATCGTCTTCGTCAACACCAAACGTGCCGGGGAGAAGGTATGGGGCTACCTGGAGGGGAACGGCATCCGCTGCGGCATTCTCTCGGGTGATGTCCCACAGAACAAGCGCCAGCGCCTGCTGCAGGAGTTCGAGCAGGGTGCCTTCCCCGTGCTGGTTGCCACCGACGTGGCCGCCCGCGGCCTGCACATCCCCGACGTCACCCATGTCTTCAACTACGACCTGCCGCAAGAGGCCGAGGACTATGTCCACCGCATCGGCCGGACCGCCCGTGCCGGAGCCAGTGGCAAGGCGTTAAGTTTTGCCTGCGAGGAGTTCGCCTTCTCCCTGGCGGAGATCGAGGAGTACATCGGCCAGAAGATCCCGATGGAGAACATCAGCAGCGACCTGCTGGTGACCCCTGAACCGCCCAAAAGGATGGAGCGCAGCCACCGTCCCGCGCCACGCCGC
>Ga0068714_10002097_pt1 | contig 26601 bp, 22 predicted proteins | sample MTBNYHSulfiMetaG_FD_62988 | JGI IMG/M metagenome (GOLD analysis project Ga0068714, IMG submission 62988) | Enrichment culture microbial communities from rom New York Harbor, USA that are MTBE-degrading - MTBE-NYH (New York Harbor Sulfidogenic)... | ecosystem: Environmental > Aquatic > Marine >... | reverse complement strand
CTCGTAGGAGATCTGAGCACCGAGAAGGCCTGCGAAGCGGCAAGGGAGTTGCTGAGGGTCAAGTCGAAGTTCCTCAATCTTGTCACGGCCGATGCCCAGAAGGAGTTCTCCGAATCCAGCCGGCTGGGGTACGGGCAGGACGGCGAGGTTGACGATGTGGAGCGGGATTTCCGGCAGGTCCGGGGTCTTTACGAGCAGAATCAGTTCGTCTTGGAGATGAACCGCAGTGTTGAGCAGTTGCACCAGCGCATCGAGCGTATCGAGCGAGCCATCGGTCAGCAACAGGGAACCAATTCCATCTGTTTGTGATTGAAAGGAAGGAACTCATGAGGGTCATCATTCAGCAGGATTACGAGACGGTCAGTGCCTGGGCGGCGGCGTACGTGGCCAGGGCGATCAACGAGTTCAAGCCGACGCGCAGGAAACCGTTTGTGCTGGGCCTGCCCACGGGCTCCTCGCCCCTGGGCATGTACAAGGAGTTGATTCGCCTGAATCGATCTGGGAAGGTCAGTTTCGCCAACGTCGTGACCTTCAACATGGACGAGTACGTAGGGCTGCCGAAGGCGCACCGGGAGAGCTATTACTCCTTTATGTGGCACAACTTCTTCGGGAAGATCGACATCAAGAAGACCAACGCGAACATTCTCAACGGCAATGCGAAGAACCTCGCATCCGAATGCGAGCGATATGAGAAGAAGATCAGGAGCTACGGCGGCATCCAACTGTTCGTCGGCGGGATCGGCCCCGATGGGCACATCGCCTTCAACGAGCCCGGCTCCTCGCTGACCAGCCGCACCCGTGTCAAGACGCTGACGATGGACACCATCATCGCGAACTCCCGTTTCTTCGATGGCGACCTGACCAAGGTACCCAAGACGGCGCTGACCGTCGGTGTCGGGACGGTGATGGACGCCAGGACGGTGCTGATCATCGTCAATGGGCATAACAAGGCGCGCGCCCTTCAGCAGGCCGTGGAATGCGGTGTCAACCACATGTGGACGGTTTCCTGCTTGCAGTTGCATCGGCGAGGAATCATTGTGTGCGACGACGCTGCGACGGTGGAGATGAAGGTCGGAACCGTCAACTACTTCAAGGACATCGAGAAAGACAACCTGAACCCGAAGAAGATCCTGGCCGGGTCGCGCAAGTGATCGTGGTGTGAGAGGGGGCCGTGAATCAGCTGCTTCGCGGAGGCTCATGGCGGACCGGATTGGCACAGAATCGGAGTGAGTTTATGTCGGACGTGGAAAGACGAGTCAAGGAAGTAGTGGCCCGGACGCTGAAGGTCGATCCCGGGCGGATTGAGGGTAAATCACGTTTCGTGGAAGACCTGGGAGCCGAGTCGATACAGAGTGTCGAACTGGTGGCGGCCTTCGAGGAGGAATTTGACATCGAGATGGACGAAGAGGAGGCCCTCGAGGTCAAAACGGTCGGGAAGGCCGTGGAATTCATTCAGAAGTACGTCTGATGGATGTGTGCGGATGCCGCTCCCTCCAGGTTGCGTGGCGGGCCCGAAGGTCGAAGACGGGGCGCCTTCTTGGCTGTGTTGTGCCGGGTGTTCAGTTTGGCGTCGCTGTCTCGCCGGCATGCGGTTGAGGCGGTCTGCGAATCGTGACAGAAAGGACTTATGATGACCCACCAAACTGTAGTACGCGTCGTGCAGTATTGCTGCCTCGGGGCTTTGGTCGCCATCGGGGTCGGCTGCGAACTGGGAGGCGGTCGCCCGGTCGGCCCGGGAGGCCTCGCAACCGAGCCGTATCGTCTCGATACGGGGCTCGTCTCCCGGTCGATCTGTTTTGAAAACCCTTCCGGTGCCGCGGGACAGGGCGGCAAGGCGGCCAGCAATCTGGGCATCGGCCGCAAAGGGGCCCCGGCGACCACGCTTAAGGCCGGACAGGAGGTCCAGCTCTGCGACATCTATGGCTCCGGCACGATCCGACACATCTGGATGACCACCGCCAACAACCCCACAAACCTGCGTTCACTCGTGATCCGCGCCTGGTGGGATGGGCAGACGCATCCGAGTATCGAGTGTCCCATCGGGGATTTCATGGGGACCGCCCATGGCAAGGTCATGCCATATTTTTCCGCCGTGCACTCGCTGGGCCGAAACGCCGGCATGAATATGTGGCTGCCGATGCCGTTTGCCAGCCGGGCACGGATCACGTTGACCAACGAGGGCAAGGAGAACGTTCCGCTGTTCTACCAGATCGACTACACCACGGGAGATGTGCATCCCTCGGATGTCGGTCGCCTCCATGTGCTGTTTGCGCGGGAAGATCCGACCACGGAGAGACGGGACTTCGAGCTCCTGCCCAAACGCACGGGAAAGGGCCGCTACGTCGGCGCTTTGATTGGGATTCGCAACCTGCACCCCGACCAGTGGTGGGGCGAAGGCGAAATCAAGGTCTTCATGGATGGCGACACGGATTTCCCGACCATTGTCGGTACCGGTAGCGAGGACTATGTCGGCCTCTCCTACGGGATGCAGCAGACGCCGTACCTGTACAACGGGTGCAATCTCGACCAGAACAGCTTCGTCTCCATGTATCGTTGGCATCTGCCCGACCCGATCTACTGGCAACGTGAGTGTCGCATCACGATTCAGCAAATTGCGTGGAAGAATGGCCTGGCCGAGACGGAGGATGACTGGTCGACTGCGACGTTCTGGTATGAGCCGGTGCCGAGCGGGCCGCTGCCGCCCATGCCCGGCGTGGAGAAGAGAACCGCCAATATCTGGCAGGACAACAAGTAACGGAATATGAGCTGTACAAGGAAAGGATGGACTATGTCACGCGATGCGTTTGTAATCTCATTGGTGGCGGTTGTGCTTCTGGCGCTTGTCGGCTGCCACGAATCCGCGGAGAAGTCTACATCCGCAGCGGCGGACATGACCGGCGGAATGGTCAAGTTGTTCAACGGCAAGGACTTAACCGGCTGGGAGGCCGAAGGCGGCGCTAAGTGGGCCGTGGAGAACGGGCTGCTGATCGGCGCCCAGGGCGAGAACAACGCGCCGGGAGACCTCTTTACGACAGCGAGCTTTGATGACTTCGTTGCCACCGTGACCTGGAAAGTGGAATGGCCGTGCAACAGCGGTGTGTGGTTCCGGTATCAGTCCCCGGGCAAAGCCTATCAGGCAGACATCCTTGAGTACACCAATCCCGAATGCTATTCCGGGACACTGTACTGCCCTGGGAAGATGTTCCTGGCGATGAACACCGACAAGACGCTGGTCAACCGCGAGGGATGGAACACGCTCCAGATCCGCTGCGAAGGGGATCGCTCCCAGATCTGGCTGAACGGAAAGCAAGTCGCGGACGTGCATGATGATACGACGGCCTCTGGCAAGATCGGGTTTCAGGTTCACCCGGGCGCCGAGTTCGGACCGATGAAGATCGCCGTTCGCGAGGTGCTCGTGAAAGAGCTGTGATCTGTCGGTCCGGCGTGAAGATCTGACGGTCGCTGTAGCTACCCGCAGTGCGTCCGTGTATCCCTTGCGGGTTTGTCCTCCGGGCGTGCGCGCTCCGCTGTCGCTATTGACGCTCGATGTGCCGTGATCATATTTCCCATTTTGTGCAGAGCTGCATGCTTTTTGCCTTGACTTTTTCCGTTCCTTGCCTATAATGCCGTCCAGGTTAGGTGATAGTGACGAATACATGGCCAGAAGGATGTGGCCCCACGTGGATGGGTTCCTGCCTTACTGGTTACGTCCAGCCTTAGGAGGAGGCGCGATGGCAGTAACCACACAGAAGTCCTTTCTTTCCGACCAGGAATGGGTGCAGGTTAGACAGACTCTTGGACTGTCCCCCAGGCAAGCCGAGATTGTCAGGCATCTTCTGCTTGGCGAGTCGGACAAGCAAATCGCCAAGGAGCTGCGGATATCGATACCCACCGTGCGGACACACCTGGGACGTCTCTTCCAGAAGTTCGAGTTGAGTGATCGGGTCGAGTTGATCCTTCACATCTTCAGTCGTGTGCGAGAGAACGACGCGAGGATCCCTGACCCCGAGCACATGGCGTTTCGTTCCGCTACGCTGGACGCAGACGCATAGCCACAGCGGTTTGGCGTAAGTCCGTCGAGCCGGCTGTCTACAGCGTGTCCGGTGGAGTGGCGCCTCACGATTTCATGCGGACTGCGCCCTCGCCCGGCCCCGGGCCCGTGGACGGATGGGCAACATGAACTAACAGCGAAGAACTGCCGAGCTCGCGCTCGATCTTCACGCAATCCGCTCACATCACGAAGCCAAGCGACGTCGTGGTCCACGCCACGGCCTCAGCACGACGGCATTTCCGATAACATCCCCAAGCGTGTTTCTCTCGACCGGCGAGGTGCGTCGCTTCGATCCCGAGGTATGGCACGATCCAGCGGTCTTTCCGGAGATTAGAGGACGCTGGGAGTGCGCCACTCCAAGCAGGGTATTCTGCGCAATCCTGGCTCAAGCCCCCTCGATATTCGGTCGATGTGCGGATTGTGGTATGGGGCCGCAAACGCTCATTGGTATGGAGACGATGACTATGAGATACGGTTCGATCGGTGCATTCACATTCGACTTGACGCGCGAACAGAGACAAGTGTGCACCTGGGTGGCTAAGCAGGCGGGTGTGGGGATCACGAGGATCACCTATGACGACCTGAGAGCAGCTCTGAAGATATGGGACGATGGGGAGATCACGCGGATCCTGAGAGAGATCCGAGAACGGTTGGACAAGGTGCATGAGATGGTGCAGTTCCCCATCGTGAACACCGCCCGTCCGTACTTCGAGATCCATCCCAACGCCGACTACATTTGGGATGACTACTGCCGGGCCGAGCATGAGGCCGAAGGCTCGCCTTTCGAGAGCGCCTCCGACTCCCTGGAAGCCAGTGATTGTCTGGTGTATGGCTGTGCCGCCTGCACCGTTTAACGTGCCGTCAACCGTCGGCAACACACAGATGAGTCTTTGGAGAGAGGTGGGTAAATGAGTCTACCGCAGAAATCCGATCTGAAGGAACAACAACTGGGCTGCTACCGTCTGTGGGTCAGACCAAAGGCGTCCGATAAAAAGACCAAGAAACGTGGCCATTCAATTCTCGGACCGTATTTCTCGAATTCGAAGCGGTAGGTTCTCCTCGTCGCAGGGTGATTGAAGGGTCATAGCAGGGTGTTCTCGGAGCGTACCGCGCCGCAGAAGGTCCTCGTACCCATCTTGATGGCGGCATTCCTGTGCGGGACTCCAATCGCCTTCTGAGTCCTTCCAACACGGGCCTGACGGCGTGGAAGACTTGGACGGGCCACCTGGCACTTGGAGGTCGGCCCGACACTCCGTATGCTTTCAAGGGGGGCCAACCCGCCTCCCGTCTGCGTTCGGCCGACACGCCGACAGGCAGACTGGACAGATCAGGACTTGCCAATTGAAAGAGGCAGAGAGCACGATGCCACAGAGAACGCCCGAACGACAGAGGCTGCTGTCTTTAGATCGAGCTGAGGCCCTTTCGGCTCAGCGGGACGCCTCGGCCCAGGAGACGCGAACTCCGGGATCGGCGTCGTCTTCGCGGCGTCACCGGTCCAAAGGGATCTCTGGGCGGGGAAGACGTCTGACGTGGGGGTTGGGCATCACCGCGATCGTGCTGGCAATGATCTTCTGCGCCAATCGGGCAGGGCTCATCAACCTGGATGTCGTACGTGCGGGCGTTCTGAGCCACATCGCGGGCGTCTGTCCGGATCGGGCGAATGCCTACGCCTTCCTGGGCAAGCACTACAGCTCCGCCGGGCGTCCGGGAGATGCCGTGAATGCCTGCGAGAAGCTCGTACACATCACTCCGGAGGACCCGCAGGCGCACGTCCTGCTGGGCAACGCCTACGAAGCTGCCAGCCAGGCGAATGTGGCTGTCGATTGCTATGTCAAGGCCCTGGAGCTGGATCCGAACTGCTATGAAGCCCATATCGGATTGGGCAAGGTCCGCTCCGTCCAGGGCGACTACGCCGGGGCGCTCAAATCCTTCGAGCACGCGGTGAAGCTCAGGCCCGATGCGGCCGGTGCCTATGTCTCTCTGGGCATGGCCTTCTCGAACCTGGGACGCTATGAGGAAGCAATGCAGGCCTTCAAGCAGGCCAGAGAGCTTGACCCGCAGATCAGTGAGACGCAGATCCAGTCCGGCAAAGCCTGCCTCGATGCCGGTCAGTACGAAGAAGCGATCACCTGCTTCAAGAGCGTAGTCCTGTGTGACCAGGGCCATGCCCAGGCTCATTTCAACCTCGGCCGGGCCTATCTGCGAGCGGGAGACACAGCACTGGCGATTGAGGAACAGCGGATTCTTCAGAAATTGAACCCGACTCTCGCCGACAACCTCCTCGACATGATCCAGAAGTGATCGTCTGTCGCCGCGTATCGCAGAATCCCTCGCAAGAGCCGCGACATCGCACGGCATGGAGCCCCATGTCCCTCTATCATCAGAAGTGATGATACGGAATACGTAGTTTCCACAATTGCCTGCCTTCCTGCACTCCGGCATCCTACGGCAGGATGAGATGCATTCGCTGGATGGGCTGCTTGCGATCTGCTCGGACGCGCCTTCTCGCGGTGTGACAGGAGTTCCGAGTAGCGCAAGAAGGGGTGACCCCTTGTCTCCACGATGGCGCAGGCCAGCTATCGCGCGCTCGACGCATCGATCCGGCGCGCCGGGATGTTGGTTTCCCACGTGCCGGCAAGAGCAGATGTTCTGCGGAGAAACGGCCTACCGGGGAAGGGCCGAGTGAATCAGGGTAATCGCTGACATACATGGAGGTGACCTATGAAGAAGCAAGCATTGTTACTGTTACTCGTGCTTGGCATCAGCACCACGGCGTGGGGTTCATTCGCCTGCGTGACGGTGCCGCCTTGCACAGGTTGTTGCGAGGAAACGCCCATCAATGTCAAGGCGTGTCTGCCGTACGACTGTGAGATTGCAGGTCCGGCCACTGTCTGTGTCCGCGGCAGCATGGTCATCGTGGATATCTGCTACAACTGCGCGGACTGCGAATGCGGCGGGTGCACACTGGTCGATGAGACGGTTTCTGTTGCTCTGTGCCCTGGAGTCTATTCGGTGCTTGTCAGAGTCAGTGTCGACTGTGAATGCTGGACATTCGGGCCGCGGGTCAGCGCCATCGGTTCGGCGTTCTTCAAAGTCACTCCCTGCGATCCGTGTTGGCCTTGGGGCTGCGCCCCGGCTCAGTAGAGCGGTCGGGTTTCGGAGTTGACGCGCGACCGGTAATTCCGCCTGTGACTCCGTGCGGCTCCCAAGATTGGGATGCCGCAGGGCAAGGAGGGTTCTTCCCCGGCACGGGGGAGGGTGACTTTTCTTCTTGGTTTCCGCATCGCAAGCTTCACACCACAGAATATCTTGCCTTTCTTGCCTGTTTTTCCTTGACAAACAGCGGCCTTGCGTGTATCAAGATACTCACTGCCGGATGGAGCCGGTCGGTTGATTCTCGTCGGGTAGGGACACGGAGTGAGGGTCCCATCGTACGAGCACATCACCACATCAGTCTGTCGGCTCGTTGGCTCCGGCAACGGAGGATCGCGGTCGTGTGACAGGCTGTCTTCGAATCACCGTCGTGCCTCGAGCGGAGTTGGTCTGCCTGAACGGAGTCGATCGCAAACTGGATGTATGGGTCTCTTGCAGGGAGGTAAAGTATGAAGAAGAGGTATGTGTGGCTGTTCCTGGGGGTTCTTGCGTTCAGCAGTACGGCCTGGGGCTACATGATGACAAACGGGTCGGCCGGTGGTATCGGCATGATCGGGGGACAGACCGTAGGCGTCGTGCATGTCCCCGGCACGTATGGAGGCAATGCCGGAGTACACATCTCGATCTTGGATCTGGCGACCAATTCCGTCGGGACGGTCATCTGTGGCAATAACACGCTCTGCAATGAGGGTTCTGTTCAGTGTGGCGGCAATGATCAGCCGAACCCGCCTTGCCCCACGGGGTGCTGGCCGTATTGGCCGATCTGGTGCTGGCCCTGGGGCAACGTAACCACGTCGTCCAACTCGACTGCCACGACGGTCGCCAACGGTCCGGATTGCAGGAGCGTGGCCGAGACGTCCGGGTTCTCCTCCGGTCCGGGAGCTACCAGCACGTCGCACAGCTATGCGGAAAGTGTCAATCCGTAGCTCCACGTGGTCATCGTAGAGGCCCCGGGGACACAATCACGCGCGTTCCCGGGGCACATCCGAATCTGTTGCTCCTCCGGCCCGACGCCATGTGGCCTTGATGTCCGCGAGTGGGTCGCTTGGCGTCCAGGGAATCACGGGCACTCTGCATTCACCCAGAGGATGAGCTTCCTCCGCAGCCAGCGCGGAGAGGATCACCGCTATCACGTTCCTGGCCTGTCATCCTCGAGCGGGACAGAAGGGCACCACACGCCGCCACGTGAGGTCTCGCCATGGCGGTTGCCCGGCACGGACGCACGGCACCGGTAGCCCGAAATCTACATGTGTCCCGCAAAGGGATGACGGTCCAAACTGCCTTGCGGATACTCCTTCCCTTCCCGGGCTTGACACCAGCATCCACCAGAGAAGCAGGATAAGTGCGCATCCGCGGTGTCTTCTTCCCGTGGTACGTCTCTGCGCAGCGGGATTCTCAATCGTTCGTGATGTGATATAAAGCATTTTATCTAAAGATTTTACAATAACGCCGTTGGTATTGACGGAAGGGCTTCTGGACACTTGAGGCGGTCGGGGTGACCGGCCAGCCCGGCGTGGGGTTCCCGATCCGCGAACTGGTCGCGGCGATCGAGAGAGCGTTGGGCTGGGACAATGCCAGCGACGCGTTCGTCATTGGTGCCGGTCACTTGGGCACTGCTCTGGCGGGCTATCGTGGCTTTGCACGGTATGGTCTGAATATCGTCGCTCTCTTCGACAATGACCCACGCAAGGTCGGTCAGACGGTCCACGGCAAAGAAATTCTGCATATCGACAGGTTTGCCGACCTGGTCGCTCGCCTGCACGTTCACATCGCGATCCTGACGGTGCCGGCCGAGGCGGCGGACGAGGCCGCGACGCGGGCTGCCAAAGCAGGGATCAAGGCACTGTGGAATTTCACGCCCACGAAGCTGGCGCCGATGGACGGGGTGATCGTCGAGCGCGTGGATCTGGCCGCGAGTCTCGCGGTGCTTTCGAGCAAGCTCTCGTCGGTCATTCGGTCAGTGGAACCTGCAAGACCTGAAGAGGCCGGACAGGTCTGAAGCCTACGTTGTCGTTGTGGAGCCATTTATGTGTGAGAAGGAAAACGTTCCGTGCTACTGCGGCCTTCGGAGGTTCGAGAAGGTCTGTCGAATTCTCGACAAGCACGGTCACAGCCCGTCGAAGCTCGTGCCGATCCTGCAAGAGGTCCAGCAGGGGTACCGCTACCTTCCCGAGCAGGTCCAGTCGTTCATCGCCACCTCACTGGGCCTGTCGCCGGCCCGCGTCTTTGGAGTGGCAAGCTTCTATACGAATTTCGCTCTGGAACCGAAGGGCAAGTACGTGATCCACGTCTGCGACGGCACCGCCTGCCATGTCAAGGGCTCCGAGAGGATCAAGGACGCGCTATACAAGCAACTCGGACTCACGGAGAAGAAAACGACAACCTCCGACATGCTCTTCACCGTGGAGACGGTTTCCTGTCTGGGAGCCTGTGGGCTGGCTCCGGTGATGACCATCAACGAGGAAGTGCATGGCCAGGTCACTCCGGACAGGGCGGTCGAGCTGGTCAACGGTATCCGGGAACGGGGGCAAGCAGAATGATTCAGCAGAAGATCGATATGGAAGCAACCGGACAAGCCTACTGGCAGGCGCGCCAGGCGGTGCGCCGCCGGGTGATTGTCTGTGCCGGGACCGGATGCGTGGCCAATGGGTCGCTCAAGGTGCATGAAGCGTTGAGAGACGAGATCGCGGCCCGAGGGCTCGATGTCGTAGTCAAGCTCAGCGACGATTGCGGAGGCGACGTCTTGCTGTCCAAGAGCGGTTGCCAGGGGTTCTGCCAGGCGGGTCCGCTGGTGACGATCGAGCCGGAGGACTGGCTCTATGTCCACGTCAAGCCCGAGGATGTCGCAGATATTGTCGAAGGGACTTTGATCCATAGTCGCCCGGTCAAGAGGCTGGCGTACGTTGATCCGGCAACCGGCCAGCCGTTTGAGCAAACACATGAAATCCCGTTCTACAAGCGACAACAGCGCTTGGTGCTCGGCGAGTGTGGCAACATCGATCCGGAAGATTTCGAGGAGTACATCGCACGCGGCGGGTACGCCGCGGCCAGACGCGCCTTAAAAGAGATGCGTCCAGAGCAGGTCTGCGAAGAGATTCTCGCCTCCGGCCTTCGCGGCAGAGGAGGCGGCGGTTTCCCGACAGGCAGGAAGTGGGCCCTGACGCTTCCGGAGCCGGCCGACAAGAAATACGTCATCTGCAACGGCGACGAAGGCGATCCCGGCGCGTTCATGGACCGAAGCCTCATGGAAGGCAATCCGCATCGCGTGCTTGAAGGGATCATGATTGCTGCTCGGGCGATCGGGGCTGACGAGGCCTGTGCGTACGTGCGAGCCGAGTACCCTCTGGCGGTCCGGCGGATTCGCAAGGCCGTGGCGGACGCGGAAGAGGCCGGTATTCTCGGCCAGGACGTCTTCGAAAGCGGCTTGAACATGACCTGTCAGGTCATGGAAGGGGCCGGCGCCTTCGTCTGCGGCGAGGAGACCGCCTTGATGGCTTCGATCGAGGGCTTGCGCGGCATGCCGCGACCGAAGCCTCCATTTCCGGCGCAAAGCGGTCTATGGGGCAAGCCCACCGTGATCAACAACGTGGAGACCCTGGCGACGGTGCCGTTGATCATTGCACAAGGCAGCCACAATTACCGCCAGTTGGGAACCGAAGGCTCACCGGGGACGAAGACCTTTGCGGTAACCGGCCACGTCGCCAATACCGGGCTGATTGAGGTCCCGTTCGGCACGACGCTCCGCGAGATCATCTTCGACATCGGCGGGGGCGTCATCGACAACCTGGGCCGGCCGATGCCCGACGGATTCAAGGCGGTGCAGATCGGCGGTCCGTCAGGCGGGTGCCTGACCGCGGAGCACCTCGACATGCCTCTCGATTTCGACTCGGTCAAGAAGATCGGCGCCATGGTGGGCTCGGGCGGCCTCGTGGTGATGAATCGCGACATGTGCATGGTCAAGATCGCGCACTTCTTCATGCGGTTCACGCAGAACGAGTCGTGCGGCAAGTGCGTGCCGTGCCGCGAAGGCACCAAGCAGATGCTCGTCCTTCTCGAGAAGATCATGGATGGCAACGCCACCCCCGAGACGCTGGAGCTTCTCGAACAGCTTGCCTCGGCGGTTCAGTTGGGTTCGCTGTGCGGTTTGGGTAAGACGGCTCCCAATCCGGTCTTGAGCACGCTGCGGTACTTCCGCAGCGAATATGAGGCGCACATTGTGCAGAAGCGCTGCCCGGCCGGACAGTGCAAGGCCCTGGCGACGCCCGAGATTCTGGCCGATCGCTGCAAAGGCTGCGGAGCCTGTCTGCGCAAGTGTCCGGTCAACGCCATCAGCGGTCGAAAGAAGATGCCGCATCGGATCGACGTGAACACCTGCATCCGATGCGGAACGTGTGCACAGGTTTGTCGATTCGACGCGATTGTGGGAGTCAAGTGACATGAACAATGGCGATTTTGTGAATGTGGACGGACGGGATATCCGGATCGAGGGCGAGCGCAACCTGCTGGAGCTGATTCGCAAAGCGCACATCGAGCTACCCACGTTCTGCTACCATTCGGACCTCAGTGTCTACGACGCGTGCCGGCTCTGCATCGTTGACATCGACGGCATGGGTGTGGTCACCTCGTGCAGCACCAGGCCCAGGGCGGGCATGGTGGTGCGCACCAACACTGCCCAACTGCGTCAGATGCGCAAGATGTACCTCGAACTGCTGCTGGCCAATCATCATCAGGGCTGTGCGACCTGCGCCAAGAGCGATAGCTGCAAGCTCCAGGAACTGGCCGTCCGCATGGGGGTGACGGAAGTCCGTTTCCAGACGAAGTTGAACGTCAAAGCCCTGGACACGTCCAACCCATCGCTGGTGCGTGATCCGAACAAGTGCATCCTGTGCGGCGACTGCGTTCGTGCCTGCGCGGAGATCCAGGGGATCGGTGCGATCGATTTCGCATACCGGGGCGCCGCGACGACGGTGGTGCCGGCGTTCGGCAAGAAGCTCAGCGACGTGTCCTGCGTCTATTGTGGGTTCTGCGCGAGCGTGTGCCCGACGGGGGCGATCACGCCGCGGCCTCAGATCGACCGGGTCTGGCAGGCACTGAGCGACGAGAGCAAGACGGTGGTGGTGCAGATCGCTCCGGCGGTGCGCGTCGCCCTGGGGGAGATGTCTGGCCTTGAGGCGGACGTGGTCACGACCGGCAAGATGGTGGCCGCTCTGAAAATGCTTGGCTTCGACAAGGTTTTCGACACGAGCTTCGCCGCGGACTTGACGGTGCTGGAGGAGACGACCGAATTCCTGAAACGGAAGGCCCGAGGCGAGCGCCTCCCTCAGTTCACCTCGTGCTGTCCGGCCTGGGTGAAGTATGCCGAACAGTTCTGTCCCGAGCTGCTCGCGAATCTGTCGACGTGCCGCTCGCCGCAGCAGATGTTCGGTTCGCTGGCAAAGGCCACCCTGCCGGCGATGTTGGGGATCGACCGCAATAACCTCTTCGTGGTTTCGATCATGCCCTGCACGGCGAAGAAGTTCGAGGCCCAGAGGCCGGAGTTCGAGGTGGGTGGGCAACCGGACGTCGATGCCGTGCTGACGACACAGGAATTCGGCAAGATGATTAAGCAGGCGGGCATTCAGTTCAACCAACTGACGCCCGAGTCGCTGGACCTGCCGCTCGGATTCAAGACCGGCGCCGGCGTCATATTCGGCACTACCGGCGGCATCAGCGAGGCCGTGCTGCGATACGCCCACGAGAAACTGACGGGCGTGAAGCTCGATTCCGCTGACTTCACGGAAGTGCGCGGTCCGGAAGGGGTCCGCATCCGGAAGCTCACGCTGGGCGAGGTCGAACTGAAGCTGGCTATCGTGCATGGTCTCAAGAACGCCCGCGCCATCGCCGAGGAGGTGCGAATGGGCAAGGCCGACTACGATTTCGTCGAGGTCATGGCTTGTCCGGGGGGGTGTATCGCCGGGGCCGGTCAGCCTGTGAGCTTCGAGCGGGACACGCGGCAGCGCCGCACGCAAGGTCTGTATGACGCCGACAAGACGCTGCAACTGCATGCGTCGCAGGAGAACCCCTACCTGGCCAGGTGCTACGACGGCACGCTGGAGGGGATTGGAGGCCATCGCGCCCACGAGCTGTTGCACACCGGCTACAGCAGCCGCAAACGCGTCATGGACGAAGGATTCTCCGTGCTCGATCCATCCGCCTCAAGGGCGCTCGAGATCAACGTGTGCGTCGGCACCGGCTGCTATCTGCGTGGCTCGCAGCGGCTCTTGCAGCAATTGGTCAATTACATCAGGCAGCAGCAACTCGAACGCACGGTGGACGTCCGCGCGACGTTCTGTTTCGAGGCGTGCGACAAGGGACCGAACGTCAAGATCGGCGATGTCGTGATGCATCGATGCACGTTCGAGATGGTGCGGGCCGAACTCGATAAGCAGCTCAGCCAGATCGCGGCGTAGGGGCGCCGATCGCAGATGGGAACGGAACAGTGTCACAACCAGGTGGTGTTCACCAACAAGGCGCGGTGCAAGGACTGCTATCGCTGTATCCGAGTCTGTCCGGTTAATGCGATCGGCTTGCGGGACGGCCAGGCTTACGTTGACGAACAACGCTGCATCTCGTGCGGCACGTGCATTCGCGAGTGCCCGCAGGGGGCCAAGAGCTATCGCCGTGACACCGAGCGGGTCAAGGATCTGATCGCTTCGGGCCGGACGGTCGCTGCCAGTCTGGCTCCCTCTTTCGCGGCGGTCTTCAGCGAGTGGGAAACGAGTCGGCTGGCGTCCGCTCTGCGCAAGCTGGGCTTTGCCCATGCCTCGGAGACCGCGATCGGCGCCTATCATGTCGCCCAGCAGACGGCCCGGTTGGCGCGGGAGCATTGCGGCCAGTTCCACATCACCACCTCCTGTCCGGCTCTCGTCAACTACGTCGAGCGGTACCGGCCGGAACTCATCGAAAACCTGACGCCGGTCGTCTCGCCGATGGTGGCGCACGCGGCGATGCTCAAGAAGCGCCTGGGTGAACAGGCAGCCGTCGTGTTCATCGGTCCGTGCGTAGCCAAAAAGGCCGAAGCGCAAGACAAAAGCAATGGATCGGTTGATGGTGTACTGACGTTCACCGAGCTTCTGGAATGGTTCGAGGAACAAGGAATCATCCTGGCAGAATTGGAGGAGAGCGACTTCGATATCCAGCCTCAGGGATCTGCCCGGTCTTTCCCTTTGGTCGGAGGCAGCCTGGAAACGGCTTCGCTCAATACCTCGGCTCTCGCGACTGACGTGATGAGCGTGGCCGGCGCCGGAGAGGTCGAAGACGTTCTCGACAGCCTGGCGGATGCCCACGAATCCCTTCTGGTCGAGGCGCTCTTCTGTAAGCAGGGCTGCATCAATGGGCCGGCGATGCCCGCGACGCATCCGGTCCATGAGAGGCGCAGGCGGCTGCTGAGGTATTTCCTGCATCATGCCGATGAGCAACCTCGGGAGGAACGGTGCAGCGACCTTGCCGCGACATTCAAGGTCCAGCCCCTGATGCAGGAGCCGGTGACCGACGAGCAGGTCCGCAAGGTGTTTGAGCGTACCGGCAAACAGGTTCCGGAGGATCAGTTGAACTGCGGGGCGTGCGGCTACAACTCCTGTTATGACCAGGCGGTGGCGGTCGTACGCAAGATGGCCGAACCGGAGATGTGCGTTCCGTACATGCGGCGGCTGGCCGAGCAACGCACGGATCGGATCATCGAAACCAGTCCGAACGGCATCGTGATCCTCGACGAGCGATTGAACATTCTCCATATCAACCCCTCGTTCAAGAGGTTGTTCATGTGTTCCGAGGCGGTCTACGGAAAACCCATTTCCTATCTGATCGATCCGGAACCGTTTGAAAGAATCGCCGCGGGCAAAGCCGACCTGCTCGAGTTGACCGTCGAGCACGACAAGTATCATTTGGTCTGTCATCAGATCGTCTACGCGCTCCGGGATGAGGGGCAATATGTCGGCGTATTCGTGAATCTGACGGCCAGTTTGAAGAACAAGAGGACGCTGGACGCCCTGCGAGCCAGCACGCTCCAGCAGGCGCGCGACTTGCTCTCGCATCAGATCGATATCGCCGGCCGGATCGCGCGTTTCCTCGGCGACAGCACCGCGCAGGGGGAGAAGCTGCTCGACAATCTCGTGAAGCTGGCCCAGGACGAGCCCGCCGTGTCGGACGGGCAGAGGCAGTCATGGCTCAAAGATACCTACACGTCGACATAGACACCCGTCAGACGCCGAAGCATGCGAACGGTCCGTGCGGCGACGTGGTTGCTCAGCAGCGTACGGACCTGGCCACCGACGTCATCCTCTGTGACGGCATCGGTTCGGGAATGCGGGCGTACATTGCGGCTACGATGCACGTCTCGCGACTGCTGTCGCTGCTGCGCGAGGGGTTCTCGCTGCGCCGGGCGTTTTCGAGTCTGGTCGGTACGCTGGAGAAATGGCGAGACCCTTCCCGGCCCTACGTGGCGGTCTCACTCGCCCGCATCCTCAACGATGGGGAGGCGACTGTACTGACGTACGATGCGCCTTCGCCCGTGCTGGTCGGCCGCGACAGCGCGGCAGTGCTGCCCAGCCGTCCGCTGGTGTTGGGGCGGGCCATCGCGCGTCAGGCGAACTGCTTCCTCGCGGCCGGCGAGGGCCTGTTGTTGTTCAGCGATGGGATCACCCAGGCAGGCATCGGCAGTGGTATCGCGGAAGGGTGGACCAGCGAAGATGTAGCCCAATACGTCGGCAGGCGGTTGTCGCTGTCTCGCGGACTGACGGGGATGGTCGAAGCGGTTCATGACCAGGCGCGGAAACTCGACGGGGACGTCTCGCGTGACGATGTGACGGCGGTGCTGGCACACTGTCGGCATGGCAACACGCTGAACATCTTCACAGGACCGCCGGTGGATCGAAGGACGGACGAGGCAGTGGTGCGACGGTTTCTGGCACTCGAAGGCGTCAAGGTGGTCTGCGGCGCCACGACGGCGGCGGTAGTCGCGAGGACCCTTGGCCGCAAGCTGACGGTGGAGCCAGTTCCCGCCAGCCTGATCGCTCCGCCGAAATATGACCTTCATGGCATCGACCTGGTCACCGAGGGAGCGGTGACGCTCAACCAGTTCTGCAATGTCCTTGACCTGGCCGCCGAGGAGTTTGAGGAGGTCAACCCGGTGACCGAGTTGGCAGAGTTACTCAACAGCGCCGATCGTGTCTACCTGATGGTTGGTCGCGGAGCCAACCCGGCCAACGAGTCGCTTGGCTTCAAACAGCAGGGCATTCTCCGGCGAGATCGCGTGGTCCCGTTGTTGGTCGAGAAGCTTCGGGCTCGAGGCAAGCTCGTCGTGACGACGGACGTGTAGCCGCTGGGCCGATCTCATTGGCGCCATCCTGGCCGGATTACTGAGACTGGGTGATCAGTGCGATGTCGGCGGTTGCCTTTGCAATGTAAGTCATTTTACCAAAGGGCTTTACGTCCGCATGGTGTGTGGAATTCCTGCCGGCATCCGCGCGCCGGGGGCGGCTTGGGGCTTAGGGCGATGGTGCAATTTGCTGCATCTGTAAGAGCCGTTTGCTTGCGGCGGCGCGTGTTATATCCCTTGGATGGAACCCGATTCGAGACGATACTTGATATAGCTTACCTTGCTAACGCCGGTGACGCATCCCGGTTTGGGTGGGAAAGACATGTTTGGCACCTTGATGAAGCACATTGCCGTGGGTGCGTCACCGGCCGCTCTGAATCAGCGGAGGTGGTTGTGGAGACGGTGACGGACAGCGCACTCGGCAGGATCAAGCCGGCGGGGGGGACCGCACTCAAACCGATCCTGCTTGTGGAGAGCGTGTTTCAGTCGGCCGTCTTGATGGGCCGGGTCTTCCGCGAACTGAATCTACTCGATCAACTGGCGATTTCCATGGATTGCGAGAGTGCTCTGGCCCGGCTGCGCCAGAATGGCGGAGGGAAACCCCGGTTGATTCTTCTCGATCTCGACATGCCGCGAATGAGCGCTGCCGGTTTCCTGGAGGTTGTCAAACAGGATCGCGAGCTTCAAATGGTGCCGGTCGTGGTTCTGGCCGATTCGCACGACGTCGAGAAGGTGTCAAGATACTACGGCTTGGGAGCAGCCGGATACATGGTCAAATCGGGCGACTACACCGATCTTCTCGAGAAGATGAGAGCCTTGTGCGCCTATTGGACGCTGAGTCGCTCTCCGATGATGCACTGAGACGCGGTTCTGTGCCTGACCCGCCGTCCACTCTCTCGGGTTGCTGGTCTCTGATCCCAGCGATCGCCTCCTCTCTACCTGCGGTCCGACGAATGGATGGAACGGATCGGCGCGGGAAGAAAGCAAGGGCCGGCGACAGAAGCTCCTCGGCGGTCCTTGCCGCATGCGGTAACGAATCCGTCGTCTGTCAGATCCGTTCAGGGCGGCATCGTTCTCACGGAGCCGACTGGTGTGCTGCGATGGCTGCTTGACTGGCGTGCGGTGGTGATCAGGAGGTGAGGGTGCCGACTCCCATCGCGAGGGCCCGTTTGACGAGACCCGCCATGCTGTCCACTTCGAGTTTCCGCATGAGCTGGCGACGGCAGGCATCGATGGTCTTCGAACTGACCTCGAGCATGAGTGCGGTTTCCTTCGAGGTTCGTCCCTCCGTCAGGAGCTGCAGAACGGCCGATTCCCGTTCGGTCAGGCACACGTCGGAGAGTTTTCCGACGGCGCCCCGCGACTGTGCGTACTCCGGAAGGAGGAGCTCTCTGACTCCGCGGCACAAGTACGTCGAACCGGAATACACGGTCCTGATGGCAAGGAGAAGTTCGTCGAAGCCGCTCTGCCTGACGACGTAGCCGTGGATGCCGGCGCGAAACGCTTCGGCGACAAAGGCTTGGTTTCGGAGAAGGGACAAGGCAACGATTCTGCCCTGCGGATGCATCTGAGAGATGCGGCGTATCGTGTCCATGTTTGCCGAGGTCCAGGATCCCACGTCGATGAGTACGACATCCGGCTGGAGACTCAGCACCAGCCCGACGGCCTCCGGGCCGCTGTTGGCCTCCCCGATGACTTCCATCATCGAATCCTGACCGAACAGAGCCCGCAAGCCGTCGCACAGAATGCGATCATCGGCAACCAGTACAATCCGCATGCGTCAGATTCCCCGACAGTTGGCCCCCCCAACTTTCGGTTGCGACCGTGAATCCCTCGGCGAGCCGTGTGATTCCATTCATACGCATTCTCGGAAGATCAGGAAGTTGGCGCAATGGGCAAAATGCTTGAGTGGGACAGTTTTTGGCTAACTTGAGACAGTCTCTGGCTACCGGGACACGGGCCGGGCCCCGGATGCAGGACAGGGAGACCATCGTCGAAGGAGTGTGTCAACCTTCGCCGACGCTACTGATCCACAGTGGTCAGTCCTTCCCGAATGGCATATTTCACCAGTTCGGCGATGCTCGTGATGGTCAGTTTTTGCATGATGCGCCGTCGGCAGGCATCCACCGTCTTGACGCTGGTTTCGGTAATCAAGGCGATTTCCTTCGAGGTCTTGCCGTCGGCCAGCATTCGAATCACCTCAATCTCTCGGTTGGTCAGACGTTCCTTGGCGTGGGGATCCTGGCCCTCCTGGACGTACTCGTCCACCAGCAGGGCGGCCACCTTGGCGCAAACGTACTTCTCGCCGCTGAGAATCGTTCGGATGGCCTCGACGATCTCGGAGAACGCGTTGTCCTTGAGCAGGTAGCCGGCGGCGCCGCTCTTGAACATCTCCGAAATGAAGGTCTTCCGGAGGAACATGGACAGGGCCAGCACTTTGGTGTCGGGATGCTCGCGATTGATCATCCGCGTCGCGTCGATCCCGTCCATGCCCTCCATGTTCACGTCCATGATCACCAGGTCGGGGTGGAGCTCTCGAACCAGCCGCAAGGCCATCATGCCGTCGCTCGCTTCTCCCACCACCTCCATGTTCGGTTGTTGCTCCAGAAGCGACCGGAGCCCTTCGCGCAGGACCTGATGATCGTCAACGAGCAGAATCCTCACCGCCATCATGGCTCTCCTTCGTAGCATGCACTTCGGTCTTCAGCGGGGCGACCAGTACGAACCGGCTTCCCCGGCCCGGCTCGGAATCGATGTCGAGCGTGCCCCCGATATAGTCCAGCCGCTCTCGAATGTTGAACAGCCCCACACTGCGACCCCGGGAGGGAGACGACAGGACCTCATCGACGTCGAATCCCGCCCCGTCGTCGGCTACGGTGACCCTAATACAGTTGATCTCCCGCCGGATGTCAAGGGTCACCTCGTGGGCTTGGGCGTGCTTGATGACGTTGATCAGCAGTTCGCGGACGGACTGAAACAGCAAGACAAGCACGTCCTGTGACAGAGGTTTGGACGCGTGGTCGTCCGAGAAGCGGTACTGAATGTGGTGCTCGGCGCGGAGCTTGTCCTCGAGCAGTTCCTCCAATGCCGCTTCGAGTCCAAACTTGTACAGCGTCGGAGAACTGAGGTCAAACGTCAATTCCCGGACGCTCTCAATGGTGGCATTGAGCGTGTCGCAGATGCTGCGGAGGGCTCGCGTATAGGTGGGATCCGCGTGCTCCAGCATCTCCTGGAGCCGCATCTTCGACAGGGCCAGCGACTGGCACGCGTGATCGTGCAAGTCCGCCGCGATGCGGCGCCGCTCCCGTTCTTCTGTCAGCGCCAGCTCGGAGGCAATGGACTTCAGTTTCTTCTGATACGCCAGCAGTTCCTCGTTTGCCTCCTTTCGTTCCGTGATATCACTCATGATGTGCACGGCCCCCTCCAGAGCACCTGATGGACCGAGGATCGGGTCGACCGTGATCTCGTACCACCGATCTCTGACGCGTAACGACATGCTCTCCCGGTGCCGCGTCTGCTGCATCCGAACGATGGGACATTCTTCAATGGGGCCGCTGCTCCCGTGGACGACCTCCCAGCAGTGGCGTCCGAGAATCCGGTCGGGTTCGCCGCCGAACAGATCCGCCGTGGCGCGGTTGCATCGCTGAATCCGCGATTGGCCGTCGAGCAGCCACATGACGTCCGACACCGAATCGAACGTGGTCTGCCACTGCCGCGAAACCGTTCGCAGGGCTTCCTCCGCCTCCTTGCGTTCCGACACGTCCAGGATGAAGCCCTCGAGCACGTCGGCGTTGCCGGGGGCTCCATCGACCTGGCGTCCCCGCTCCCACACCCATTTCTGTCGGCCGTCGGCGGTGAGGATACGGTACTCGATCTCGAACGCACCGACCTGGAGCGCCTGGTCGATCTGATCGTGAACCTGCTGACGATCCTCCGGGTGGATGATCTCGTCGTACGAGATCGTTCGATTGCCGACCAGGTCGTCGCTGGTGTAGCCTGTCAGAGCGGTACAGCCCTGGCTGACAAACAGCATGGTCCACTGGTCGTCGGCCAGGCATCGGTAAGCCATCCCCGGGAGATTGGCCATGAGAGTGGAAAGCTTGCGTTCGCTTTCGCGCAGTGCATCTTCGGCGCGTTTGCGGTCGGTGATGTCACTGGTGATGATGACGAACCCCAGGGATCGGCCCGAAACGTCCCTCATCAGACTCGCGGAGATCTCCGACGGGAATTCGCGGCCGTCCCTGCGAACCAGAGTCAGCCCGATATTCTGGACCGAACCATCCTGTTGGATCTGTGCGACCGTCTCGCGGGCTCGTTCATGGTCCTGGCGGGCAACGAAATCGAACATGCCGGTTCCGAGGATTCGGTCCTTGGATGGCAGAGCGAACATCTGCAGCATGGCCGGATTGCAGTCCTCGATGCGCAGATCCAGGTCGGTTACGGTAATGGCGTCGGGTGAGGACTCGAAAATGCTCTCCAGCTTGGCCTTGCTCTGCTGGAGAGCTATCTCCGCGGCCCGGCGATCCGAGATATCGACGGCAATGCAGCGCAAGCCCACGGGCTCTCCGTCTCGCACGATGCGGGAGCTGTACAGCAGCACGGGAAAGGTGGTTCCATCGGTGCGGAGAGCCAGATACTCGTGGTCTTCGAGACGCTTGCCGCTCAGGCGTTTCTGGATGTTCCGCGTGATTCGCTCCCGGTCTTCCGGAGCAAACAGGTCGGGGACGTGACGTTCGACCAGTTCGCGGATGTCACAGCCGAACGAGCCCTGGCCAAAGTGGTTGACAAACGTGATGCGCCCGGAACTGTCCGTCTCGATGACGGTTTGCGGCAGGAGTTCCACCAACTCTCGGAAGCGCGTCTCGCTTTCCCGCACCGCCACCTCCGCTTCCTTCCGTTCGGCGATCTCCTGCCTCAGGGCCCGGTTGGCCGCCTTCAATTCATCGGCGCTCTCCGCGACCGCCGCCTCGAGCTGTTCGGCTCGCCGGCGGAGTTGGAAGGCCATGGCGCGATGGACCTGACGCAACAGCTCTTCGGGGTCCCCGGCCTTCTCGACGTAGGCGAATGCCCCGAGGTTCAAGGCGTCCTTGGCGGATTCGTAGGAGCTGTGGCCGGTGTTGATGATAATGCTGGTGTTGTCCGCACGGTCCCCGAGCCGGTTCAGCAGTTGAACGCCCGTCAGGTCGGGCAGCCGCAAGTCCAGCACCGCCACCCGGATATCGTCGTGTTGGAGGTGTTCCAGGGCTTCCGTGGCGCTGGCGCACGCCGTGACATCGAGCCCTTCCTCTCCGAGGATTTCCGTCAGAGTCCATCGCTGCGCATCGTCGTCCTCGACGACGAGCACTCGGCGATAGGTCTCTTGCGCAGGGCATGGGGCCATCGGTGCATCCTCCCGACATACCCTATCGTCACCAGGAGCCGGGCAAAGGCGGCTTGCGATGATCTCCGGAGATCCGCCTTCCCATGATGCGATAGAGCATGTCCAGAATCAAATCGATCTCCAGCGGCTTCTTGACAATCGTATACGCGTTGTGCTCCACGGCTTCCTTCGCAAGGGCGGCGAACTCGTTTTCCAGCCCGGCGATCATGATCGCCAGCACGCTTGGCGTGATCTGGCGGATGGCCAGGTACAGATCGAGCCCGTTCATGGCCGGGAGATTCGCTTCGAGGAAGATCAGATCGAATTGAATCTGTCCGACCAGTTCCAGCGCATCCTGTGGGCTCCGGGCAACCGTCACGCGATAGCCTTGCTCTCGCAAGCCCTTCTGGAGCACGGCGGCGGTTTCCTTCTCATGCTCGACGACCAAAATGGCGGTATCAGGGGCCTCCGCGACGAGATCAATGACCCGATCGAGGTCGAGCGGCTTGGGGAGGAAAGCGATGGCGCCGTCGTCGAGAGCCGCCTCCTTCAAGGCCTCGATGCTGTAGGCGCTCATCAGGATGACGCGGGCGCCTTCCTGGTGCTGGCGGATCTGGCGGAAGGCCTCGACGCCGTCGATGCCCGGCATGCGAACGTCCATCAGGATCGCCTCAAAGTGATTCGTCTGACACAAGCGGACCGCCTCCTCTCCGCTGGCGGCGGTAGTAATCTGGTACCCTTCGTCTCGGAGGATCTCGGCCAGCGTCTTTCGCATGTTGGCTTCGTCGTCAACGATCAGCACCCTTCGGTCGACTGTGGTCGTCTTATGGTTGTGCATGGCAATCCTCCACTCTCTGCGGATTGCGTGTCACGATCGAGGCAGTCGAATACGGACGGCTGCTCCGTGCGGGTCCCCGTCGATTGCCTCAATCGTTCCGGTGTGGCTCTCGATGATCTGGCGACAGATGGCCAGCCCGAGCCCTGTGCCCGAGGTCTTGGTGGTGACGAGGGGCTCGAACAGCCTGTCCCGCACCTCGGGAGACCACCCCGGGCCCGTGTCGCGCACGATCAGAACGTCGAACTGGGGTTCCCGCAGGGCCTCCAGGATGCAGTCGCCCTCTCCTTCGAGGGCATCGGCGGCATTGCCGATGAGGTTCGAGAGGACCTGCGACAACTGGCCCTGGTCCGCCTGGACGATGAAGGGGTCCTCGGGCAGTTCGATCCGGAATCGCACGCCTTCCGGATAGACACAGCGCTTCCAGACGGCTCGCGCAGTGGCACCCACGTCAACGGGCTCCTTGTTCGGCGATCGGGCGCGCGTGATGTTCAGAAGGTTCGTGATGATCCGGTCGGCCTTGATCACTTCCTGCTCGATGATCGTGATGTGGCCGAGCAGGGGGGCCTGGTCCGCCGGCAGGCGGCGCCGCAGCAGATAGCTCGCATTGCGGACCGCGCCGAGCGGATTGCGCAGGTCATGAGCGATGCTCCCGGAGACCTGGCCCAGAGCCGCCAGACGGGTCTTGCGAACCAGCTCGTCGCGGACTCTCGCCAGCTCGGCTTCGATCCTCTGCTTCTCGTTCTCCTGCCGTGTAGAGAGTTCCTGCTCGGCTTGCTTGCGCTGTGTGATATCCTCCCCGGAACTCAACGTGCCGACAATCTTACCGGCTTCATCGGTCAGCACCGTGTTGTGCCAGGCGATCATTCGCTCCGAACGATCTCGGACGATGACCGGCGTCTCCGCATACTCGGCGAGGCTCGTCTGTCCTCGCAGGAGTTTGTCGAATATGTCCCATACGTTCCGCCGCATGGACTCCGGCACGAAATTCGCGAACCAGTCCATTCCGAGGATCTCACGCTCGTCGTACCCGAGAATCTCACAGCCCTTGCGGTTGACCAGGCTGACTCGGCCACTCTCGTCCAGCGCGATGAACATCACGCCTGCCACGTCCAGGTACTTCTGGCTCCGATCCCGTTCGCGTCGCAATTGTTCTTCCGCGCGTCTGTGTCTGGTGATGTCCGTGCCGTAAACGTTCACATGGCCGGCGTTCGGGACCGGCACGATCTCGAACGCCAGGATGGTGCCCTGGAAGTTCACCTCCAGACGCTCGGCCGAGCCGGAGGCGTGGACGCGCCGGATTGCTTCGCACCACGGCGCGGGGACGCGTCGGCCCACAGCGGTATCCATCTCGGTGAGCAGCGGGGCGCTGGCGGGGTTGGCGTAGAGAATCGTGCCGGCGTGATCGATTCTCAGGACGGGCCACGGGTTCTCCGAGGGGAATCGCGCCACGCTCTCGATCTCCTGTCGGGCTTTGTGGTATTCGGTGATATCCTGGAACGTTCCCCTCACCTCAACGCACTTGCCGTCGCGCATTACAGGCCTGCCCAGCACCCGGCACCACAGCAGCCGGTCCGTGGCGGTGTGGGCCTGAAGTTCGAGGTCGAAGGGCTCTCCGTTTTCGACGGCTCGGCCGTAGGCTTCTTCGAGACGACGACGGTCCTCCGGAGGGTAGTAGTCCAGGTGTTCGTTGACTCCAGGCACAGGGTGTTCCGGCTCGATCTCGACGATATCGTACAGGGCTCGGGTCCAGGTGGCCTTTCCGGTCACCATGTCATGCTTCCAACCTCCGATGCGCGCGATCCTTCCCGTTTCATTGAGGATGGCTTCCCTCTCCCGGAGGACTTCCTCGGCCCTCTTGCGATCCGTCACATCTCGGACGATAGCCTGAACGCAGTGTCCGGTCGGTAGCTGGACGGCGTTGAGACTCACCTCCGTATGGAAGGGGGTCCCATCCAGGCGCAAGTGCTGCCATTCGAATCGCTGCGGGGTCCCGCCGAGAGCCGCCGCGATGTATTCGGAGGCTTTGACGCTGGATTCACGGCCGTCGGGCTGCACACGAGGCGACACGTCCTCGGGCCGCTGGCCGAGGATCTGCTCTGGCGTGCATCCGAACATGGCCGCGACCGTCGAGTTGCATTCGCTGAATCTCCCGTCTCGCAGGATGAAGATCCCGTCGTTGGCGGCCTCAAAGAGAGTACGATATCGCTGTTCGCTTGTCCGCAGGGCTTGGTCGTGCTGCTTCTGTTCAGTGACATCACGGGCGACGGCATACGTTACTCCTCGCTCCGGCTTGGGATGCGACATCCAACTGAGCCAGCGGTAAGATCCGTCCCTGCAACGGTAGCGGTTCTCAAAATTGACGACCATCTGGCCGTTTCGCAGTTTCTCCTCGATGACGGCCCTCGTCTGAGCGAGATCGTCTGGATGAACGAGGTCAAGAAGCGATTGACTTTGCAGTTCCTCTTGCGTGTAACCCAACGTCCGCTCGAACGCGGGATTGACCTTGACGAAGGTAGCGGTGTTGATGTCCGCGATACAGACCATATCCAGAGACAGATCGAAGAGATTTCGTAGTTCATCCTCCGCCGCTTTGCGCGCGGTGATGTCCATCACCGTGAAGGTCACGCCCTGAGAAAGGTCGTCCAGGTCGAGCGGGGTCGAACTCAATAACACGTCGATCACGGTCCCATCCTTGCGACGCCAGCGCGTCTCGACGGTCCCGGTGCCTCGTTCCCGAATCTGGCGGTACTTTTCCGAACCCACGTATTCGTAGTCTGCGTCGTCAGGGTATAGCAGACGAGCACTCTGCCCGATGAGTTCGTCCGGAGAATAGCCGACCATCTCACAAACTCGGTCGTTGACCTCCTGCACAATGCGATTGACCACGAGACCGATGCCTATCGGAGCCGATCGGAAGATGCTGTGGAGGCGTGCCTCGGCCCCGGATGCCTTGGCCACCTCGCCTGGGCCTGCCCCCCGCCTGCGTCCGCTCTCGCTGGTGGGCGTCGCCCTCAGGCCATCGGCACGAACGTGGCTTCTATCCCCAGGATTCTCGTGACGATCCATCGTGTTTTCCCAAAGACCAGAGACCAACCCCCCTGACCGAGTGATGCGGCTCGCCATGATGAATCGCGGTGCCCCATTGTCTGTGTCCCCTACATCTTCCCTCTGTTTACCGTGATTTTGTGTTCCCTGTCAACATAATATCCGGTTCTGCAATCCCCTTTTTTACGCAGGCGATGTCTTCCGGTGTCAAGCGGCGGACGATGATGCTTGACGTTATTGTTCGCAGGCGACACAATACCGTCGTGCTTGTGGCGCGATGTCAGGACCGTTGCCGCAGGTTGTGGCGATGAGGCATCGTCGTCGGCGACGGACCGTGGCCGACATCCACACTGCATCGAGATGGAAAGGGGTGCCAGCGATGATGTTCCGGGATGCCGAGAGGCCGAGGCTTGTGGCCGTCGCGGTGATGTTGTGCTCGTGTGTGGTTGGACTGTGGAGCAGCGTCACCGAGGCATCCAGCACGCCCGGATGGACGCCCTTGTTTGACGGCCGAACGCTCGACGGATGGAGCAACCCTTACGATTGGGGCAAGGCTTGGGTCCAAGACGGTCAGATCGTTCTTCAGGCCGAGAAGAAGTTTTTCCTGGTGACCGACAAGAGATACCGTGACTTTGTTTTCGAGGGAGACGTCAAAATGCCGGAAGGAGAGTCGAATTCCGGCTTCATGTTCCGCTGTCACCAGGAGCACAACAGGGTCTACGGCTATCAGGCGGAGGTCGATCCCTCGGACCGGCAGTGGTCGGGCGGCCTGTACGACGAGGGACGCCGAGGCTGGCTCA
>Ga0068714_10002096_pt1 | contig 26605 bp, 20 predicted proteins | sample MTBNYHSulfiMetaG_FD_62988 | JGI IMG/M metagenome (GOLD analysis project Ga0068714, IMG submission 62988) | Enrichment culture microbial communities from rom New York Harbor, USA that are MTBE-degrading - MTBE-NYH (New York Harbor Sulfidogenic)... | ecosystem: Environmental > Aquatic > Marine >... | reverse complement strand
ATCGACTTATCTCGACTTGTTGTCCTATAGACCTGCCCGGCCACTCCTAAGAGCTTGTCACTAAAGCACTTACAGCATGTCCTACCCTCCAGGCTAGGACACATTGGCCACCGTTCCCGCATCACTACGACATTTCATCCCCTCATTTGCGCAACGCCATTCTCAATCGCCCCCAGCCCTTGTTATTTGCCCAGCCAGCCGCTATAATGATATTGGTACATTTTGCGGAGGTAACCAGGCAACTTGGAAAAAATGCGAGAGACCTTACAGGTCCGTCAGGAACGCGCGATTCTAGTGGGGGCGACTCTGAAGGGCGAGAAGGAACTCGACCCCGAACTGAAGGAGCTTGAGGCGCTGGCTGTCACGGCCGGCGCGATCGTCGTCGACAAATTCAAACAGCGGATGGACCGCTATCATCCCGCGACCTATATCGGCCACGGCAAGGCTGAGCAGCTTGTCGGCCGAATCAAGCGATTTGACGCCAATGTCATCATATTCGACAACGACCTTACTCCGGGGCAGATCCGCGAGCTTGAAAAGATAGCAGCCGTCAAAGTCCTCGACCGCAGCGAGCTTATCCTCGATATCTTTGCCACCCGAGCAAAGACCATGCAGGCCAAATTGCAGGTCGAGCTGGCGCAGCTCGAATACACATATCCTCGCCTGACACGGATGTGGCATCACCTTGATACCGTTGTCGGCGGCGGTGGCGGCACAGCAGCGGGGTCGGTCGGCGCGATCGGTACACGCGGGCCGGGCGAAAAACAGCTTGAAATCGACCGGCGGCTGGTGCAGAAACGCATCAGCGCGCTGCGTGATGAGCTTGCGGCGATAGACAAGCGCAAGCTTCGCGAGATTGACGGGCGTCGCCGCTCATTCAAGGTATGTCTTGTTGGCTATACGAATGCGGGCAAGAGCACGCTTATGAATTCGCTGACGGATGCGGGTGTGTTTGTGGAGGACAGGCTTTTTGCGACGCTTGACACACGCACCCGCAAGTGGCGGCTCGGCGGGGGGGACGAAGTACTTCTCTCGGATACGGTGGGGTTTGTGAGGCATCTGCCGCATCATCTTGTGGCGTCGTTCAAGGCGACGCTGGAGGAGGCTGTTAATGCGGACCTGCTGCTGCATGTGGTGGATATATCGAGCGAGGAGGCGACGGAGCAGCTCAAGAGCGTGAATGAGGTGCTGAGAGAGATAGGGTGCGGTGAGAAGCAGACGCTGATGCTACTGAATAAGGCGGATATGCTTAGCAAGCGGAGCATGCTGGAGACGCTCTCGACGACATATCCGGATGCGCTTTGCATCTCGGCGAAGACGGGGATTGGGCTTGAGGATGTTGTGGTGGCGGTGACGGAGCGGCTGCATGGCGGCGAGGTCGTGGTGCGGATAAGGAACGGACACGCGAATGGGAAGGTGCAGAGCTTCGTGCGGGCGTGCGGGAAGGTGCTGAAGGAGACTTATACGGAGAGCGGCGTGGAGCTTGAGGTGCGGATCGGGAGGAATTATCTGCCGGAGCTCTACAGACTGAAGCCGGAGTCGGTGGAAGAGATGGTGGCGAAGACGCCGAAGCGGCATCTTGCGGCGAGCAGGCGGTAGGGGCGGTCAAACCTATTGCATTTCCGACGGGGCTGTGGTCTAATCTGCCACATGTTCAAGAAGGCAGCGATAATCGGTGACGGGGCCATGGCGACGTTCTGCGCGATGCTGCTTGTCGAGAAGGGCGTCGATGTGACGATGTGGGGTTACGACGCGGGGCAGCTCAAGGAGATAGAGCGGGTGGGGGAGAATGTGAAATTCCTGCCGGGCTACAAGCTGCCGAAGGAGCTGCGTTTTGAGGCGCGCGATGAGGAGATATTCAGAAGCGCCGAGGTTGTGGTCTCGGCGGTGCCGTGTCAGTTCATGCGGGGTGTGTGGAAGAGATTGCAGCCGCACCTGGCTGAGGGAATGCCGATAGTCTCCGTGACCAAGGGCATCGAGAATTCGAGCCTGCTTTGCCCGAGTCAGATACTGAAGGATGTGCTTGGGGAGCCGGTGAGATGTGTGGCGCTTTCCGGGCCGACGATTGCGGATGAGCTGATGAGGCATTTGCCGGCGGTGGCATGTGCAGCCGGGCCGGATGAGCCGCTGACGATCGAGGTGCAGAAGACGTTCAGCACGTCGTGGTTCCGGGTGTATGTGAATATGGATATTGTGGGAGTGGAGCTTGCGGGAGCGATGAAGAATGTTATTGCCATTGCGGCGGGAATCATAGATGGCATGGGAGCGGGGGATAATGCGAAGGCGGCACTTTTGTCGCGAGGGCTTGTGGAGATAACGCGGCTGGGCGTGGCGATGGGAGCCAGAAGTGAGACATTTGCGGGGCTGACGGGGCTTGGGGACCTAGTCACGACGTGCATATCGCCGAAGGGCAGGAACCGGTCGTTTGGGGAGCGCATCGGGAGGGGGGTCAGCGCCGGCGATGCGATCAAGGCGACGGATTCGGTTATCGAGGGTGTGGCCACGTGCAGGAGTGTGGTTGAGCTTGCGAAGCGTCACCATGTGGAGATGCCCATAACTGAAGCTGTGTATGAGGTGATATTCGAGGGGAAGGCGGTTCCCGTTGCGATTCGCGAGCTGATGACGCGCGATCTGAAAAGCGAGTGAGGAGAGGGAAGGCCTGTCAGCCTAACGTCCCATAAGTCTCCCGTCACACGGCAGTTCACACTGGGGGTCCTCACGCAAGGCTTCGTTTCGGGTCATCCGAGCCGTTCTCAGGGGCTATTTGCCCGCGTTTTTATTGTTTCCTATATTTTAACGGTAATTGGAGCCCCATTGCGGCAGAAGGTGCGCAATTGGCGTTAATGCGACCCTGCTTTTTGAACGAAGTTCTATTTGAAGCAGCCCGCGGCTGCACTACGACATAACATGAAACTTTTTGGGACAGTCAGGGACAAGCCGCTATGTTCTCGTTTCTAAAGAGCCAGACATATCCCATAGGGATAGACGTTGGTACCGGCAACCTCAACCTTGCGCAGATGGGCTGGGATCAGGAGGGACTCTACCTTGTGGCCGGCGCGAGCGAGTCTGTGCCGGATGACATACAGTATGGCACAGGGGCATGGCAGAGGTGGGCTGTCGTGACGCTGAAGAAATTCCGTGCAGAGCGGCCTTTCCGAGGAAGGGATGTAGTTGTGACGCTTCCGGGTAACGACGTTTTCATAGAGCAGGTGAAGGTGCCTCGGGTAGCTCCGGAGCAGATACGCGAGGCGGTGCTCTCGCGTGTCGCGCCCAAACTCCCCTGCGAGCCCAAGGACTGCATGATCCAGCACGTTGTCACCCGTGACGGCAGCCAGAACGGTGGCAGCGACATGGACGTTCTTGTCATGGCGATCGAGCGGATCAAAGTTGATCGGCATCTGGCGGTGTATGAGAATGCAAATCTGAAAGTCGTGGCGATGGGGGTGTGGCCTCTTGCGCTTACGGCCAGCTACGTCACGTTCTTCGGTCGCCGTGCGAGCGATCGCGAGGGCATCGTAATGCTTCTCGAGGTGAGGGATGATGTGACGCATGTTGCGATATGCAAGCACAAAGACCTTCTCTTCGCGCGGCTGGTGCCCATGGGCAGACTTCACCTGACCTCGGAGGAGTCCATGAAGCGCCTCGTTCTGGAGATTGCGGCGTGCCAGCGTCATTTCGAATCGATCTCAGGAATGGCACGGATCGAGCGTATACTTCTATTTGCAGGGCAACATATCGAGAAGGCGATATGCGACAATCTTGCCCAACTTGCGCAGAAACTCCAGGTCGCTGCCCAACTGGCGGATGTGACCGCCGCCGTTGACATCCGAGAGGGGGGCGGCATGGGAGTGGACCGGCGAGTTGGCGGCGAGAACTGGGCTACCGCTTTCGGCTTGGGGCTGAGTCTTAACTGAGGTCGATGTGATGCTGTTGGAAGATTCGGGTGTTATGACCCAGAGGTGAAAAATGGTGAATATAAACTTTGTACCTGATGATTACGTTCAGAAGAAAGACTCGATGAGGGCCAACACCTTCTATCTGGTTCTGTTCCTTATCGCAATGGGCGCGCTTGCGGGCACGTTTGCCGTGATCAAGATGAGACAGCGGACGACGCTGCGCGAGCAGATAAACGTGAGCAAACGGATGGACGAGGCGAAGAAGGCCATAGCCCAACTCGAGGAGCTTCAGAACAAGAAGAAGCAAATGATGCAGAACGTGCTGCTCACGGCTGAACTGGTAGAGCCCGTTCCACGGAGCATACTGCTGGCGGCGCTTACGAACAGTCTTCCTCCCGGAGCATCGCTCAAGGTGGTGGATATTTCGCAGCAATTGCCCGTGGGCACAACCACGGCCGCTAGCAAGGCAAGCAAGTACGACGCCGCCAAAGCCAAGAGTGCGAAGCCTGCGGACGCCAAGGTGTCTCCTGAGAAGCTCCTGGAGACGCAGATAGCGATTGAAGGCATCGCGCCAAGCGATATCGAGGTTGCGCAGTACATTGCACGGCTAACGAATTCGATACTATTCGAGAAAGTTGCTCTTGTTCAGTCAAAGGAGTGCACGGTCGACGGCGATGTTCTGCGGGAGTTCAAGCTGTCTGCGATGCTCAAGAGCGACATAAGGCTGAGTGAAGAGGATATAAAGAACCTCAAAACGAAGGCCCAGACGGCCTCGCTTTACTGACAGGCCGCACAGAGAGAATCACTCTATTTTAGAGAGGTTATCGAAATGACCGGCAATCTTAGAAAAGTGATATTTTTCGTGTTGCTCCTTACGCTTGCATACTTGGCGTATGCACTGATGATCAAGCCAGCCAACAAGAGCCTGGCCGATCAGAAGGAGCAGATCCAGCAGAATGTCAAGATGCTCAACGAACTGCAGCAGGCCACATCGGCTGCAAGAGACCTTAACAAGCAGCTTACGCAGCTGACCGAGGCGATCAACTTCTTCGAGAGCAAGCTTCCTCCCCACAGCCAGATACACCAGGTGCTTGAGGATGTGACGATCATAGCTCAGAAGCAGGGGCTCTCAACCAAGAGCATCAAGACCCTGGCGCGTAAGGACAACAATGGGTACATCGAGCAGCCACTACAGATGGAGCTCTATGGCAGCTTCAACGCATACTACTCGTTTCTTCTCGAGCTTGAGAAGCTGCCCCGGATTACCAAAGTCAGAGAGTTGAAGCTGAAACGCGACCCCGCGAACGACGGCGCGGCCACAGCGAACTGCGTCATGAGCATTTTCTTCCAGAACAAGGCCAGCTAATCCATTGCAGGTCGCACGAAGACGATAACCATAACTGATGTGGAGCAGAAACCATGTTGAAATTCCAGCAGGAAGATTCGCCAGTCATAAGCGATGAGAAAAGGGCGGAACTGATGCAGGAAAGTCCGGAGACGAATGCCTCCGGTCAGGAAGACGAGTTCCTCACAGTCTCATCCCGAGACCAGGCCCTGAAGAAGGGCACAATAATCCTCGTGATCCTGTTCGCAATCGGTGCAGGAGCTCTGGTGCTGATGATAAAGAAGAGTGCTCCCAGCCCCGCGGCAGCTGGCGAACAGACCCAGGAGACTGCGTTGAAGGCGGCGGTTGCACAGATCACAGGCATCAAGAAGGATCTCGCAGGCGATATGGAGAGCAATATGATTTATGAGCTCTCAGATGTAGAAAAGAAGCAGATAAAGGTCAGTGAGCTGAAGAAGAATCCCTTCATGCTTGATAAGACAGTCGTAGAGAAAGCTTCAGATGCCTCGGAGCAGGATGATGCCGATTCTGCTGAGGCTCTGGCAGCACTCCAGCATCGCGTGGAGTCTCAGGCTGGCGGTCTGAAGCTGCTCGGCATAATGCTCTCGCCCCGCGGCAACAGCTGCATGATAAACGACAAGATCGTTTACAAGGGCGACAAGGTAGAAGGCTTCACAGTCCTTGCGATCAATGACGACAGCGTCGAGCTCAGTTCGCAGGGAATGACAATCACCCTCAGGATTACAGCCGGCAAATGATCAGACTATTTCCACGTGAACCGAAGCAACGGGTTACTTCGCGGCCTTCTGCGGTAACGGAGATATGCTCCTCGACGGGGGATATCCAGGGGCTCTCTTCCCTGTATTCACCCGAGCAGGACGCGTCTCCAGCCATCCGGGATGTCGCGGATGTACTGCTGGAAATGGGTAAGATCAAGCCGGAGGACCTAGCATACATTCGCGAGACACAACAGAAGCGTCCCGGCTCTGATGTGGCTGCCATAGTAAAGAAAATGGGCGTCGTCTCGCCAATCGACATGCTCACGGCGCGAGCCGGTCTGTACGGCTTTGAATTCCGGAGGATCGAACCTGAGTCTGTCGATAAAGCGGCGTTCGAGAAACTCGATATCGAGTATATCAAGTCTCACAGGATAATGCCAATAACCCAGGTTGGCGGCAAGCTCCTTGTGGCTACGAGCGAGCCGGCTGATGTCTTTGTCATCGACGATGTGAAGCGGCAGGTCGAAATGAATGTCGATGTTGTGGTCTGCCCCGAGGAGGACATCGTCCGCGTCTGCGAGGCCCTCAAACAGAACAACTGGGAGTTCTGTGTAGATGATATCTTCAAGGATATAAGTCAGGGCGAGGTGGAGTTCATCGCCGATACCGAGCAAGAGATCGAGGACCTCGAGAAGATAGCCGGCGAGTCGCCCATCATTAAGTTCGTGAACTATCTCATCAGTCATGCCATTCGCGAAGGGGCCAGCGATATCCATATTGAGCCAAAGGAGAAGCAGACCAAGATACGCTATCGTATTGACGGCGTTCTTTCTGATGCGATGGAGCCTCCCGCTGGTATGCACGCCGCAGTTGTGTCGCGTCTGAAGATCATGAGCAACCTTGATATCTCGGAGCGCCGGCTGCCACAGGACGGTAGAATAGCCGCGATAGTAGGCGGACGCAACATCGACCTGCGAATATCCACTCTTCCTACGAGCCACGGTGAGAAAGTCGTAGTGCGTGTCCTGGACGGCAAATCGATAATGCTGGGTCTCGAACAACTTGGGATGGCTCCAGGCACTCTGGTCGGTCTGCGGGAGGAGATTCACAGGCCCCATGGGATCATACTTGTCACTGGCCCTACAGGCTCCGGCAAGACAACGACACTGTACTCCAGCCTCCGTGAGATGGACGCCATGACTATGAACATCTCCACAGTTGAGGATCCTGTCGAGTACCAGCTTGAGTCGTGCAGCCAGGTGCAGGTCAACGAAAAGATAGGTATGACATTTGCGGCGGCGCTGCGAAGCCTGCTGCGTCAGGACCCGGATATCATCATGGTCGGCGAGATACGAGACGCTGAGACAGCGCGAATCGCGGTTCAGGCGGCTCTGACAGGTCACCTTGTGCTTTCGACGCTGCACACGAACGACGCGCCAAGCAGCATCACACGTCTGGTGGATATCGGCATAGAGCCCTATCTGATAGCTGCGTCGCTGAATTCAGTGCTGGCACAGCGGCTTGTCCGCAGGATATGCGAGCATTGCAGACAGCCCTTCGAGCTGACACCCAGGGCACTACACATGACACAGAAGGCCGGCATTCTGCCGGAAGAGGTGTTCTATGGCGCCGGATGTGAGCACTGCCGCAGGAGCGGATACTCGGGACGGGCCGGCATCTACGAGATGCTCACGATAGATGACAGGTTCAGGGATATCATCACTCAGGATCCGTCAATCAGCAACATGCGGCGCGCATTCCGCGAGAGCGGTCAGAAGAGCCTCTACGATGACGGGATGCTGAAGGTCAAGAGCGGGCTGACGACCATTGAGGAGGTGCTCCGCGTGACAGAGGCATGCAGCGGGCCCACCGAGCAGATCGCCGAGGGCGTCCCAGCTCTTGTGAACAGCAACTGATCCGGATGTTACGCCGGATGGACCGATAACAGTGCGGTGACAGTGGCAATCAGCAGATGACCAGTACCGGAGCGACAGGTGGTTTGGTGAAGGGCGTTTTGTTTGGTATTGTATGAACAGGGAGTCCTAATATGAATACGCCGGAACGAGAGAACAGCGATGTGTCGAACGATGTCTATGTGGGTCCGACGCAAGCGGGAGACGATGTGTCGAGTCTGATAGCGCGCGCAAGCGTGCTCGAAGAAGAGACGCTCGCTGCCTGTGCGGAAGTGCGGGACATCCCCTATTTCAAGAGAATACTGGCCGAGGCCATCGCCAACAGGGCATCAGACGTACACATTAATGTCGGCATGCCTCCGGTCATGCGCATCAACACTGAGCTCTTCCGGATGGAGGAGTTCGGCAACGTGACTGATGCACAGGCCAGGCAGATGGTCATGGATATGATAGGGCCCGAGAAGTATAAGACATATGAGCAGAGACGTGACCTGGACTTCTCGACTCTCATCGAAGACGGCACGCGATTCAGAGTAAATGCGCATTTCCAGCGTGACACGGCCGCGATATCCTATCGAGTCATATCGAACCAGATACCGTCGCTTGATTCACTGCATTTGCCCGACATCGTGAAAGACATGGTTGATCTGCCACGTGGCATGATCCTGGTCACGGGGCACACAGGCTCTGGTAAGAGCACATCCCTGGCAGCCATGATAGGCGCTATCAACACGAAGTACCGTTATCGCATAATCACACTCGAGGACCCTGTCGAATATGCTCTTGAGAACGATATGAGCATGATCGAGCAGCGTGAGATAGGGCAGGACTGCCGGAGTTTTGCAGACGGCCTGAAGTATGCTTTGCGTCAGGACCCTGATGTGATGCTGGTCGGCGAGATGCGCGACCTTGAAACGACAAGCTCGACGATAACCGCGGCTGAGACGGGTCACCTTGTGCTCAGCACGCTTCACACAATAAACGCCTCCCAGACGATCGAGCGTATCATAGACATATATCCTCCCAGCCAGCAGAACCAGATACGTACAATGCTTGCCAACACTCTGCAGGCTGTGGTCAGCCAGACCCTGTTCAGGCGTATAGACCAGCCAGGCATGGTGCCATGTGTTGAGATAATGCTGTGTACGTCAGCGGTCAGGAACTGCATCCGCGAAAACAGGATCTACGAGATACCCAATATTATCGAGACGAGCAGGCGCCTTGGCATGCAGCTCATGGATCACAGTATTGTCGAGATGTACAACAAGGGTTATATCGATAGAGAGGAAGCCGTGAACCATTCATCCAATCCAGCCAAGATGGAGAAGGTGCTTGGTCATGAGCCTCAGAATCAGGAGCAGGCCGAGAAGTAGTTGCCTGCTGGAAATGTGTCTCAATCTGAAAGGCGATAAGGTAACAAGATGGCAGCAAGTTCGCTTCAGGCAGTTATAGGACTGGCGTCACGCCAAGGCGTTTCGGCCGGCAAAAGCACCGGCGGTTCTGCGCAGGTACAGGCTGAGAACAACGTTGCGAGCCAGAGTCTGGCCCACAAGATCCTCAACTTCAGCGTGGATTTCGGGCCCAGCCGGAAGGATATTCTGCACTTCACGAACCAGCTGGCTGTGATGATCAAGGCCGGCATCGGCGTACATGAGGCGCTTGAGAACATAGCCTCACAGTGCGAGAACAAGAAGTTCAGGGTCATCATAGAGGGCATTGCACGCGATGTGACGGCCGGGCAGTCGCTCTCGCATGCTGTGGCCAAGTATCCCGACGTTTTCAGCAACCTCTATGTCAATATGATCTCGGCGGCCGAAGTGTCTGGCTCTCTGAGCTCAATGCTTGAGAAGCTGGCGGAGTACCTTGACCAGGAGGCTGACACCAGAAGCCAGGTCAAAAGCGCGATGGTGTACCCAATCATCATCGCAGTGATGGCGGTTGGCGTCACAATATTCCTCCTGACATTTGTGCTGCCCCGGTTTACAGCCATATTTGCGGGAAAGGAACACATATTGCCCGCCCCCACAAAGGCGATCATGGCGGCCAGTGCATTCCTGAGGGGCTACTGGTATTTCCTTGTTCCAGCATTGGGCGCGGCAGCCTGGGGGTTCCATTTCTTCATCCATACCACCATGGGCAGAAGCTGGTGGGACATGGTCAAGCTGCGTCTGCCCATATTCAGGACGCTCTGTCGCAATCTCTACATCACTCGAAGTCTTCATACAATGGGTGTACTCATGAACGGCGGCGTCCCAATACTTGACACGCTGTCCATAACCTCCGAGATATCGGGGAATGTCCACTATAAGAGTATGTGGCGAAGTGTTCATGATTCCGTGAAGGAGGGGCAGAAGATAGCCTACAGCCTTACGGGCTCGAAGATGTTGCCACCCGCAGTCGTGCATATGATACGAAGCGGCGAGGAATCGGGCCGCCTGTGCGAAGTACTTGATGACGTGACATATTTCTATTCACGCGAACTGAAGGCCGTGATCAAAGGCGCGACGTCCATGATCGAACCCATCATGATCTGCATAATGGGCGTCCTTGTAGGCTTCATAGCGATGAGTGTCATTCTGCCTATATTCAAGATGTCAAGCCTTGTAAGCGGGAAATGATATGATGGCGCTGGGCCGACAATCTGTTGTTTGCCGGCAGATAACCTGTCGCGGGGGCTTTACGCTTGTCGAGGCGCTGTTCGCCATCTTGCTTGTGGGGCTTTCAATAGCGGGGCTGACGGCTGCGAGTCTTGCCTATACGCAGGCCAATGGAACAGCTGTCGACATATCGACCGGTGAGTATCTTATCGAGCAGATACGCGAGTTGACGGCCACGCTGCCCGTAGCTGACCCCAACACCAAGACCGCCACCTTCGGGCCCGAGGAGGCGTCGCTTACACTCTATGACGATGTCGACGACTTTGACGGTGTCGGCACAGGCTGGAGAGTAATCAGTCCGCCCATCGACGCCAATCGCAGTCAGATCGCGGGCCTGTCAGCGTTCAGGCAGGAAATGAAGGTTGAGACGGTCAGTGCCACCAGTTTTGCGACCGTCGTGACCGATCACAGCACCAATTTCTACCGCGTTACGGTACGGGTAGTAAAATCCGGGCGGGTAATATGCACGGAAAGCTGGATCCGCACAAGGCTCTGAGCGGACGGCAATATGAGAAAGATACACTCAAGACAGACCGGGTTCACCATTGCAGAGATGCTTGTCGCTCTGGTTGTGATGTCTCTGCTGCTGACAGCGATAGCCACGGCCTTCAATGCATCCGCAGCCAACTATCGTCAGAATGCAGCCATTGCCGAGGCTATGAACTCCGCGCGCCAGGTCGTTGGCAGAATGACCACCCTGATAAGGACAGGCCAGCCATCGCCAGCGACAGAAGCGGTCGGTACATGTTCGCTGATAACAGCAGAGGGACACGCAGTTGTTCTCAGGTACAATGCCGGGCAGTCCAGGGTATACTACGATGATACTACTGATGGCACGAGCAATGTGCTTTGCGAGAATGTGACGCGGCTGACGTTCGCCAAGGCGAAAGTGACGAGCGGGCCCGGATCGCCCTATGTGAAGAGGGTCGTCATCACTATGACGATCACCATAGGCGATGTCTCTGAGACGATCACATCGGCTGCGGTAGTACGCAAGAACATCTGAGCCGTGGCCGTGCATCACGCTCTCAGGCTCATCGGGCTGATGCCGCAATGCCTGCGGAACGCCCGATAGAACGTGGAGAGCTCCTCAAACCCCACCTCGAAGGCGACCGCCGAGACCGGCATCTCGCCCTGAATAAGCAGCTGCCTGGCACGCTCGCAGCGGATCCCGTTGACGAAGCTGACAAAACCCTTTCCCGTTACCTTACGGCACAGGTTTGCGAATTGCCGCTGGCTCAGGTGCGCCATCTTTGCAGCAGCGGCGAGGCTCTGCTGCTCGTAATGACGCATCGATACATAGTCCAGGACTTCCCTGACCCTCTCCAGGCTATCTGTGGAGGTGATCCTGGGGCGTTTGTCCTGCTGCACCTTTGCCCGGTACAGCTCAAGCATTATGTGTGAGAGGCACTGCTGGACAGCGGCTTCATACTGAGGAGGGCGTGAGTCCTGCTCATGCAACATGCCTCGCAGTGTTCGGCGTATCTGCTGAGAATAATGCCGCGGTACTTCAAGCGGTTTGCGGGCCCTGAGAAGCCGCGTTGCCAATGCGCCATTGAGCACTGCGATGGCTTCGGTGAAATAGACCACAAACACGGCCATCGGCTCACGATGCGCATCTGATAGCTGATGTCTGCAGTGTGCCGGGACGATTATGGCCGTATCCGGCCCCACGGTGTATGTCTGCGTCTCTATCATGCACTGGCCACGTCCAGCTACGACATACATGAGGCTGTGCGACGGGTGGCTGTGCAGAGTCACATTGTCAGGCCTCCGCAGGCGGCTATGCACCAGGACACCATACCGCGGCAGGCGCGCCGAAACATGGTTTGTGCTCGTCTTATGTCGCATATAAGTCATTATTATAACGATGGTTAGCGGCAATTGCCAGCAAAATTGCCAAAAACGCCAACCGAGAATTGCCATAAATGCCAAGACTTGCGGGGGACTGTCTGCTAGACTCTGCAGGGCCTGAACGGAATTCTTCTATAGGTTGTACAATGTGGAAATTCGAACTTAATAGTCTAGCGGATCTGCGCCGGCTGGCCCAGTCTCTTGGCGTGCAAATCGGCATTGAGGAAGACCTCTCAGTGCTCAAGCAGTCGGTAGGCATCGGAGGCCTGAGGGCCCCCAATGCCATGGCTATTCACCCGATGGAAGGGTGTGACGGCGATTCGCTGGGCAGGCCCGGGCCGCTGACGGTCAGACGTTACCATCGGTTTGCCGGCGGCGGGGCAGGTCTGATGTGGGCCGAAGCCATCGCTGTTGCCCCTGAAGGGCGGGCCAACCCCAGGCAGCTATGGTTGCACAACGGGAGCAAAGATGTTTTCGCAGACATGGTTCGCGGCATGAGGCAGACAGCCGCTGCAAGATTCGGGAGCAGGCACAAGCCTGTCATAGTTGCACAGCTGACGCACTCCGGCAGATACTCCAAGCCAGAAGGCAAGCCGCATCCGCTAATACCCGAACATGACCCATATCGCGATGTGATGATCCCGCAACATCCGCCTGATGCCAATGCGGATAAGAAGCTTGCGTCCGACTGGCCCACCGTCACCGATGAGTATCTGGAGCGGCTTCAGGACGAATACGTCAAGGCTGCCAGGCTTGCGTTTGAGATAGGCTTCGACGCGATAGATATCAAGGCGTGTCACGGATATCTGATCAGCGAGCTTCTGGCAAGCAGGTCAAGGCCCGGCAAGTATGGCGGTTCTTTTGAGAATCGTGTTCGCTTTCTGCTGGAGGTCATAGACAAGATACGCGCCGCCGTTGGCTCGGACAGATGCATCGGCACAAGGATTGGCATATACGATGCGATACCTTACCCGTATGGCTGGGCTGTGGACGAGAAGGATTACACGAAGCCCGACCTTACCGAGCCTCTTGAGCTCTTCAGGCTGCTGGAGCAGAAGGGCGTCAGGCTCATCAACATCACCGTGGCGAACCCGTACTACAATCCCCATGTCAACCGTCCATTCAACGAGCCAATAGTCGGCGGCTACGAAGGGCCGGAGCATCCGCTCGTTGGCGTCTCAAGGCTCATCGAGCTGGCCGGTGTGGTGCAGAAGAAGTTCCCGTCAATCGCGATGGTTGGCACAGGCTACAGCTGGTTGCGTCATTTCATGCCGAGTGTCGGAGCTGCCTCTATCGCCGACAAGAAGATCACGTTGGTCGGCGGCGGGCGCATGGGGCTGGCCTACCCGGATTTTCCGGCCGATATCATGATGAAGGGGCGACTCGACCCGGCGAAAGTATGTGTCGGCTGCAGCGGCTGTACGCAGATCATGCGGGATGGCGGAATGGCCGGCTGTGTTATCCGGGATCACCAGGTCTATGGCCCCATTTTTGAGCGCGGCCGCATGAGCAACCGCGAGAATCTTCTGCGGCTTGCGCAGTCCTGCCGGAATTGTCAGGACCCCATGTGCAAGCGTGCGTGCCCGGCAGGCATCAATATCCCCGGGTTCATTCACAAGTTTCTCGATGGCGATGAGCGCGGCGCATATGAGATAATCCGGCAGGCCAACATATTCCCGGAGGTGTGCGCATGGCTGTGTCCTGTCGAGCAGCAGTGCCAGGGTCACTGTCTCCAAGAATTCATCGGCGACGGAGCTCTGCCGATCGCCGACATACAGCGATTCCTCTCGGAACAGGCCAACAGACTCGGCTGGTCGAAGCTCCACCTGCCTGCAAAGACCTCTGGTCACAGCGTCGCGGTCATCGGGGGAGGTCCGGCGGGCCTGGCCTGTGCGGCAAAGCTTCTTGAGGCAGGGCACGTTGTGACTATCTATGACAAGAGCCGTAACCCCGGCGGCATGATAGAAAGTGTCATACCACAGGACCGTCAGCAGGAGGCCCTCGCCTCGGAGATCAACGCCATATTCAGTGATGTGCCCCGTGAGAGGCTGCGTTTCGAACTCGGCAGACCTCTTGGCGAGGATCTGACGCTTGATCATATTCTGGGGAAGGGGTTTGACGCCGTATTCATCGGCATGGGGCTGCCGAAGGCTGTCCGAAGCTCCCAGGAGAAGCTCAAGGACCTGTGGGATGCCCTGGAGTTCCTTGCCGCTGCAAAGGTGCCTGGCAAGGTCGATCTGGAGGGCAAGCGAGTCGCCGTGATCGGCGGCGGGAACACGGCAATGGATGCCGCCACCACAGCCAAAAAGCTGGGCGCATCCGATGTCTATATTGTTTACCGTCGCAGTTTTGCTGAGATGCCGGCCTGGGCGGCCGAACGCGATGCCGCTGTTGCGAGCGGGGTGCACTTTCTCATTCTGACACAGCAGCTCGGCTTGCTTTCTCAGGACGGTCGTGTGACAGGCTTGAAGGTCTGTCCGACCCGCCTTGGCGAGGCTGACAAGTCCGGCCGTCGAAGTCCAAAAGCTGTTGAGTCGAGCGCCTATACATTCGAGATGGATATCGTTATCGAGGCCATCGGACAGACATCACATGCTGACCTGGGCAGGTTGCTGCCGGGCGTGCTGCTCCAGGACGGCCTTATAACAGTGACGTCCGGTCGCAGTGCCACGTCGCGTGAGAAGGTCTTTGCGGGCGGCGACCTGGTGCGTGGGGCATCGACTGTTGTGGCAGCCGTGGCAGATGGAATGGCGGCGGCCGCCGAGATCGATGAATTCCTGAAGAGCAGAACGCCGGCTTTGTCATCTATATAGAGGGTACAATCATGCCAAACAAACCAGCAGCGATCGTTACCGGAGGCAGCCGAGGAATTGGCAAGGGCATCTCGCTCGAGCTGGCGCGCCTGGGCTACAACATCCTGGTCAATCACTTTGACTTCACTGCGGACGGTAAGCCTGACGATTCCAACGCATCCGCTACACAGAACGAGATTCTTGCCACCGGCAATAAGTGCGAGGTTCTTCGAGGTGACATCAGCAATCAGAACGACAGGGCGGCACTGGTAGCACGGGCAAGGAAAGCATTCGGCCGGTGTGACCTTCTTGTCAATAACGCAGGTGTCGCCCCAACCAAACGCATAGATATTCTGCAAGCTACCGAGGAGAGTTTTGACCGTGTTCTGCGGATCAACCTCAAGGGTCCGTACTTTCTCACTCAGCTTGTGGCTAACTGGATGATAGAGCAGAAGAAAGCAGATGCCACCAGGCTCCCGCGTATCGTAAACATCGCCTCGATGAGCTCTTACACGAGCTCACCAAGTCGCGGTGAATACTGTATAAGCAAAGCGGGCGTCAGCATGATGACCAAGCTTTATGCGGACCGGCTCAGTGAGTTCGGCATAGGCGTCTTCGAGATACGCCCGGGTGTTATCGCAACCGACATGACCAGCGTCTCCAAGGAGAAGTATGACAGACTTATCCTTGAGCAGGATCTCCTGCCAACAAAGCGCTGGGGTCAGCCGGACGACATCGCCAAGGCCATAGGTGCCATCGCCGAGGGCAGGCTTGACTATTCGACCGGCCAGGTCATCAACGTTGACGGCGGTTTCCACCTGAGAATCCTGCACTAGAATCTTTGAGTCGGAGAGGATATGACAATGGAAATGAAGAAGAACCTGACGTCTGTGCTGCGGGATGGGCTGATCCTTGTGTTCAACATGGACAAGCTTGACATCGTCAAGACGGCTGAAGCGCTTCTCGAGGCAGGCGTGAGGAATATGGAAGTCACCTGCCGCATAAAGAAGCCGCTGCAGAAGCTTGAACGACTGCGGAAGGAACTGCCGGATTTCGTGGCAGGCGCAGCCAGCCTCATCGACAACGCCGACATGCTCAGGATATACAACAAGCTGCATTCCGACGACCCGCTGCCCAGCGTTCAGCAGGTAGCAGATGCCGGGGCGATGTACCTTGTCTCAGCGATGAATTTCAGTGATGCGACATACGCGAAGTTCGCCGGCAAGCTGCCTATTATCCCCGGCACGGGCACGACAACGGAGATCGCCTCACAATTCGCCAAAGGTGCCAATCTTGTGAAGATCTTCCCAGCCAAGGAGCTTGGCGGCCCGGCCTTCGTCAGAGCTGTTGACCCGGCCATACACAAGACTATCGCGCTTGTGCCCACAGGCGGCACCACATGCACCAACATCCCCGACTATGCGGCTGCCGGTGTCTTCGCCTATGGCGGCTCATTCAGCATGATCGACAAGAATACCCTGGCAAAGATAACCGATGAGCACGACTACAAGCTGCTCGCGTCCGAACTGAAGAAGATAAAGCAGCTCATCGACGAGACACGTGCGACAACATGGCCGAAGCTCCACTTCACAAAAGCTACCCTTGAAGAGATAAGCAGGGCCACGGGCAGATACTTCAATACTTAGCGCATCCAGGACACGCTCATGGAAACACGGAAGATCGGAAAACGCAAAGTCAATATCCATCGTTATAGCACTGTCATCGTCGGCTCGGGCGCTGCAGGCATGAACTGCGCTGTTCACCTTTTTGAGTTCATGTCACAGAAGGGTGTGGCCAGACCACAGGATCGCATCGCGGTCGTTACCGCAGGCATACCTCTTGGCGCCTCCCGGATGAGCGGCAGCGACAAACAGACCTATTACAAGATGGGCACGAGCCCCGACGTCGCCGATAGCGCTGAGTCTTTCGCCGGAAGCCTCACCGCAGCCGGCTGCTGCCACAGCGACCTTGCTCTTGCCGAGGCCATCGGCTCGCTTCGCGAGTTCTACCATCTTGTCCAGGCGGGCGTTCCGTTCCCGCACGATTCCATGGGCAGCTACATCGGTTACAAGACCGACCATGATCCCTATGAGCGAGCCACCTCCGCCGGCCCGAAGACGAGCAAGTTCATGAGCGAGTGCCTGGAAGCACAGGTCCGCCGCTATGGCATCAAGATATTCAACCATCAGGAAATGGCCGAGTTGCTGACCACTGGCTCCGGCAGGAACAGGCGCATTGCCGGCCTGGCCGCGCTAGATAAAAAAAGCATCAAAGGCAAGAACTACACTCTCAACATCTTCCTGGCCGGGAACATCGTCCTTGCTGCGGGTGGCCCCGGCGAGATGTACGAGACGACTGTCTATCCAAAGGGCCAGATAGGCATACACGGCCTTGCGTTCAAGGCAGGCCTGGCAGGGGAGAACCTTACCGAATCGCAGTTTGGCCTGGCCTCTATCAAGTTCCGCTGGAACGTCTCCGGCACCTATATGCAGGCGATCCCGCGTATCTTCAGCACCGACGCCGACGGCAACGACCCGCGCGAGTTCCTGGTGCCTTTCTTCCCGTCCATGAACAAAATGGCCACGGACATCTTCCTGAAAGGTTACCAGTGGCCCTTCGACCCGCAGCGGATCGAGGCGCATCAGTCTTCCCTCATCGATGTGCTTGTTTTCAATGAGACGCAGAAAGGCCGACACGTCTTTATGGATTTCCTGCAGAATCCAGTGGCCCCCCCCTCGCTGAAGGCTTTCAGCCTTCCTGACCTCGAACCCGAGGCGATCAGCTATCTCAAAGCTACAGGCGCCCTACAGGCCAAGCCCATTGAGCGGCTCTTCCACATGAACCCGCCCGCCATCGACATATACAAAGAGAACGGTATTGACCTCTACAAAGAGCCTTTGGAGATCGCCGTATGTTGCCAGCACAACAACGGCGGCATCGCCATTGATCGCTGGTGGCAGACAAACATCCCACACACATTCTGCATCGGCGAGATGGCTGGCTCCCACGGCGTCAAACGTCCCGGTGGCTCGGCCCTGAATGCCGGCCAGACAGGCGGCCTGCGTGCAGCCGAGTACATAGCAAATGCCTATGGTAGTGACATCCCTGCAAAAAGCGATTTCGCTCGCGTGAAGAACGCAACATCGTCACTTGTCAGGAAACTTGACTCCTTTGTTGCCTCCAAAGGTGAGCTCAAGCCCGCTGCCGTGATCGCTGGCATACGCACCCGGATGACGCGTTCGGCGGGCCACATTCGCGAGATGGTCGATGCTTCAGCCGCGCTCTGTGAGGCCATAACTCTGTGCAACCAGATCGCCCAGAAGGGCTTCAGCCTCGGCAATCCAAAAGAGCTCATCCAGGCAGTGCAGGCTGAGCACATGGCCCTCGCCAGCGCAGCATATATAAAGGCGGTCGTGGAGCTTCTGCGGCTTGGCAGCGGCTCACGGGGCTCGCATCTTGTCCTGTCAGCCGATGGTATCGAAGTCCACAGAGACGTGATAGACAGGTCCGCCGGCAGGCCCCTTCGATTCAAGCCCGAGAACAAGGATCTTCGCATCACTATCCTGCGACTTGAGTATGACCCGAGGGCCGCCGACCTGTTCCGGGTAGAGACTGTTCCGGTGCGGAGCCAGCCAAAGGAACGCAAGGCCTTCGAACCCGCATGGAAGGACTACCGCGAGGGGCAGATTTACTCTTGACCTCCCGCGCGCCGGCCGTGATGATGGTCAGGTATGGCCGCAGGAGAATATGCTTCCGAAGTGGTTGTGCCTCACGGCACGCTGCAGGCGCCGACATGGCTGCCCGATGCGACACGGGCAGTCGTCCGCTGCGTTGATTCGCGGGATCTGCTTGAATGCGGCGTGACGGGCATCGTTGCAAGCGCCTTCCACCTTATTCGCCAGCCGGGCATAAACGCCATAACCGCTGCCGGCGGACTCCACAGCCTTATGTCGTGGCAGCGCCCTATAATCACGGACTCCGGCGGCTTTCAGGCCTTCTCCCTCATACGTCAGAATCCCGGCTATGGGTCGATCACCGCCAAAGGTCTGGTATTCCGCCCGGACAAGAGCGACAAGTTCATACTCACCCCCGAGAAAAGCATACAATTCCAGTTCAGGTGCGGCGCAGATATAATCATGTGTCTTGATGACTGCACGCATCCCGATGAGCCGCCAGAGGCCCAGCGTAAATCAGTCGAGAGAACTGTGGAGTGGGCGAAACGTTCCAGGATAGAATTTGAAAAGCAGATCGCATCGCGCAGGATGGAGGATGGTCGGAGACCGCTTCTTTTCGCGGTTATCCAGGGTGGGACATCCACATCCCTCAGACGCCAATGTGCAGAGGAATTGCTTGCTATCGGCTTTGATGGATACGGCTTCGGCGGCTGGCCGGTTGATCAAGAGGGCAACCTGATTCTGGACACGCTTGCGCTGACGCGCGAGCTTGTCCCTTCCGGATATCCGATGCATGCTTTGGGCATCGGCCATCCCGTCAGTATCGTCCAGACGGCCGCACTGGGATACACGCTCTACGACTGCACAATGCCGACCCGTGACGCCAGACGCGGCCGCCTCTATGTCATCGATATGCCACGGGTCTCGCCGCGCGGCAGCCGCAAAGACTGGTTCGATACCGTCTATGTGCAGGATGAAAAACACGGTCGGTCAGCACGTCCGATCGATGAGGGTTGCGACTGTGCGTGCTGTCGCCAATACGCGCTCGGTTATCTTCATCACCTTGCCCGAATCGACGACCCGTGCTTCGAGCGACTGGCGACGATCCACAACATGCGCAGCATGGTCCGGCTCACTGAGAGGCTGCGCAGTGTATGAGGCTAAAGGGGGAATCGCTATCTGCTGATGAGCTCGCGGCGATTGCCCGAGCCGGCAGGAAATACGGCTCGATATCACCATCGCTCGTCCGCAGCATCGCCGCTGAAGAGATTGGCAAGTACGGAAAACAGGCAGACGTCATCAAACATATCCGCAGCCGCCTACACCAGATTGCGGGCGCCTACCTCGCTGGAAGACCAAGGTATGACAAGTGGCTCAAGGAGATGCAGGACGCTGCGAACGACCCTCAGAAAGTGCGCGAAGTCTGCGTGCGAGTGATGTCTTTCCATTCCTCAACGTATGAGCGGGCGGGCTTCTTGAGTGAATTCTATGACACACTTTTTGCCGCGCTTCCTCCGGTGCGTTCGATAGCTGACCTGGCATGCGGTTACAATCCGATGGCCATCCCGTGGATGAAACTCACGCCCGGCTGCCGATATCTGGCCGTAGATGTCTATAGCGACTTGGCCGAGTTCCTGAACTCATCGCTGCCCCTCTTGGGCGTAGATGGCAGTGCGATAGCTGCCAATCTTCTTGAGCCGTGCCCCGAACTGGAAGGGCAATTCGACCTTGCACTAGTCCTGAAGACGCTGCCATGTCTGGAGCAGCTTCGCAGGGGCTGTGCCCTGGACCTGCTCGGGACCATACGGGCTCGGCACATCGCCGTCTCATACCCCACCCGCAGCCTCGGCGGCCGCGAAAAAGGCATGGAGGAATTCTACGAAGCCCGGCTCCAAGGAATACTGGACGAGACGGGCTGGCAGGCCAGGCAGTTCTCCTTTGCCCAGGAGACACTCTACATAGTCGAAAAACAGCGAGCATTATAGGTTTTCCCGGTGAGATTATTGCAGGATTGCTGCCTGCTGTCAGCCTTATGCGCCAGCCTGTGACCGCCACGGCGGTATATCACGGGCTTCACTGGCATTTGCGTTGACGTATGGCCGGTATATAGGTATTATAAAGAGGTTAGGCCCGCACCGGCAGCACCGGAAGGGGGCTCTTCCAGTGCCTGGTTACAGCACGAAGCAGGGTAGCGGATGGCAACAACGATTGAAACAGTCAAGGAATGTGCGGTAAGATACGCGACCGCCACACACCCGATGAACATCGAGGACCTCATCGGTCCTCAGGCCCTTGAGCGGTTCCTCGTCGGCTGTTCGAGCGTGCTATTCGTCGGTATTGCAACGTATTTCATCAAAGATGGCGACGCCACCGGCGGATTCGGCAATCTCCGCAGGCGCTCCAGCCTCACCGACATCGCCGGACCGGCCGGTGTCGAGCTTTTCCACCCCATCTGCCAGAAGTACAGGATGGATAGGGAATGCAACGGCAGGTGCCTGAAGTGCGACAAGGAAGTCGCGATGAAGTATTACACCGGCAAGTGGACGGGCTGCAAACTCTATAGGTGCCACCTCAATCTCATCGACATGACCTACCCACTCAGGCTCCACAACAGGGTGCTCGGCGTCCTCTTCGGCGGCCAGATAGTCCTGAAGTCCGACGAGACGAACTGGCGCGAAGGCCTGAAGGAGATCGCCGACAGCATCGTCTGGGATATCGAGACAGACAGCACAGAAATACCCGAGAAGGTCATTCAGATAAGCGATATATGCAAGGCGATGAAACGTGAGGTTCCCGGCGGCCCCAAGGCGGCTCGCCCGCTGATAAAGTTCGCCAGAGAGAACATCAAGGATAAGCAGAACAAGCGATATTACATCACAATGGAAGGCCTTGTCGCCAGGTTCACTCTCCTGAGGGAATTCGGCAACATGATCGAGGAGTTGCTTGCCGAGATGTATGAGGCCAGGAAACTCGCAGCCAGCGAGGCCCTCCTGCGGTCCGTCAGTGACTACCTTGCCTCCGGCGATATCACCGACCGGGACAAGTGGCGGGAGCATTGCCGCAAGTTGTTCGAGGTGCTGGCCGACGGCGATTCATGGCGGCTTTATGTGAAGGAAGGGGAGGAGTTCCTGCCCTTCTCGCCAGCCGGAGGCGCTGAGAGCACACGAATTGGCGCCAAGGAGCTGATATCCGCGGTCCAGCCGGACAGGCTTGTGAAGTTTGACAACGGCCAGACATCCCATCGCTCGCTGTGCGACTGTCTGGGGGTCGAGCCACATCAGACCTTTGGCTACCTCAGCAGACCTAGCACGGACATGGGCGATATCTCAACGTTTGTCGTTGTCAGCGGGCCACTCGAAAAGGTCGACCGCGAGATGGTCGAACAGCTCAGCAGAACCATCACCACCGGCTACGACCGTGCCCAGCTCTCATTCCTGATGCAGAAGTAGCTCATTTCCATCGAGTGAACTGACCGCTGACCGCTGTTTACAGGCCCCCGACATAGCACAGGCTTCTAGCCTGCCAACAAGCCATTATTCGCAGAGACTTTGACTCACGCAGACGCCGGAACAATGAATAACTGAGACTTATGTGATTACGTGTAGAAATGCCACGGTAATGCTGGGATGATGGCGGGATGGCGGCAGTCTCGACCCTCAGATGTGCATTACCCCCCATATCCTCCGCAGATTTACATTCGTGACCTCTGGTCCATCGCAACCTTCGCATAGGATGCCCTCTGTGCGCTCGCCGGGCTTGTCATGGATGGCGAGGCTCCGCCCTCTGTGCCGAACGTTGAAAATCCATCCCCATGGTTTCGCGGCACTGCAATGCTGACCTGAACAGATTACCTGTTCAACGCGTGCAGAGTCTCGATCGCTTTTTGCTTTGTCTGAACAGCAGATAATGTTATATAGTTGGTAATCGAAATGTTTGGCCTTTTGGGTATCTATGGGAAGCGGGCGAACAGAACAATGCGGCGGAAGGGCATGTCGCACACCGCGAGAAAGGCTCTTTCCCAGGCCTTCTGCATGGGCTCTGGCGGCTGTGCTGCTAATTCTTGTGGCGGGCATCGGCCTCCGGGTCTTCAAGGGCGTCTATACGGGTATCGTGTATGATGAATCCGCCACGTATGGGCATTTCGCCAGAAGCTATCGGGCCGCATGGACAAGCTATGAGAATCCGAACAACAACCATGTAATCAATTCACTTCTGATGAACGTCTGCCGGCAGTTCTTTGGCACATGCCCTTTCTTTTACCGTCTGCACACGATGACCATGAGCATCCTGTACTGTTTGTCGATAGCCTACCTTGTGTGGGCCCTGGTCAACAATCCATTGTTGAGAGTTCTCTTGACCGCTCTGCTCGTATTCCAGTCGTTTGTTCTTGACTTGTCGTATCTTGCCCGTGGGTATTCGATTGCGCTGGCGGCGTTTTATGGTGGTTTCGCGCTGCTCGTCATGTTTCTCCGCAGGACTCGACCCTTCTCACGTGCTTGGATGCCAATAGTGATACTTGTCCTGATGAACTTCATCACCCTTGGATCCATGCTGTCCGCGATGACTCTAGTCTTTGCGTTCAATATATCCTACATGCTCTTCGTTTCGCACCGTGCGTTTGCCAGTTATGTTAAATGGGTCAGGTCCTTTGCCGTCCATATCTGTGTGGTAGGTCTCGCCTCAGCCGCGCTCCTATATATGCTCTATTGCCACATTTGGCGTGACATTCTGGCGGCTAGGGAGAACTTCGGAAAGACTCGCCTCTGGGAGCATCTTGTGGATGTATTGTGGAGCAGCATATTTGTATCCCCGGGCATTACTGCAAAGGTCGCGTACGGTGTATTTCTTGCAGCAACGGCTGTCGCTGTGCTTCACTCAGTGCTTGTCATGGTGGCGCGAAGGCAGTCGGCCCGATCGCTTCTCCTGACAACACCTGCACCGGAATTGCTTGTCCTGTCAACCACGGTGGTTGTCGTGGTTGTTATATACCTGTACCGGAATGTGGCTGGCCTGTCGCTGGGCTTCGCCCGGAACGGGGTATTCCTTATCCCGCTCTTCTTTCTGGCATGCGGTGTGCTTATAGATAACGTTTCGACCTCTGCTGCCCGGATGTCAGTGCGGCGCCTCGTCGTTGGTCTGGCTTGTGCATCGCTTACTGTGACATTGATCGAAGCAAGACCAGCACTCTATGCGGTAAAAGTGAGCGACTGGTCGTATCAGAGCGCATGCGGGCCTCTGGTGCGACAATTGAAAAGTATCGACCCGTCGAGAAGATGGACGATGGGGGTAACATCCAAGACCAGCCCCATATATTTGTCGTTCAGATTCTATCAAGAGCGCGGTTTTCTGGCCAGAGAAGCGTTATCTGAGTTTGATGTGAGAATCTACCATGTGAGCGACACACGCGACACAGGCAGGCTGTACAGGCCGGAATTCTTCAGAGTTTTTGACTGTCAGGTGATATTGAGTGATAGTGTGATAGAGCAGTACAGAATACGTGCAGCCGATTTGTCGCCCGGCTGATTCCTCGGCAAGAAGGCCCGGTCGGGCGGTCGTCAGGTTGCGGAAAAGCAGTGGCGCGTGAAGACAAAGGAGGCTGGTATGTATTCCGGACTGTCTATGTCCGTTGCATGTCCTAAAGAGCTGACTGTCAGCCTGTAAGTGCTTGTTTGAAATGGAGTTACGATGTGTCCTATCCTCCAAACTAGGACACTTTGGCCACTGTTCCCGCGCAGCCATTACATTTCCTATAGTCTCTTGCGCAGTCCTGCGAAGTCCTGAGCCCGCCGAGGGGAGCTTGTCGAAGGGCGTCACCAGAACATTTTCCCGCGCCTTTGCGCAATCCCCTCGTCATTCTTTCCACCTTGACACCCGCAACCTCCCCAGCGACAATCGCCCACCAATGGATACCCGCGATTCCGACAACCTTTTCGCCTCCCTCGAGCCCCATGAACCCTCCTCCGCGCGCATCATTCGCGTCGCCTTCGACGCCGCCGTAGATAACACCTTCGACTACATCCTCCCCGATTCCCTTGCACCCATCTCCCCCGGCCAGCGCATCGAAGTCCCTTTTGGCCGCAGCAACAAACGCACCGCGGCATTCTGTGTCGAAACCGATATCAAAGAGCTTCCAACGAACGCCAAAGGCAAACCCCTCAAACTCAAACGCGTCCTCCGGAAGCTCGACGACCAGCCGCTTCTTAACCCCGAACTGATGGATCTTGCCTCCTGGATCAGCCGCTATTACGTCTGTCCCCTTGGTATTGTCCTTTCTGCGATGCTGCCCGCCGCCGTAAAGCAGGGCGTCGGAGAGAAGACCGAACTCCTGATATATCTCAATGACCAATCGCTGGACATCGATTCAATCAGAGGCGCAAAACAGAAGGCCATACTCTCAGCCCTGATCGCCGCACAGGCTCGTTCTGCTGATTCCGCAATCGAATCGACCGACCTGCTATCACGCGCCGGCTGTACCATGGCGCCGCTGAAGCGCCTGCTGGAACATGACATTGTCAAGGCCGTCCGGCGTCCCGTGTGGAAATCACTGCCTGCCATTCCCGCCTCCTTTGTCATTCACGAGAACGAAGTCATCCTTAACGCCGACCAGGCAGCGGCGCTTCAGCATATCACGCAGGAGCTTGACCGCCGTTCATTCAGTGTTTCACTCCTTCACGGCGTCACCGATTCCGGCAAGACAGAAGTCTATATTCGTGCCATAGAGAAAGCCGTTGCTGGCGGCCGTTCAGCCATCGTCCTTCTCCCCGAAATAGCCCTTACCGCCCAGACCATCCAGCGTTTCTCATCCCGTTTTCAGCGTATTGCCGTCATGCATTCCGGCCTCACAGCCGCTGAGCGCAATGGCCAGTGGCGCAAGATTCAGGCTGGTCAGGCCGACGTGGTCATCGGCGCCCGCTCGGCCATCTTCGCGCCCCTGTCAAACGCGGGCCTGATCGTCGTGGACGAGGAGCACGAACCATCCTACAAACAGGATTCAGCCCCTCGCTACAACGGCCGCGATGTCGCCATTAAACGCGCCCAGCTCGCAGGCGCCCACTGCATCCTCGGCTCAGCGACCCCTTCCCTTGAATCGCTGCACAACTGCAGTACCCGCGAACATTTCACTCTCCTGCGACTGCCCAAACGCGTCAAAGACCTGCCCATGCCCGAGATGAAGCTCATCGACCTCCGCCAGACGGGACAGGGGGGGCCATTCTCGCACAGTCTTATCTCTGACCCGCTCTATCGCGCCCTCCGCGACACCCTTGACCGCGGCGAGCAGGCGATACTCCTTCTAAACCGCCGCGGCTACTCCAGCTTCATCTACTGCCCATCCTGCCGCCACACTCTGCGCTGCCGCAACTGCGATGTCACGCTCACTTTTCATAAGCGTCCCGCGCCGGCCAAAGACACCATCGATGGCGTCCCCACAGTCGCCGGAAAACACATCACCGGCGGCTATGCCCTGTGTCACTATTGCCTCTCACAGACGCTCGTCCCGCACAAGTGTCCTCTGTGTTCCGGCCGCATGGTCTATTTCGGCTTCGGCTCCCAGCGTCTCGAAGAAGAGGTGGCTGCACGATTCCCCTCTGCCGCCGTCGCTCGTGTCGATTCGGACTCCATGCAATCGTCCGACTACTACCGCGTTCTCCAGGGCTTCGCCGACGGCAGGATAAACATCCTCTCCGGCACGCAGATGCTTGCCAAGGGCCTTCACTTTCCCAATGTCACGCTCGTCGGCATCATCTCCGCCGATAC
>Ga0068714_10002095_pt1 | contig 26607 bp, 24 predicted proteins | sample MTBNYHSulfiMetaG_FD_62988 | JGI IMG/M metagenome (GOLD analysis project Ga0068714, IMG submission 62988) | Enrichment culture microbial communities from rom New York Harbor, USA that are MTBE-degrading - MTBE-NYH (New York Harbor Sulfidogenic)... | ecosystem: Environmental > Aquatic > Marine >... | reverse complement strand
TAAGACCTAAGAACGCTCTTGCTTGATGAGGTCCAATCACTTTCCGTCCAAGTGTTTGTGCTGCTTTTACTATCTCTTCCACCAATTCTGCGTTGGATTGGGCTCGTTTCCCAGAAGAGAGAAAAGGACTATCTTCGTATCCTACTCTCACATGACCTCCTTGTTCCAAGACTGACTTGAAATCTTCCCAGCCTTTACTGTGGTGACGCGTCATTGTCCAATGAGAATCTTTCGGAAGAAAATCCAAGAAAAAATTAAGTGTCTTTGTGGAAAAAGGAAGACTGTCTGGCATATCGAACACAAAGTTATATGCATAGGGAGGGAGAATCAACTCCTCTTCCTGAATTTTATGAACATTGTAGAACATGGAAAGGTCAAAGATGCAGAGAAAGGGTTTAATGTTTCGTTTTTTTAGTTCTTGGGCATAAAACCGGATATCTGATATTGAATTCTGATAAACGCCGCCAAAGAGATTGACAGAACCCAGATTTAAGGATCCCATTTCAATCCCCGCGACTGTAAATGAAACGCACCGTTCCTGAAGGGTATGTTCGGGTAACCCTCCTGTCGATCCTTCAATAATCATGGGGCATTGAGAATGGATTTTTTCAACATCTCTCCTAAAAACGGTGGGATCCGTAGTCTGATTTCCTTTTTCATCCCGCACATGGAGATGGACAATGGAAGCCCCTGAGTTATAGCAACGAAGAACCTCTTCCGGAAGATCCATTCTCCCAGGAAATTTCTCTTCCTGTTTTTCACCTGGATAAGGAGCAACGCAAATCATTAATTCATCCATATTTATTCCCCTCACTTTCGAAAAGTGTTTACGAGTATTGTATTATTTTTAAATGATTTATGCGAGGGTTTTATAGAAGATGGAGAGACTGATCCGCAAAAAAGTTCCACAAGAAGAAGTCGGAATTTCCTTAGCGTATGGGGTTATAAAACCATTATTTATTCAAGGCCAATTGGACAGCAATCTTAATAGCCTGGATCATGCTTTCAGGGTTTGCTCTTCCTTCGCCAGCCTTACCAAAGGCGGTTCCGTGATCTACAGAAACTCGAATGATGGGGAGACCGCAGGTAATATTCACGCCTGACATGGATCCCCATGTTTTTGTTCTATCATCGTACTGGAAACCGATAAGTTTGGTCGGAATATGGCCTTGATCATGGTACATGACAACGACGAGATCATATTGACCGCCCTGCATTTTTGAAAAAACGGTATCGGGTGGGACAGGTCCTTCGACATTCAAACCCTCTCCATGTGCTATTCGGATGGCTGGTTCGATCTCCTCGATCTCCTCACGGCCAAACATACCACTCTCTCCACCGTGGGGATTCAAACCGGCAACGGCAATTCTTGGGTTCTTGATACCCAGTCGTCTCAAGATATCAAATCCCAGCATAATGACTCGATAGACTCGTTCCTTTCTCACACGGTCGCAAGCCTCTCTCAAGGAGACGTGAGTTGAGACATGAATGACCCGGAAATGGTCATGCATAAGCATCATGGCGTAGTCTTTGGTCTTAGTGAGATCAGCATATATCTCAGTATGTCCAGAATAGTGAAACCCAGCCAAATTAATGGCCTCCTTACTGATGGGTCCGGTGACGGTCGCATCAATCTCTTTTGCCATGGCTAGCTCGATCACCTTTTTCACATATTCAAATGAAGCCCGACCACAGTCAGCTGAAATCGTTTTATGTTTAATGGATTTGCCGTCGATGTTTTTCAGATCGAGAAGATCGATCGTTCCAAATTGATAAAGGCCTTCTTTCGGAGAGGAGATCCGATGAATTCGAAAATCCAGTTTGGAGAACCGGATTGCTTCGCTCATTGTCTCTATTTCGGCAACCGCCAGAGGCTTACCAAGTTCGTATATCTCTGCAAGAGAAAGTGCCTTGGCTGTGATTTCCGGCCCAATACCTGCTGGATCACCCACGCTGATTCCAATGATTGGCCTAACCATATCTTAGTTCATCCCATTCTGTGAATTAAATATTTTCCATACCTCCAGAATCATCCAAATGCATCGATCCTTTTTTCCTTCCACATTCCTTTCAAACCCAAGAGAATCATTTCATCCATAGAGAGGTATTAAAGTGGTTGGATACATAAGTCCCAGGGGGCACTAACTTATCGCAGAGGCTAAGGTCGGATTCATCCAGTTTGATATCGGCTGAAGGCAGAAGGTCTTTCAGTTGTTCTAATGTCCTCGGTCCGATGATGGCCCCGGTGATGCCGGGTTGATTCAAGATCCATGCGACTGCGAGTTGGGCAACGGTGCATCCTTTACCTTTCGCCCTCTCTGCCAGTTTCCAGCCTACCTCAATGCCTTTTTGAGTGATGCGTTCGGCATATATCTTTTTTTGGGTCCCCCTGCTCCCCTCAGGGAGGTTTGATGGATCTTGATAACGACAGGCTAAAACCCCTTGTGCAAGAGGTGACCAGGTGATGAGGCCGAGATCATAAGACCGACACATCGGGACAATTTCATTTTCAATTCGTCGGTCCAATAAATTATAGGGGGGCTGTTCGCAAATGAATTTTGGATAATGATATCGATCCGATATCCAGAAGGCTTCAACAATCCTCCAGGCCGGATGAGTAGAACACCCAACGTATCTCACCTTTCCCTGCCTCACCAATAGATCAAGGGCGGCAAGAGACTCCTCTTGGGGGATACCAACATCGGTACGATGGAGAAAGTAAATATCGATGTGGTCGGTTCTTAATCTTTTTAAACTCGCCTCACAACTTTCAATAATATGGTGTTTTGAATTTCCAGCCTCATTGCATCCTGGACCGGTCCTCATGAATACTTTTGAGGTGATAAACACATCTTTTCTCTTGCCATTTCTGGCAAAGGCTTCCCCAAGGATTCTTTCGCTCTCCCCCCCAGCGTACACATCAGCGCAGTCCAAGAGATTGATTCCCTCATCGATCCCTCGGTCGATGATTCGAAAAGACTCCTCTTTACTCGTGGGATTTCCAAAATTCATGGTCCCCAATATCAGGGACGATATATTTAGTCCTGACCGACCAAGGCGTCGATAATCCATTATTGAGAGTCCTTCCTATTGCGGGATAATTTCTGCATTACTCTCATCTTGACCCTTTCCTTTAATTTTTTATAGATCGTCGTTTGGCTGAAGATCGTAAAACAGATGATCAGAAAGAGCAAGAGTGCCACAGGTCTTGTAAAAATGGGCAAAAAGCTACCCTGAGAGACCATCAGGGCTCTCCGGAGGTTTTCATCGGCCATCGGCCCTAAGATGACACCAATGACAAGGGGTGCAATGGGGTAACCCATCTCTTGCATGAAGTACGCCATGATACCCACAGGAACCATGAGGTATAAGTTAAAAACATTGGAGCCCAAGGAATAGGAACCGATCACACATAGAACACCAACGATCGGCATGAAAATGGGGGGTGGAATTTGAAGGACCTTCACCACCTGCTTGGCCAACACAATTCCTGCGATCCACATCGCCATCGAAGCCAGAAGAAGAATAGCTGTCATTTCCAGGATGAAGGTGGGATGCTCAAATGTAATCATCGGTCCTGGGTTGACGTTATGGATCATCAATGCACCAAGAAGCATGGCCGCAGGGGGACTTCCTGGAATACCAAGTGTCAGGAGGGGAATGAGCGCGCCTCCGATGCAGGCATTATTGGCCGTCTCAGTTGAGATAACAGCGGCATATTCACCTTTTCCAAAGGTCTCAGGATGCTTGGAAGAATTTTTAGCGGCACTGTACGAGACCCATCCTGCGATATCCTCTCCGATGCCCGGCACCGATCCGATCCCGACACCGATCAACGCTGATCGAACGATATGGGTAACATTTTTTACGATGGTCTTTAACTCCGGAAGAACACGTTGAAACTTCTTAGCCTCACCGACAGACAATTGGTCTCTCAAAACCTGTATGATCTGAGGGATACCGAAGGCTCCGATCAGCACCGGTACGATCTCAAGACCCCCATCCAGCTGCGATAATCCGAAAGTAAACCGGGGAAAGAACTGGAGGCGGTCTCGGCCGATAATCGACATGAAAAGACCGATCAGACCTGCAATCCAGCCTTTGTAGGTGAGATCGGGACTGGTGAGGGTTCCACTGATCAAGATTCCGAAAAAGGCAAGGAGGAAGAATTCAAAGGAAGTAAATTGAAGGGCCATGTTGGCGATGGCCGGAGCAAAGGAGGCGAGGAAGAATGTGCCAATAAGCGTTCCAATCATAGAGGCGGTCGTGGTAAGACCGAGGGCTTTTCCGGCTTCGCCCTTACAGGCCAAGGGGTATCCGTCGATGGCTGTCGCCGCCGCCGCCGCTGTACCCGGTATGTTAATCAGAATCGAGGAATAAGATCCACCGTAGACAGCCCCGACGTACATCGCCATGAGCGCAATCATGGCTGCCCCTGTGTTCATCCCGTAGGTCAGCGTCGTCAGAAGAGCCACACCCAGTGTTGCTGTGAGCCCTGGCATAGCGCCAAAGATGATTCCAAGGATCGTTGCAGAAAAAAGGATGACGACGTTTTCAACATCAAAGGCCAATTGGAAGACCTGAAGATAAAAGGTTCCCAATTGTTCAATAATGGTCATACCTTTCCCCTATCCGATTAAAGCGTTATCCAATGTCAGCAGCCTTAGACCCCCGCTTGAATATCCTGTCCTTCAGCCACGCCATGAAACGTTTATAGAAAGGAGTTTGGCTTACGAACATCCATACAATGAGGAGAAATAGTATCAAGGCAACGGGCCGGGTGAAGAAGGGCAAGAAATTTCCCTGGGAGACCATCAAAGCCCTTCGAAGGTTTTCATCAGCCATCGGGCCTAAGATGACTCCGATGACAAGGGGAGCAATCGGATACCCCATCGATTGCATGAAATAAGCCAGGATGCCCACCGGCACCATCAGGTAGAGATTAAAAACTTTCATCCCAAGGGCATAGGAACCGATGACGCAGAGAATCAGGACAATCGGCATAAAAATGGGAGGTGGGATCCGTAGAACCTTCACCACCTGTTTTGCCAGAAAAATACCACTGATAAACATCGCAAAGGACGCAAGACAGAGAATGGCTGTCATCTCCGTGATGAAGTGGGGGTGTTCAACGGAGATCATGGGTCCCGGTGTAACGTTATGGATCATCAGGGCTCCGAGAAGCATCGCTGCAGGCGGACTGCCTGGAATACCGAGAGTAAGGAGAGGGATGATGGCTCCACCGATGCAAGCATTATTACCGGTTTCACAGGCGATGACTCCCTCATAAGCTCCTTTACCAAAGTTCTCAGGATGTTTCGATGCCTTTTTTGCCGTACCGTAAGAGACCCATGCGGCAATATCCTCGCCGATGCCTGGCACGGCCCCAATCCCAACGCCGATCAGGGCAGAACGGACAATGGTCTTAATGTTTTTGGAAATGATCTTCAATTCGGGAAGAACGCGCTGAAATCTTTTTGCTTCTCCAACCGATAATTGATCTTTAATGACTTGAATGATCTGGGGAATTCCGAAGGCTCCGATGAGGACAGGCACAATTTCAAGCCCACCATCCAATTCGGAGATACCAAATGTGAAGCGCGGAAAGAATTGGAGACGGTCTCTACCAATGATCGAGAGAAGAAGCCCGATCAACCCCGATATCCATCCTTTGAAAACGAGATCCTGACCGGTTAACCCCCCGCTGATCATGATCCCAAAAAAGGCAAGGAAAAAGAATTCAAAGGAAGTGAACTGGAGGGCCAGGGAGGAGATCAAAGGTGCAAAGGTGGCCAAAAAGAGCATCCCGACCATGGTTCCAATAAAGGAGGCGGTTGTGGTGAGGCCAAGGGCTCTTCCAGCCTCTCCCTTGCAGGCGAGGGGATAACCATCCATCGCGGTTGCCGCAGCTGCTGCCGTCCCCGGAATGTTGACACAGATCGAGCCATAAGAACCTCCATAGACGGCTCCCACATACATTCCAAGAAGGGTGATCATGGCTACATTGGTATTAATTCCATAGGTCAATGTGGTGAGCAGCCCAACCCCCAAGGTGGCTGTCAACCCTGGCATGGCACCAAAGATGATTCCAAGAATGACGGAACCAAATAAGAGGAGGATATTTTCTAAGTTAAAGGCTGTGGAAAAAACAGTAACATAAAAATCCAAGATTCTTTCAAGGAAGAACATATCGTTCCTGCCTATTTATATTTCTTAGCCTTCTCTTGTTTAACGGAAGGCATAACGAATGACATTCATCAGTTCAATCACTGCTCCCTCCACAGGAAGGGGAACAAGAAGGAAATATTTAAACGAGGGGATGAGGACCAGAGAAGTTGCGATGGACATCATTAGGGTGATCTTCAATTTCTTTTTCAATGCAGCATCCCCACGAATCAGAATTCTACAATAAGCGATATAGGCAAGGAAGAAAAGGAATACCAGGACATCCATGAAATAGGGAAAGGCCTTATTGAGCGGTTTATCTGCTCCGATCAGAAAGAGGCCCAGAAAGAGAAGGCTGCCAGCGAGATAAAAGGTAAAAAGTCTTTTTAAGAGATCAAGCCTATCCAAATAGAAAAACGAGATAAATACCATCAAGGACAACATGGTGCTCAAAAAATAATCGATCCTTGGAATATATAGATATACGTAAGCAACAATGACGAGGAGAATTCCAAGGAGACGGAGCGTTTTTCCAGAAGAGTTTTTCTTCCGGTGGGAAAGGTCTTCGAAGAATTTTTTTGCCCCTCCATCCTTAATCGCCCTGTTGCATAGGACGATTCCCATGATGATGATGAGGATGCCGATGCATACCGGAAATAGACCGGGGGAAACGAACCAAACGTTCATCACCCCTCCCCAGCTGTCCTTCATTGGGATCTCGGTAAGGGTATAGAAGAGCATCCAGATCCCGAATGCGATCAGAACAAAGCTGGTGATAAAATCCTTTTTCCTCAGTTCTGTTTTATCCATACGTTTCCTAACATCCCTCCCCCCAATTTAAAAGGGGGGAGGGGGGAGGGTGATTACGGTTTTGGAATCTTCAGGGTTTCCGGGTTTACTTTTGCAGCACCCAATTCCCAAAGGGTCCATGCGAAAAGAGATTCCAGGTTGTTGAATTCATCCTTGGCCTCCTTTCCGGTTTTGCCAGAAAGGGCATAGTAGTTGGAATCCGCCCAGTTCTTCATCGTATCTGTGGCGATCGCTTTTTTAAATACATCTGCGATGATGTTCTTCACACCCTCCGGAACGTCTGCCGGTACAGCAAAACCAATGGCTTGCATGATGGGCAGGTACTTTGAAAGACCCGGATAGGGAACGAAAGCGGAGGGGATGGCCCCCACATCTTTCATCGTAAACGGCTGGGGGGTCAGCATTGCAAGGGGACGTAATTTGCCGGCTCTGATGAGCTGTTGCTGTTCGGCCACGGACGTGACGACGATCGACACCTCACCCGTCATAGCAGCCGTCTGGGCGGGGGCTGAACCCGTGTAAGGAACAAAAGTGAACTTCGCCCCGGAACCCTTTTCAAGAGCCAATAAATTGAGATGGTGAATGGATCCCGAAGCGCTTGCACCTGCTCGAATGGAGCCCGGTTTGGCCTTTGCCGCCTCCATCAGTTCTTTAATATCTTTATAGGGTGCGTTAGGTGTCACGGAAAGGACATCGGGAGATCCACCCACAATGAAGTAATCCCAAACATTCATCCTTTTGTCCCATCCTCCTTGAACTCCAGCGGTGACGCAGGATTCTGAGATTCCTGCCCAAAAATATCCATCATGGGGGCGGGAAAAGACGTCATTCATCCCAATGGATCCCCCTACACCACCTGTCTTATTAATCACGTTGATGTTCACCTTAAAAATCTTTGCCATCTCACCCGAGATGATGCGGTTACAGGTATCGGTGCCGCCGCCTGCCGCCCAGACGACTGTATTGGTGACATCCCGAACGGGGAATTTTTTCTCGGCGGCAAGGCTCCAACTTACACAGACGAACAGAAACAAAACGATAATTGAGACATATTTTTTCATAACCTCCTCCTTTTCTTTTTAAGTGATGATACGAACCTTAAAAACTGTTTAGGATCGATTTATGATTGATAATTTTCTTCCATCACCTCCTTTTCCAAGAGTACCTCCATTTGACCATGGGGCCGATCATAAAAGGTTAAGCCAAAATGTTATCCTCAAGCCATTTCAGGGTCTCAATCGTTTTTTCTTCTTTCATCATGGAAAGAAGCTTCTTTGAATCTAAACGGTTAACAATCTTTATCGCTTTTTCTGTCGTTGCAATGGTTCTTTCGAAAGCTTTAATGGGGTCAAGACGAACAGGGCTCATATCAGAGGTCACCCATCCACGATAATTGAATTTCTTCAGGTAGAAAAGCATCTCAAGATAATCCCATAGATTCCTTGTCGCAGGAATAAGATCCCAATCCCATCTCCGATTGTTGTCATTGATGTGGATGTAATAGGGGATTCCACTTGATTGGGCAAGACAGACGGACTCAGCAACGGTCTCCCCCACCATCAGCGAATGACCCACATCAATGGTGATCCCAAGGTTGGACTCGCCGATGTCATGAATCATACAGATTGTCCTGGCAGCCGTATCCAAATAACAGTTCACCCGGGTTTCCGATCCTTTATATTCGAGGAAGAGGCGAATATCTTTTCGATGCCTTGCCGCCTCTTTAAATGTAGAGACCATATTCTTCCATGCCTGCTGATAATCCACCTGGAAGAGGTAGTCATACCCATCGCTGAGAGGACAGCAGGTTACTTTATCTGTACCCAACTCTTTTGCAGTATCCAAGCCTTCGCAAATAAACTGGATCGCCTTGTCCCTGAGCTTCTTCGAATTGACGCTTGAAGATCCCTTTACAAATTCGGGTTCGCCTTTAATATTGACATTTACGGCGGCCACTCCAAGATGATATTTTTTAAGTGCTTTCTTAATCAAACCGAGGTCCTTTAACTCATAGGGATAGACGATTTCCACACCCTTCGCCCCTTTGACACTTGCCACAGCGGCAATTTTTTCTTCAGGAGTCTTTGATTCATGGTACTCGCTGAAACGGTCTTTCAATTTTCCCATGAATCCTGTGATGATCGCTTGCTTAATCTCCATTCCTCTCCTCCATCTCCTCCTATCTATTTTTTTATTCCGCTTTCCCAAACTCTTTTTTGATAGTTTCCAGCACTTCGTCGGACATGCCGTAGCTGTGCTCTTCGTCTGGGAATTTTCGATCAATAACTTCCTGGCGATACTGGGTGATGGCTTCACGAATCATTTTATTGAGGTTAACATACTTTTTAGCGAACTTAGGTGTAAATGTCTCGAACATGCCTAACACATCGTATGTGACAAGTAATTGAGCACTGCATCCAGGGCCTCCACCTATGCTGATGGTCGGCACGCGCAGTTTCTTGGTAACGTAAGCTGACAGCTTGGCCGGGACGGCTTCAAAGATAATCGCAAACGCTCCTGCTTCTTCAAGCGCCAATGCTTCATTCACGACCTTGCGAGCGGTCTCAATGGATTTTCCCTGCACCGTTAATCCGCCCAACGCCCCAACCGCCTGAGGGTGCAGGCCAACATGTCCCACCACCGCAATGCCCATCTGGACAATGGCGCGGGTCTTTTCGATGTGGTTGGGGGTAGCTTCGAACTTAACGCCATCCACCTTTGCTTCGGTCACAAAGCGGGCGGCATTGCGCATGGTCTCTTCCACGGAATACTGGAACGAACCAAAGGGCATATCCGCGATGACCATGGTGCGTGTGCAGGCGCGTGCCACTGCCGCGCAATGTAAGACCATCATGTCCATCGTAGCATTCAGCGTGTTCGGATGCCCGTGAACGACCATCGCCGCCGAATCTCCGACCAAGATCATATCAATCCCAGCGTCGTTAATCTGCTTGGCAATCGGATAGTCGTAGGCTGTTAACATGGTGATGATTTCACCACGATCTTTCATCTCCTGAATAGTGCGAACCGTATGTTTTTCCTGGTTCATTGTAGCCTCCTTTACTAAAATATTAATTTAAAATCTAAAAACGATTTTTCCCGTGGCTGCGGATTCAGCCAATTGAAAAGCCTTATCATAATCTTGAAGATCGAAACGGTGAGTAATAATAGGGCTTACATCCATCTTCCCTGATAAAAGCATGCTCTGTGCAGTCCACCAGGTATCCCACATGATACGGCCGGTCACACCATAAACATTTGCCTCTTTATAAATGATGTTGTTGACCACATCCCATTCCACCGGTCCGGGAAATAAACCTACCAAAACAATTTCCCCCCCTCTTCTCAACGTCTTTGTGGCATCATTAAGAACTCCTTTGTTCCCGGTCAATTCAATAACAATATCGGTTCCAAACCCCTTTGTGATTTTATCCACCTCATCCATAACATCGACTTCTTTTGCATTGAGGAGGACATCGGTCCCCATCTTTTGGGCGAGATCGAGCCGCTCTTTGGAAACATCAACCCCGATCACATATTCTGCCCCACTCAGTTTGGCCACCATTTGGGCATAGATGCCAATGGGCCCACACCCGAAGATAATCACCTTTTTCCCTGCAGGTTTTGTTTTAGACATGGCGTGGACACCGATTCCAAAAGGCTCCATGGTGGCGCCAATTTCATAGGAGATTGCAGAATCCAATTTCCAGGCACAGACCGCCGGAAGAATAGAATATTCAGAAAAGGCTCCGTCCATGTGCACACCCAGAATTTTCATGTCCCTACAGATATGCTGAAGACCGGTCGTACATTGAAAGCAATGACCACAGGGGACATGAGTTTCTGCGGCCACCCGGTCTCCCTTTTTAGAAGTTTTCACATTCTTTCCCACCTCGACCACCTCGGCAGCATATTCATGACCGAAGAGGAGCGGAAGTCTAATTCTTGAAGCCGCATATTCGTTCCATTGGTAGATATGGATGTCTGTCCCACAGATGGCAGCGGCATGGACCTTCACCAAGAGATCGTTATCTCCAATCTTTGGAACGGGCAGGTCCGTGAAGGTTGCCCCTCTTACAGGTTCGTCTTTGACCAGGGCCTTCATTTCATTCCTCCTCTTTGTTTAAAGGGGACTTGGTTTGAAGGGTATTGATAATCTTCTCCAGGGAATCATCCCTTCCAAAGGCCCCGGCTTTTGTGATGACCGAAAGACCATTCCAATTTCCACCGATCAGATGCCCCCTGACAATCCCTTCTAATAATTCCCCTTCTATCTCAATCCCTTCATTTCCAAGAACATTCATAATACTCTGGGCAGTGTCTCCGCCGGTCAAGATAAGTGCGAGATCCCGAATAGCCACGTTTGAAAGTTCAAGGGATTGGAGAGCAATATCGGCCAGGGTCTTTACAATTTTGAAATGGACGGGAAGATCCTTTGAATCCTCGGGCTGAAGTAGTTCTGGGGTTGTCTTTAAAATGACCATCCCCTGAGAGAGTGAATTCGCTACTTTTAGAGAGAGTTCTTTCCTTTCAACCTGCGATAAGGTGTCGTCACACACCAATAAGTTTTTATGGAGAGGATAGGACGGGATACCTCTCTGTTCAATCCGCCTTAATTGTTGATGGGTTATACTTGAAGCAGTGCCGCCAATGATAAAAATATGTTTAAAAGCCTTTTCCGTTTGTTTAAAAGTTTCGAGAGGGCTTCCCTTTGGGGGAGTGATCTTTTTTGCCACTTCTTCAGCCAATCCGGCTGAACCAACAAAGAGGGGTTTTTTCTTAAGAGAGAAACCAACCTCAGCCACATTCGTGAGGTCCTGGCGGCTCACTGCATCGAAGATGATAATTCGATTTCCTTTTCTCCCCACCTCCTCCACCGCTTTTTGTAATCCTTCGCTGGTGGAGGCGACATGCGTAAGATCGATCCATCCCACAGGGTTGTGAGATTGGTTTTGCAGGATTTTATGGACATGGGATTCTTGAACTGGAGAAGGCGTATTTCGAGCGACCTCCGTTAAGGCGAGAGGTTTTTCTCCGACAATCAGAATACCTCCCACCAAGGTTCTGTTCTGTTCTGGGTAAGACGGGGCTACGAAACAGAGAACGCCATTTGTTTTTTCTAAAATAGCATCAATTTCAAATCCGATATTTCCCCGCAGAGTTGAATCGATCTTCTTATAGATAATGGGAAAGAGGACTTCCCGGTAATTTTTCAATAAATTTGATATCAATATATGGGCCTTCTCAGGGTTTAATCCTCTCGAATCGGTATTGACTACCAATACGTCCTGTTGGTCATACTTTGAGAGATCAATTTGGATATCTGTTTTTATGGAGAGCAAAAGGGTGCGAAGACCTCTTTTGGCAAACTGGGCTCCAGCATCAGCTCCGCCGGTGAGATCATCAGCAATGAGAAGGCATCGTTGAACCATTACTTTATAAAAAAGCAATAGTTATGCCGAAATGAATGATAAGCATATAATCTAACGAAATCAAATACTTATTAGATTAGCGAAAGGTAATGATAAAATTTAAGATGAAAAAATGGGATCAAATGTTTAAATTTAGGACAATTATGTCTATATTATGAACATAATTGGCATTAATGATTTTTTAGATTTTTAATAAATCCTCAACCACATTCTGAAGGGTTGGCATACTATCCTTTATGGCAGACCAGACAGTTGCGTCGTCAATGATATCATACCCATGAACAAGGACATTTGAAACCCGATAATCTTTTCATGATCGATAATTTTGTTTAGTATTTCTGGATACTCTCTTTTTAATCTTATCATCGCCTCGCCAATCACTAAGAACTTACGCTCTACAGCGGCTTTTACCATGGATTTGCTGGAATACTCCTCAAAACTCATACCCAGAATAAATTTTTCGATTTCATCACATGCCTGTTTAATATCGAAGAGGTAGGCTTTGGGATCATGATCCATATATTCGCACCTTATCCCGATTCAGACTTTTCCTAACGTAAGGATTTTTCACCGCACTGTCCTCAATTACATCTATTTTCCCGGAGACTTATTTTATTTTCATTTTTTTCCAGAGGGTGGTTCGGCTAATGCCAAGGCGATTGGCCAATTCAGCCTTTTTGAATGGTGAGGATTCGTATATCTTCTTGATCCATTCTCGCTCCATCTCTTTAAGATTCAAATCTTCACGTTCAAGATCCAATGGTGTTCCTTCAGGTTCATCGGGTTTTTGAAGTTCTTCATGGACCCACTTCGGTAGGTCTCGGAGTTTGCGATTAAAATTATCCGTGAGATTGGCCAGTCTTTCCACGAGATTTTTTAGCTCCCGAATATTTCCCGGCCATTGATAATGACATAAAAGTGTCTCCACGTCCTTATTAAATAGATGTCTCTTTTGACATTTCGGATTTATTCTCAAGATAAAATTCCTGAAAAGAGCATAGGCATCTTCTCCTCTCTCTCTGAGAGGCGGCACATTGAGCTGGAGCACATTTAATCGGTAAAATAGATCCCCTCTGAATCGCTTTTCTTTCACCTCTCTTGCGAGGTCTTTGTTGGTCGTGGCGATGATACGGACATCTACAGGGATCACCCGATCGTCTCCGATCGGTTGCACCTCTCTTTCTTCCATGACCCTTAAAAGACGGCTTTGCAAATTAATCGGTAATTCGCTGACTTCATCCAGGAGCAGGGTTCCACTGTGCGCTAATTCAAAAAGTCCTTTTTTCCCCTCTTTCCTTGCCCCTGTGAAGGCGCCAGGCGCATAACCAAAGAGCTCGCTCTCCAGGAGAGGTTCCGGAAGGGTGGCACAATTGATAGCCACAAAAGGTCTCTCAGAGCCAAATTTTTCTTTGTGAATACTTTGGGCAAACATCTCCTTGCCTGTGCCCGTTTCTCCCAGGATGAGAACCGTGGAAAGAGAAGAGGAGAAACTTTTGGCCCGATTGATCAATCTCAGAAAATTTTCATCTTCACTCAGAATATCCGAAAAGGAATAATGAGCCACATGTCCTTTTAAATAGAGTTCATATCTAATCTTTCGCTCGGCCTGTTGAAGTTTGGAGATGCTTCTTCCGACAATCAGGGTTCCGGTCCTCTCTCTGTTCGTTTCAATGGGCAAATAATCCAGCAGGACATATTTCCCCTGGACAAGGGCGATAAAGTTTCTCTGGGGGATTAATCTCTTTTTGACCTCCTTTAATGGGTCGGTAGGATAGAGGAAGAGAGGGAGTCCCTTGATTTGATTCTCATCCCTCTTGAATACTCGGAGGGCTGCAGGATTGCATGATTGGATTCGATCCTCTGCATCCAGGATGACAATCTGATCGTCAACAGAATTAAGGACGGCTTTCAGTTGATTGAGGGTGCTTAAGTACTCGCGGCTTTTCTCGGCCTCTGATCGGACTACATCGAGAATCCGGTAGGCTTCATGAAAGGATTGTAAAATCGATTCCTTACCCGATTCGATGAGGATGGTTGGATATCCCAATTTTTTCGCATGGGACACAACCACCATATCGCCGATAATGATCTCTACTTTCTCCTTTCGGGCCTCCTCTATTTTTTGAGGAACCTCTTCTTCTCTTTGAACAATGAATACCATTAAATCGAGATTTAAGAGGTCTGCCAATTTATGAGATCCGTAAATGACGTTTCCAAAACCGATGATACCGATTTTGTGAGCCTGGTTTGATCCCTTTTGAAGGGCCCCTAAGATATCATAAGTGGTCACCTGAATCTCAACGATAGGAACCGTCAATTCCTGTTTCAGCAACTGGGCAGTTCCTCCTCTGCTGATGATCACTTCCGTTCCCCTTTCAGAAAGAAAGTAACCTTTTTTGAGTCCTTCTTGCAGATCTCCCACTTCGATTTCAACAGGTTTCTCAAATTCTTTACAAATTTCTGTGGCAAGGTCCGCCATTTCAGGATAGGGAGCGATGAGTGCTACAGGAGTACGGGATACTATTTCCTCTTCTGTCATAACTACCTAATCTATCTGATTGTTTCAGACCAGTCAATATGAAACCTATTTGGTGCCAAACCTATTTGGAGTGGAATGGAAAGCATCCAAATCGAGGGTATTTTACTCATGCTAAAAAGAATGAATGACTAGATAGAGGGCTGGTAAAACGAAAATGAGGAGTGAGGTTGAAACCAACCAGCATGAATTGGCCAGATCAAGATCGAGATTATAGAGAGAGGGTGGTATCAAAGCATTAAAAGCAACCGGCATAGATGAAAGGATAATGACGACCTTTAGAAGAAAACCTCCTTCAATTCTCTGATAGTCTATCATAAGGGCAAAGGATGTGATCACGGTGGGTACAATTATAAATTTAATCGCAGAGACTGCAAAACATTCTTTAAGATACTCTCGAATCTTACTGATTTTCATGACGAGCCCGATAGAGGTGATTAAAAACAAGGCCCCAAGGGGAATAAAAATAGAGTTGATCGTTTGATAGAATTCCGGCCTTTTTACACCAGATAAATTGAGAAGGCATCCAAAAACCAGACTAAAAAAAGAGACCAGGATAAAGATATCCGTGACCAGTTTTTTGAGCCGACTTGGGAGACTCTCTTTTTCTCCGGGTTCTGTGCTATATAATTTGGCAATAGGAAACCCGATCGTATAGTAAATGAATTCTTCAAATAATTTATATATGGAAACCAGCCCGAATCCTATTTCACCCAGGAAGATATAACAGACTAATCCTCCCATCGTCCCAATATTGGTAAAAGAGCCACAGGTAAAGAGGGATCCCGTTTGTCTACGTTCTAACCGAAGTAATTTTGCGGCCAACAACGCTAAGAAACCACCCAAAAGAATTGCACAGATGCCAAGAAAAGGCAGGGTCAAAATTCTGGTATCCTTTAGTCTGATCACCCATACGGCCCCAACCACAGTAACTGGGTTAATAAATAGGAGGGCTGTTTTAAGAAGAACTCTTCTGAGCCGGTCGAGAGACAAGGGTAATCGGATGATCTGTGCTCCGACCATTCGCTGGATTAAATACCCAAGAGATAATCCGAAAATGATCAAACCGAAGGTGAATAGAAATTTGAACATCTATTTTTTCTCTAAAGCCTTTGCTACCCTTTTCAATGAATGGATGACAGGAAATATTACACGAGTTTTCACTTCGCCTCAAGGGTAAAGGTCGTGAGCCATCAATATTGCTTCTTTGAGGAGGTTATATTATACAATTTAATTTAGAAAGGAGGTTTGTCGAGATGAAATATCGTTTTCTTGGTTCTTCGGGTTTGCTTGTTTCACGAATTACTTTAGGTTCGATGACATTTGGTGTTACGGATTGGGGTTGCGATGAGAAGGTCGCACACACCATGATGAAAAATTATTTTAATGCTGGAGGTAACGTTATTGATTCAGCCGATGTTTATGCGGGTGGTAAAGCAGAGGAGATTATCGGAAGTTTTCTCCCGCAGATTAAAAGGGATGATATCATTATTGCCTCAAAGTGCTATTTCCCCATGGGAACCCTACCAAACAGTTATGGTGCTTCCAGAAAACACATCATTGCCTCCTGCGAAGCAAGTCTAAAGCGAATGAAAACCGATTATATCGATCTCTATTATATTCATGGTCCCGATCCTATTTCGCCTTATGAGGAGACCATGCGTGCATTAGACGATCTCGTCAGACAGGGAAAAGTGCGTTATCTGGGATGTAGCAATATCTTTGGGTGGCAAATCGCTAAGGCTGTAAGTATCTCAGCACGGATGAATTTAGAAAGTCTTGTTGCAGGTCAATATCTTTATAATCTGATCCACCGTGAACCGGAAAGAGAAATCGTACCGGCGGCAGTAGATCATGGATTAGGAATAGTCTCCTTTAGCCCCCTTGGAGGAGGCTTGCTTACAGGGAAGTATCAGGGTATGACCGAACCGGTTAAAGGGTCCCGACTTTCATTCCGTACCCAAGTGGATGGGCCCCGGTTCTGGCATCCGAGGGGGTTTGAAACGGTTAAGATTTTGAAACAAGTTTCCTCAAAGTCAGGGATTCCCATGTGGAAGCTTGCCATCGCTTGGCCATTGAGACATAAATTCGTTACTTCCGTCATCATCGGAGTGAAGAACCAAGAACAGCTTGAATTAAACTTGGAATTGAGTGACTGGGATATGCCGGAGGATGTCTGGAATGCTTTGGAAGAAAAGACCAGGCCGGAGGAAGAGTATCTGAGCTGGTTCAATAAAAAGAATTATGAGAGATTTTTTTCAGCAGCAGAGTTTCATGACGAGACGACGGAACTTCCGTAACCGTCTCAGTGGAGCAGAGTGGATTCGAACTCCCGATGACATGGTGTGAACGTTTTGATCGTTTGGCAGAATTAACGATCTCAATGATTAACGATTTTTTATTTTTTGGGCGACTTGGAGGATGGTTTCCACATAGGGTTCGCTGTGGTTGTAATGCCAGAGAATTTTTCTCTTTTTTTCGATCGGCAGGTTCTGTTTCCAACCATGAGAATTCAAGTAATTTCCAATGCTGAAGATCGCCTCTTCTTTATTGAGAAGCCAATTTCCTAAACCCTCCTTGCTTTGAGCATAGGTAAGGTAACTTGAAGGAATAAACTGAGCCATACCCAAAGCCCCAGCGTGAGAACCATAGATTTCGAGGGGGTCGGTCTTCTCATGGCGAATGATGTTTAGGAAACATTTAAGTTGATAGTAAGCCCATTCTGCCCTTTTCCTTGCCAGACTCTGTACCCACTCGTAGGAAAGACCTGGGTCCTTTTCCGTAAGGATCATATAATTTTTTTGGAGATGCTCTGGAAAATCCATGAGGGCCATGGTGGCCAGAGTCGGAATGACCCGGTATTTTCCGATATTCTCCCCAAACCTTGATTCTACCAGGAGAATAGCAACAATAATTTCTTTCTCCACATGGAATCTATTTTCTGCTTTCCTTAATATCTTTAGATTCTGGTGTAGAAATTTTTTGGAGAGTTGAAGGGATTCTTGATTTAAAAATTTTGTATAAAGTTCCTTTGTTTCCCTCGATACCAAAGAGAGGGTCAACAACCGAGGAATCAAGTCTGCCCGAGCATCCATCAGTAAATTGGATAAAAATTCATAATCAAATCCGTCATGTGAGAGCCGATAGATCAAATATTGATGAGGAGTGAATGTTTCATTGGATTTACTGATGGAGGGTATAACAAAGAGGATGAAAAAGACCAAAAGTAGGATGATATGGTTCGGGTTTCGCTTCTTCATGGGATAAAGTTTAGCAGGGTCTTACTTTTTTTTCAATGCATTCTTTGGAATATGGTATATAATTATGTAAAATAAAGTCGTTCGCCCTAAGGTCAGGGGAAATCTGCCTGTATCATTGAGGGACAATGGACGTTAAACGATGAACGATGAACAGTGCATCATTCTTTTTGTTCATTGTTTGTTGTCCATCGTTCATTGTATGTCGCGGGCTTCGTAGCCGTAACCTTAACCTAAAAATTCGGAATATGTTCATGGTCAGAATATGAAATCTCTTTGGGTTCCCCTCAGTCTGATTCTGATTTTCCTTCAACTTCCCTTTGGCCCTCAGCCATCGGAGAAACCTGAGGAAGAGAAGTCACCGGTCAAAGGATGGAAGTTGGTTTCCTACTTTGCCATTTCCCCCACTCAATATTCAAAAGCTGGAAAAGGGATCATCAAAGCCGAAAGCCTCGGAACTAGATCCTCTCTTTTCAAGGAGGTCGGGGAGAAAGAGAAGGACCTCCCTAATCTCTCCTGGGGATGGAAGATATCCAATGTGGTTCGCTCCGCCATTGAGACAAAAAAAGACCGCTTTGACGCTGCCGCCCGGGTGATGGTTGTTTTTGGAAAAGGGGGTGGGTTCCGATGGTTTGGGGGAGAGCCTTCTGGAATAAAGATCGAATATATCTGGGCGACCCGCCTTCCGAGGGGCCATGTCTTTGACCATCCCGGAGAAAAAAATTGTAAGATCTTTGTTCTTGAATCTGGAGAAGCGAAAGTAGGGCAATGGATCTATGAGAAACGAAATATTCGTAAAGATTACAAGACAGCCTTTGGATCCGAACCCGAGGGCGTTCTGGCTATTGGAATTCAAACCGATACCGACCACAGCAATGAGATGGTCACAGCTTATTATACTGAGCCTTTACTGAAGAAAAAATAAGGTGCCAAGAGAAGAAATAATAAAGGGAAACAAAATCATCAAACTCCAAGAAAGGAGATCCATGCAGGTTTTTGTATCTTATTATTCGGGAGGCAACACGTGAAAACTGGCCGAACGCATTAGTGAGGGAATTGAATCTGTTTCGGGAGCCAAAGCCTTATTGACATCCACCCAAGAGATAACCAAAGAAGATTTCTCTCCAAAAAATTCTTGGCGGAGTCCTGATCCTACGGGGTGTCCACCACACCCTTAAAAACTGAAGGCCAAAAGTTATCTCTCTAAACCTTTAGATCCTTTAGCCCTGTCTTTTCAGACATGAACTGAAAAAAGGAATCATCATCCAATTTCGTTCTCGGACCAAGGATTTCCTCCACCATCGGCCCGGCGCAATAGGATGCCCTGGGAGAGTCGGAGAGAACAGCCTCCAAAATTAGACTCGCAATGATCTCCGGCCCCGGAATAACGATATTTGAAAAGAGCTTGCCCATGGCTGCCCCATAGGCCTGGTAAACAGGTTTGTAATCAGGATCGGTTCGAGACAAAAGATCACCTGTCAACTTGTTGGCCACATCATTAAATTCGGTGCCGATTACCCCCGGCCGGATTGTTACCACCCGGATACCAAAGGGACGAACCTCCATTCTTAATGCATCACTGATGGCCTCCACGGCATGCTTGGCGGCTGCATAGGGCCCACTTGTGGGGTAAGTAAATTTTCCAACAACTGAGCTGAGATTGACGATCGTTCCATGTCTGATTCGACGCATCGCCGGTAAACAAGCTTGGGTCACTTTAATGAGTCCATAAACATTCACCTCAAAAAGACGCCGGATGGAAGCAAGAGAGACATCTTCAATAGCCCCTCGAACGCTAAATCCTGCATTGTTGATGAGGACTGAAACAGGTTCAGAGAGGGCCGATAGTTCCTGACAGAATTTTTCTAACTCCTGGGCGTCTGAAAGGTCAATGGGCCTGGAGATGATATTCTGATTTTCTTTTGCCAGTTCATCGAGACGTTCCCTCCTCCTCGCCGAAGCAATCACTTGAAAACCCTCTTGTGCTAGTCTTCGGGCTGTTTCTCTTCCGATTCCGCTGCTTGCCCCGGTCACCAAAGCCTTTCCTTTTGTTGCCGCCATTTCACCCTCCTTAGAATGCCCCATCTGTCATAGTAGATCATTTTTTTACGGAAACATCATAATATTTGGAAACTTCTTTGGCAATATTCTTTTTCTTTCCTATCTCTGCCGGAGACATGGCTTTGTCAGAGGTTCGAGCCTTAGGGCGTGAAGGAGAGGCTTTTCCTGTGATGATCAACGGTGCCATTCGATGTGCTAACAGCTTGCTGAAAAAGTCGATTTTCCTAGGTCGCTCAAAAATGCCCAGATGCAAGGCTCCCGAAATCCTGAGGAGTGAGTCGTACTTGGAGGTACGGCGCAACGACGAAGGATGAGGGAAACGCCGCAGAGGGGCGTTTTTCAGCGACCTACTAATGATTTCTACCGGCAAGGGGAAATCATAAGGATCGTCGGCCTGGGAGGTTCGATGGGAACCACGCTTGGTACAGGCGTCGTACGGGCCTTTCCCACTGGTTTCCCAAAGGTGATGATTTCGTCCAAGGCTTTTCGCAACACGCGGGCTTTTATCGGGACGAAAGACGGTAATTGCTGTTCCAATGACAATTGGCGTCATTTTTTTAAAAATTAAACATTTACGGTATTTTAATAATTTTTCTTTAAATTCCAATATGTTATTACCCATCTCCTCAAATTTAATCCAATTGGCAATGAAATTGCTCTTAAGACAAACATAACCATTATCAAGACCGAACCTGTTAGGCTGGGGGGAGAGGTGAAAAACTTTGATCAGTGGACGGAAGCATTGTCAAAGGAAATAAACTTTCAAACCAATAAAGAAAATACAAAAGTTCTTATGATATCGGATGGGTATTTCGACGAAGATTTTGAGGATGAAGAGTAATCAGGAGAACATTAAAAGAAAGTGAAAGGATAAAGAGAAAATGGCGAATCGAAAGGTCCTTGTTGTCGATGATGAGCAAGATGTTGCTAAGGCATTAAAGGTTCGATTGAAAGCTAACGGATTTAATGTCGTATTAGCCTCTGATAGTATCCAGGGGTTTACAATGGCCAGCAAGGAAAAACCGGACCTCATCATCCTGGATATCATGTTACCCGGAGGGGGTGGGTTTGCTGTTGCAGAGCGATTGAAGCAATCCCAGGTCACTCACTGCATTCCCATCATTTTTCTTACAGGAATCGCCGGGGGCGAAGAAAGGGCATACAGGTTAGGAGCTTCTGGATACGTAATGAAACCATACCACCCAGATGAGTTGTTAGAGACGATTCACCGGGCATTAGAAAAAAATAAAACACAAATTCAAACAACCTAACCTCACATGGCCTCCCCTTTTTTATCCACTAAAAAAATCCCTCTTCTCCTTGCCAATCCCAACCAGATGCGCTATACTCGGACAAAATTTTAGTATGAGGTTTATTGATGAAGCATCACATCAAAAAATGGATCGGTCTTTTCACCCTCTTTGCCTCCATCCTGACCCCCTTTGCCAGCTTTGGACAAGAAGTGACCTTGCCTTCGGTTAATTTGGGGGGGACGAGTTTTTTAGATGGAGTAGCTGGCCCTGGTCTTCTCATCGAAGAGACCATTGAATATTACCATGCCAATCGGTTTACGGATTTTAACGGAGAGAAGATTTCGGGAGATAATTCCGTGGAGAGCTGGCTTTCCCTTACCCATTTGGCTTATTTAACGAAATGGAAGATTCTCGGAGGCTACTATGGCGTGGAAGCCTTGCTACCTGTCGTGAGAGTTGATCTTGATACAGATTTAGGAGTCCGTGGCCATAAAGGAGGGGTGGGTGATTTGATCTTAAGCCCTCTCATTATCCAATGGGTTGATCATAAGATTTTCAATATGCCCTATTTTCATCGAATCAATTTTCCTTTTATTCTTCCTACCGGGAGGTATGATAAAGATTCTGCAATCAATATCGGATCGCATGTTTACAGCTTTAATCCTTACTATGCCTTCACCCTCTTCATTACGCCCAAATTGGAAACAAGCTGGAGATTACATTATCTTTGGAACTCAAAGAATCACAGCCCACCTCCATCATTTCATGCCGGAAGTATTCAACCTGGGCAGGCTTTTCATTTGAATTATGCGTTGTCTTACGAAATTTTCGATGGATGGAGAGCGGGCATTGCTGGTTATTACCTGAATCAAATCAATGCTGATCGGGTGGAGAATCATAAGAGAGACCATTCAAAAGAAAAAGTCTTTGCCATCGGTCCAGGGATGATGTTTTCGAAGAAAGGATTCTTTCTCTATCTGAATGCTTTTTATGAAACGGGTGTTGAGAACAGACCCGAAGGCATGAAAATTTCGCTCCGCTTGTCTAAGGTGTTCTAAATTTCCTGTATTGGCCTTATCTTTCTTTTTGATCCTCATTCACCCTTGTAAAGGTTGCTTGATCTCGGTAGCGTCCATTGAGAGGTGGCACGATAAAGTTTTTCCAGCATCCCCGCCAGATCTCCAAAACCTCCTGAGATGGAAGGATTACGTTAGAAACCATTTTCCATTTGATAAATTCATCCCTGAAGGATAAAATTTTATAGAGACATCGGGAACCTGAGGAGGTGGAAAACTGCAAAAAATACTGGCCATCTATGGAAGTCCGAGGCGCAAGGGAAATACTGCAACGCTTTTAGATCATGCGGTGGAGGGAGCTTTAGAAACAGGAGCCCAGGTTGAAAAAATTTTTCTTCAAGATTTAGAAATGTCCCCCTGCCTTGAAATATACGGCTGTAAAAAAATAGGCCGTTGCGTGATTCAAGATGATTTTCAAAAAATCCACGATCAACTCATGGCCTGCCAGGGAATGATGCTGGCTTCGCCCATCTTTTTTTACACGGTGAGCGCCCATACTAAAACACTGATGGACCGCTGTCAGTCTCTTTGGGTCAAAAAGTATTGGATTGATAAAGTGCCCTACGGCCAATGGGAACCGAAACGGAAAGGGCTGTTCATTGCTGTGGGAGCGACAAAAGGAAAAAAGCTATTTGAAGGGACCCTCCTTACGATAAAATATTTTTTTGATGTTCTGGATATGGAGCTCTGGAGAGCGCTTTTGTATAGAGGGCTCGACGCTGAGGGGGATGTGCTCAATCATCCAGAACATCTCCAGGAGGCTTACGAAGCGGGCAAAGCATTTTCTTTGGCCCTTCATGGCTAACGGTTGACACCCCATTTTCAACATTTTATATTTTTGGGGAGAAAAAAGAATGCCGATCATAGAATCATGAGAGGAGGAAAATTTATGGAATTCAAAGGAAGCAAGACGGAGAAAAACCTTTTAGCTGCTTTTGCCGGCGAATCCCAAGCCAGAAATCGGTACACCTATTTTGCCAGTGCAGCCAGAAAAGAAGGCTATGAGCAGATATCTGCAATCTTTCTGGAAACAGCCGAAAACGAGAAAGAGCATGCCAAGCTCTTTTTCAAGTTGCTCAAAGGGGGCGAAACAGAAATTGTTGCCGCATACCCCGCTGGAGTCATTGGAAATACCGCTGACAATTTGAAAGCGGCTGCGGCCGGAGAGAATTTGGAGTGGACAACCCTTTACCAGGGTTTTGCTGATGAAGCCAAAAAAGAAGGGTTTACAGAAGCTTATGAAACGTTCACTCATGTCGCCGAGGTGGAAAAGTTTCACGAAATCCGATATCTGAACCTTTTAAAAAACGTGCGGGGGGGGAAGGTGTTCAAAAAGGATGCCCCAGTGAAATGGCACTGTCGAAATTGTGGTTATGTCCTTGAAGGAAAAGAAGTGCCAGATCAATGTCCGGTGTGTAAACATCCCCGAGCCTACTTCGAAGTTTTAACAGAAAATTTTTAATCATACACGCTTACGGAAGGGAGGTTCTTCAGAAAGACCTCCCCTTCCTTCAATCATTTCCTGTTGGATTCCTGTCTCAAGAATTGCTCAATCGCCCCACCACCGCCAAGAACGACATCTTCCATGAAGGAGGAATTGAATGCCAAACATTCAGATAGGATTGAAAGGAGTAGAGGAAATGGTGGTGGAGCGCCAAGATTTGGCCAGCATGATGGGAAATATTGGGGCGGAGGTGCTTTCCACCCATCGCGTTGTTCTCCTGATGGAATTAGCTGCCCGTAATGCCATCAAGGATTTGTTGCCAGAAGGGATGATGACCGTTGGGACGTTCATTCGAATCCAACATTTTGCTGCCTCTCCTCTCGGATTTAAGGTCCGTGCAGAGGCTTCTCTGAAAAAGATTGACGGTCGAAAGTTGGTGTTTGATGTCATCGCTCGTGATGAAATCGAGAAGATCGCTCAAGGTGAGAATGAACAGCTCATGGTTTCAATCCATAAATTTTTAGACCGGGTTGTAAAAAAGAAAAAGAACCTTTAACGCTGGCATGTTGGACAAGCATAGATAATCCAACCTGCGTGGCGAAAGAATTGAATTGGATTGGGCCATGATCTCTGAATGCAATACTTCTCTAATTTAGAAAAGGTTGCTTAGGTTGAATTTGAACCGACATCTCCTGCTTTTTCTTCACTTATAAATCCCTTACTTACCAAAGTCCATTCTCATGTCTACCTTCAGAACTTTTTCTTAAAACAAGGAACTTTTTTATATTGTGGTTGTCTATTAAACCAAAAGAAATTGAAAAGAGGAGGTACGTTATGGCAAGGAATGCTTTCTTGACGGTATTGTTTATCAGTTTGGTTATTCCGGCGTTGATATGGGGCCATACAGGAAAGGGAGATATGGTGGATGTCCGGATTCTTTCGGATTCCAGAGAAGAGTTTCCAAAATACAGGACTTATCCGCGGGGCCACCAGGAGGGAAAGTTTTTTTATATGGAGGCAGTAAAGGGGCAGAGATACTCCATTCAGGTCGCAAACAGATCGAACAGACGTATCGGCGTTGTGATCGCAGTGGACGGGAGAAACATCATCGATGGCAAGAAATCAGACCTCAAACGGACTGAACGGATGTACATCATCGGGCCTTATGAGACAAATACGTTCGAAGGCTGGCGAACAGGTATGGAGAGGACGAACAGGTTCTACTTCACCAAACAGTCCGATTCCTATGCGGAAAAGGTATTTGCTGATGCCTCGGCCATGGGGACCATTGCTCTCGCTGTGTACAGGGAAAAGATTCCCGAAGTCGTTCCTTACTCGGGAGGGTCATCCCAGATGAAGGAGGCACCTGCAGCAGCTGCACCTTGTGCTCCCAGTGAGGGTCGCTCTAGTGACAGGCTTGAACAAAAGAAGAATGAAAAGGCTGGCACCGGATTTGGGGAGTCGACCTATTCCCCTGCTTATATGGTTCACTTTGATCCAGAACATGCAATAGCCGAAAAAATTGTTCTAAAATATGAGTGGCGATCAGAACTCTGTAGGAAAGGAATCATCCCATGCGGTCCGAAGAACAGGTTCTGGCCTGATGACTCCGAATTCGCCCCGATCCCAAAAGATTTTAGGGGATGGGGTCAGGGTTGCATACATGCATCTACTATTTCTTACACCCACCCCACTCATTTTTTCTAAAAAATCAAAGGGTTGACAATTTCACAACATTATTATAATTTTTTTCAATCTTAAAAAAGGTTGAGGAGGGGAAGTATGAACTATAGGGCATTTGTAGAGGAGCAGATTGCTTCGATAAGAGCAACAGTGGGCAGTGGTATTGCAATTAATGCGCTCAGTGGAGGGGTGGATAGCTCAGTCGTTACAGTTCTTGGACACCGTAGCCTTGGAAAGGGACTCAGGACTGTTTTTATTGATAATGCTCTGATGCGAAAGGGCGAGCCAGAGCGGGTCGTCAAAATTTTTACTAAAATGAGGATTCCTGTAGAGCTGGTGGACGCAAGAGCGGAGTTCTTGGGTGCGCTTAAGGGATTGACCGATCCTGAGGAGAAACGTAACGCCGTCACAAATACCTTTTATGCCAAAGTTTTTGGGAGACTTGTACGTGAGACCGGCGCAAAATTCTTACTTCACGGAACTATTCTCACAGACATCGAAGAAACCATAGCTGGCATCAAGCGCCAGCACAATATCCTTGCACAACTCGGCATTGATCCGGAGAAGGAATACGGCTACAAAGTCTTAGAACCCCTTCAGACACTGCGAAAAGATGGAGTGAGAAAGGTAGCGAAGATATTGGGACTCCCAACTGAACTTACAAAAAGGATTCCCTTCCCAGGTCCTGCTCTGGCCACAAGAATTGTGGGAGAGGTGACAGAGGAGCGGCTTGAGATTGTCCGAGAAGCAACAGCTATTGTTGAAAAAGAGCTCGAAAATAGCAAGGCCTTTCAATACTTGGCAGTCCTTCTCAATGACAAGGCCACTGGAATCCGGGAGAACAGACGAGAGTTCGGACAGATTATTGTGGTTCGATGCCTCAACAGCGT
>Ga0068714_10002094_pt1 | contig 26610 bp, 29 predicted proteins | sample MTBNYHSulfiMetaG_FD_62988 | JGI IMG/M metagenome (GOLD analysis project Ga0068714, IMG submission 62988) | Enrichment culture microbial communities from rom New York Harbor, USA that are MTBE-degrading - MTBE-NYH (New York Harbor Sulfidogenic)... | ecosystem: Environmental > Aquatic > Marine >... | reverse complement strand
AGGCGGGCGCGGGCCCCGGTGCCGGTGCATCGCCGCCGTCTCGGAGCGTCGGTGGAGCGGAGGCGGCCGGCGGAGCGGAGGCGGCCGGCGGAGCGGGGGCGGCCGGCGGAGCGGGGGCGGCCGGCGGGCCGGAGGCGGTGGGCGAAGCGGAGGCAGCCGGCGAAGCGGAGGCGGTCGCCGGAGCGGAGGCGGCCGGCGGAGTCCGCGAAGAGGTGTACCGCAAGCCTCCCTGGGTGATCTCGCGTCAGGGGCAGTCGTGGGTCTACGAGGGGGTGTCGACGGACCCGGGTGAGACGGCGCGGCACGTGGTGGCCGTCTTCGACGAAGGGCACGACAGCGGCGACATCTACCACCCCGCGCACGTCGCCGACTGGTGGCGCGCCGGCGGGCTCGAGTCGCTGACGCTGCTGCCCAGCGACCAGATCGTGCTGGCGCGCGTGCTCGCCGCTCGCGACGCCTGCCTCCTGCACTCGGCCGGCGTCGTGCTCGACGGGGCCGGCCTCGTCTTCGTCGGGCACTCCGAGGCCGGCAAGTCGACGACCGTGGAGCTGCTCCGCCGAGCGTTCGGAGGTCGGCTCACGGTCCTCTGCGACGACCGCGTCGCGGTGCGCCGCTGGCCGCAGGGCTTCAAGGCGCACGGCACCTGGAGCCACGGCGACGTGCCCGACGTCTCTCCCCTCGGCGCGCCGCTGCGGGCCATCCTCTTCCTCGAGCAGTCGGGCGAGAACACGCTGGTGCCGGTCGACGACCGCGCGCGGGCGTGGCACGGCCTCCTGGCGACGCTGATCAGAGGGCTCGAGACTGCCGAGTGGTGGCACGCCCAGATGGACGTGCTCGAACGCGTCGTCGACGAGGTCCCCTGCTTCGTGATGCGGTTCGATCGCAGCGGGGCGATCGCCGACGCGATCGAGCGCCTCGTGGCCTCCAGCCCGGCGTCGAGCGGGTGACGCGGTGAGCGCGCACGTGCGTCGCGTCGCCGGGGCGTTCCCGGATGCCAGTTCGCGTCTCGCGGCGCTCGAGATCGAGCTCACCGAGCGCTGCGACAACGACTGCATCCACTGCTGCATCGACCTGCCGGCGGGGGATGCGGCCGCGGCCGCGCGGGAGATGACGACCTCGGAGGCGAGCGGTCTCCTCGACCAGGCCGCCGACCTGGGCTGCCTGCAGGTGCGCTTCACGGGTGGGGAGCCGCTGCTGCGCGACGACTTCGAGGAGCTGTACCTGTACGCGCGGCGGCTCGGCATGAGAGTGCTGCTCTTCACGAACGCGCGGCGGCTCGGCGACGATGCCGGCCGGCTCGGGGGCGCATCTGACGACGGAGAGGCCGCGAGGGGTCGCGCGCGGACAGGGGAGCGGCTCGCCGATCTGCTCGCGCGGGTGCCGCCGCTCGTGCCCGTCGAGGTCAGCGTGTACGGGATGCGCCCGGAGTCCTACGAGGCCGTCTCGCGGCGCCCGGGGTCGTTCGCGCAGGCCCGGCACGGGCTGGAGCGGCTCCTCGAGCGCCGCGTGCCCGTGGTCGTCAAGGCGGCGCTGCTGCCGCCGAACCGCGGCGAGATGCACGACCTGGAGACATGGGCGCGCGAGACCGTGGGCATGACCCAGCCGGTCACGTACGCGATGGCGTTCGACCTGCGGCAGCGCCGCGACGACCCCGTCAAGGACGCCGAGATCGCCGCGCTGCGCGTGGCGCCGGACGAGCTCGCCGCGGTGCTCGCGCGCGACCGCGACTCGTGGCGCGCGGCGATGAGCGACGTCGCGGCTCGCCTGCTGGGGCCGCCGGGCGACGTGCTCTTCGCCTGCGGCGCGGCCTGCGCGACGGGGCGGAGCGTGACGATCGACGCGTACGGGCGCGCGCAGCCGTGCGGCTACGTGCGCGCGCCCGACCTGACCGTCGATGTCATCGGGCGCGACGGTCGCCCCGCGGCGAGCCTCGCCGAGGCCGTGGAGCGCTTCGCCGGCCTCGGCGAGCTCCGCGCCGGCGACCCCGAGTACCTGCGGCGCTGCGCGCGCTGCTTCCTCAAGGGGCTCTGCGAGCAGTGCCCGGCGAAGTCGTGGACCGAGCACGGCACTCTCGACAAGCCGGTGGAGTACCTCTGCGCCGTGACCCACGCCCAGGCGCGTCTGGCCGGTTGGCTGCAGGAGGACGAAAAGGGCTGGAGTTGCCCGGACTGGCGCGATAGAGTCGCGGCGAGTTGACGCGAGCTGCCCGCCGGACACCGCAGGAGCGTCGGAGACGGCGGGGAGACGCGTCCTGGTCGCGGCGCGCAGGGGCCAAGAGACACGCCATGAGCGAATCGGAAGTTGACCGGGTCACGCTGGAGGGCGTGTACGTGGTGTCCGACGACGTGGTCGCGCGCGAGATCGAGGGCGAGGTCGTGATCGTCCCGCTCGCCGCCGGCGTCGGCGACGCCGACGACGAGCTGTACACCCTGAACGATACCGCCATCGCCGTCTGGCGCCGGCTCGACGGCCAGAGGTCTCTGCGCGACGTGGTCGCCCTCGTCTGCGACGAGTTCGAGGTGCGTCCCGACGAGGCCGCCGAGGACGTTCTCGGCCTCGTGGGAGAGCTCGCACGCCGGGGCATCGTCGTGCGGGTGCCGGGCGCTTGAGGCCGGGGTACGTGCGACCGCCGGGAGACTGCGGACGCTCCGCGCGAGCGAAGGTGCGGACCGACAGACACGCGCGGCCGATGTCTGGCGGAACCGTGCCGAGGCGCGTCTCGTGCGCATGAATGTGCCGGGAAGGAATCGGGGCGGCTTCGTCCGAATATGACGCCATATCCACGTGGCGGGGCCGCACTTGGCGGAGAGCAAGTGGTGCCACACACAGGGGCGTGATCATGACGCAAGGCAAGAAGGCGTGGCGGCGGCCGGAGCTCGTGGTGCTCCTGCGCAGCCGCCCCGAGGAAGCGGTGCTGACCAGCTGCAAAGGGCCGGGCATCGCCGGGATGGGCCGCCCGGCCGGCCATGCGTGTCTGCACCCTACCCAGGGCCCGTGCAGCATGCAGATGGTCTCCTGAGCCTGAGCCGCTCCGCCGCCCTGCGGCGCGGCGGCACTGAGGCTCCGGCGGCGATGAGTCGGACCCCCGAGCTGAGGCTCTCGAACCTCGGCCAGCTCGAGCTCCTTCGGGCGTTCGCCGAGCGCGGCGCGCAACTGCGCACGCACGTCACGGGCTCCAGCATGAGGCCCTTCATCCGCGACGGCGACGTCGTGACCCTGGCGCCCCTCGATGGTGGTGTGCCGCGGGTCGGCGAGGTCGTCGCCGCCGTGCTGCCCGACCCGGAGCGTCTCGTCGTGCATCGGGTCGTCGCGCGTCGCGGCGACGGATGGACGATCCGTGGGGACGCCTGCCCGCGCCCCGACGGGGTGGTCGGGAGCGCCGACGTCCTCGGGAGAGTCGTGCGGGTCGAGCGCGGTGGTCGCGTGGTCTCGCGAGGCGCCACGAGCGCCGCGGCGCTCGGTGCGACGGTCGCGGCACTCAGTCGCCGGGGCGTGCCGGCAGCGGCGGTACGGCTCGGAGGGCGGCCGCGCCGCGCCGTGGCGGCCGCCCTCCGCGCGGTGCAGTCGCTGCGCGCCTACCGGTCGGTCGCGCGCTGGCTGGGGACGCGCCTCACCGCGGTCGACGCGGGTGACGATCACGGTCCGCCGCGCGCGCCCTCGGAGCTCCCCCCGGTCACCGACCTCGTCGCGCACTGGGGAGGGCTGAGGGTCGGGGCCGCGCAACTCGTCGTCACCCGCGACCCGACGAGCCCGTGGGCGGGTCACTGGCTGCTCTCACTGACGGTGCGCGCGGCTCTGCGCGGGATGGGGGTGGGAGAAGCCCTCGCCCGCGCCGCGATCGAGCGTGCGCGGGAGGACGGCGCCGAGGAGGTCTGTCTCGCCGTGCAGGAGGGCAACGCCCGCGCCATCGCCCTCTATCGCAAACTCGGGTTCGCCCACACGGTCCGGCCGTCACTCGAGCCCACCCTCGTCGAGGAGGGCCCGCGGCTCGGCCGGCGGCGCGTCGTGATGCGCCTCACGCTCGCGGAGCGGCCGTGACCCGGGCGCACGAGATCGCGGAGATGCCGCTGTGGAGTCGGCTGCGGGCGCGGCGCGCCCCGCTGTCGTTCGAGCTCGAGCTCACGGCGCGCTGCACGAACCACTGCCGGCACTGCTACATCGACCTGCCGGCGGGGGACGAGCGGGCGCGGGCGGCCGAGCTCACGACCGACGAAGTGCTCGCCCTGGGGCGCGAGGCCGCCGACCTCGGCGCGTTCTGGTGCCTGCTCACGGGCGGGGAGCCGCTGCTGCGCGACGACTTCGCCGAGGTCTACGTGGGTCTGAAACGCCTCGGGCTGCTCGTGGGTGTCTTCACCAACGCCTGCCTCGTCGCGCCGGAGCACGTCGAGCTGTTCCTTCGCTACCCGCCGCGCGAGCTCGAGGTGACGGTGTACGGGGCGACGCGCCAGACGTACGAGACGGTGACGCGTCGCCCGGGCTCCTTCGCCGCCTTCTCGCGCGGCCTCGGCCTGCTCCTCGAGGCCGGGTTGCCGGTGCGTCTCAAGGCGATGGCCCTGCGCTCGAACCTGCACGAGCTCGACGAGATCGCGAGCTTCTGCCGGGAGCGCACGGCCGGCTACTACCGCTTCGACCCGTTCCTGCACCTCCGTCTGGATGGCGACGAGGCGCGCAACGCCGAGATCCGCGCCGAGCGCCTGTCGCCGGAGGAGGTCGTCGCCGTCGAGGGCGCCGACCCGGAGCGCATCGCGGCGCTGCGGCGCGGCTGCCGCGACGGCACCCTCGCGTGGCCCGAGACCGGGGAGGCCTGCCGCTACGGTGTCGATCGGCTCCTCCAGTGCGGCGCCGGCGAGCACAGCTTCTCGGTGGGTCACAACGGCACCTTCCGGCTGTGCAGCGCGCTCTGTCACCCGGACACGGTCTTCGACCTGCGCGCCGGCGGCGAGAGCGGCACGCTGCGCACCGGCACCCTGCGCGCCGGTGCGCTGCGTCAGGCGTGGGAGGAGTGGGTGCCGCGCGTCCGCGCCCTGCGCAGCGCCGCGCCCGAGTATCTCGAGAAGTGCCGGACCTGCGGCATCATCAACCTCTGCGCCTGGTGCCCGGCTCACGCCGCCCTGGAGACCGGGCGCCTCGACGCGTGGGTGGAGCGCTTCTGCGAGGTGGCGCACGCGCGGGCGGAGGCGTTCGGCGCGACCGGTTCCGGTGACGCGACGTCGTGACGCGAGCGTGATGCAGTGCGATATGGTGGTCGCATGACCACGCGAAGGCCATGACGATGGTCGCCGGCGCCCGCCCGCACCCCGGCGCATGAGCACGTCGGCGGACGCCACGACGCTCGAAGACCTGCCGCCGCTCGCCGGGGTGCTCCTCGCCTGCGTCCGCGACCCCGGCGACGCGCGCACCGCGGCGGCGCTGCGCGCCGCCCTCGCGCGCGTCGCCTCCGCGCGACCGGGCGAGCCCGGCTGGGAGGCCCTCGCCGAGGCCGCCCTTCGGCACGGCATGTCGGGGCTCCTGTACCGGCGGGTGGTGGACCTCGCCTACGAGGCCGTACCGCAGGCCGTGCTGCTCGCCTGGCGCGAGCGCGCCGTCGCGGCGGCCCAGCGGTCGCTGCGCATGCAGCGCGACCTGCTGCCGGTCCTCGACGCGCTGCGCGCCGCCGGCGTCGAGGCACTCGCCTACAAGGGCCCCGCCCTCTCGCGGCAGTTGTACGGCGACGCCGGGCTGCGGCACTTCACCGACCTCGACCTCCTTGTCCACCCCGAGGCGGTGGCCGGCGCCCACGACGTCCTCCTGGCCTGCGGATTCACCGAGAAGCACGCCTTCGACGCGGTCCCGCTCGGCCTGCTGCAGGACGCGGAGCAGGAGATCGGGTTCGCGCACGCTGAGACGGGGCTGCACCTCGACGTGCACTGGCGGGTCGGGCCGCGCTTCGCGGCGGATTCGCTGCTCGCCGAGGAGCTCTTCGCGCGCTCGGCCAGGGTGAGGCTGCTGGAGCGCGAGGTCCCCACCCTCGGCGCGCACGATGTCGTGCTCACGCTCGCCGTGCACGCCGCGGTACACGGCTGGCCGAAGCTCGAGGACGTGGCCGCCGTGGCGGCGGCGCTGCGCCGCCTCACGCCCGCCGAGGCAGCCACCCTCCCGGCGCTGGCGCTGGAGCATGGCTGCCAGCGCCGCCTGCACGTCGCCGTCCTCATGGCGACGATCCTGGCCGAAGAACGCCTGCCGGCGCTGCTCACGCACCCCGCGCAGGGCGACCGCCGCGCCAAGGACATCGCCTCGCGCGTGGGCGCGCGCTTGCTGTGGTCGGTCGGCGCACCGCAGGTGCTCGACACGACCGACCCCAGGGCGCGCGCCCGCGGCGTCCTTTGGGAGGCGGTGGGGCTCGACACGAGAGGCGCCGCGGCCAGGCATCTCTGGCGGCGCCTCACGACTGCCGGGGCGCGAGACTGGCCTGAGCCTGCGCCCGAAGCATCTGCGGAGGAGGAGAGTCCGGCAGCGCCCGATCGGGCCGCGCCCGACCGGGCCGCCGCGGCCGGCCCGCCCGGCGCGAGCGTGGCCCCGCCCGGGAAGCCGGGGCGGGTGAGGCGCCTGCGCACGTTCGTGCGTCGCCAGGGGCGCATCTGGCGGCCTCCGGGCTCGGGCGGGCACTGAGCGCACGCCGCCGGTGACGGCGGGCGACGAGCACGGCGCCCACGCCGGCGCCTGACGGCTCGGCGTCGCGCGGCCGTGGTAGTCTTCCCGCCGTGCACCGGAGCCAGCACCCGCAAGAGGAGCCCCCGCGATGACCGGCAGTCCCGCACGTGACCGCAGCGGCGCTTCGCCGTCGCGCAGCGCCAGTTCGTCCGTCGACCGCCACATCGTCCTGCTCGGCTCGACGGGCTCGATCGGCCGCCAGGCGCTCGAGGTGCTCGCGACGATGCCGGCGGCGAAGCTCACCGGCATCGTCGCGCACTCGAACTGGGAGACCGCGCTCGAGCAGGCCGCGGCACACGGCGCGCCCAGGCTCGTCCTGCAGAGCGACGGGGCGGCGCGCGCGGCGCGCGGCGCGGCCGCCGCCGCGGCCGGGCTGCCCGCCGGGTTCACTGTCGGTGCGGGCGAGGGCGGCGTCCTCGAGCTCGTCCACGAGGCGGCCGCCGAGGCCGCCGAGGCCGGCCTGCCGCTCATCGTGCTCAACGGCATCGTCGGCGCCGCCGGCCTGCGCGCCACGCTGGCGACGCTCGAGTGCGGCGCCACGCTCGCGCTGGCCAACAAGGAGAGCATGGTCGCCGGCGGGCCCTTCGTCACCGCCGCCGCGCGCGCCTCGGGCGCCCGCGTGATCCCCGTGGACAGCGAACACAGCGCCCTCTTCCAGTGTCTCGGCGGGCACGGCGCCGCCGTCGAGGAACTGCTCCTCACCGGCTCGGGCGGCCCCTTCCGTCTGTGGAGCGCCGAGCGCATCGCCGAGGCCACGCCGGAGGAGGCGCTCGCGCACCCGAACTGGTCGATGGGCCCCAAGATCACGATCGACTCAGCGACGCTCATGAACAAGGGTCTCGAGGTGATCGAGGCGCACCAGCTCTTCGGCGTGCCCTACGAGCGGGTGACGGTGCTCATCAACCCGCAGAGCGTCGTGCACAGCATGGCGCGCTTCAGGGACGGGGCGATCCTCGCCCACCTCGGCGTGCCCGACATGCGCACGCCGATCGGCTACGCGCTGGGCTGGCCGGGGCGGCCCGACCTGCCGATGGTCAAGCGTCTCGACCTGCTCGCGGCGGAGGTGACCTTCGCCCGCCCCGACATCGAGAGGTTCCCCTGCCTGCGCCTGGCCATCGAGGCCGGCAAGCAGGGCGCGATCGTCGAGGCGGAGGCGGGCTGCGCGACCGGGGCCTGCGTCGTGCCGGCGCCGTCTCCGTCGGCGGCGCCGAAGGCCGGAGGAGCGGCGGCGCTGAAGCCCGGAGGAGCCGCGGCGCGCGGCGGGGAAGAGGCCGAGAGCGGAGGCGAGGCCGCGGCACGCCCGCCGCGCGGCGCGGCTCGTCCGCGCACCGCCGCCGCGCCGATCGTCCTCAACGCCGCCAACGAGGTCGCCGTGGAGGCTTTCCTCGAGCGCCGCATCGGCTTCCTCGACATCGCGATGACGGTCGAGAAGTGCCTGAGCTGGCTCGGCGGCGAAGTCGTGGAGAGCCTCGACGAGGTCTTCGCCGCCGACGCCGAGGCGCGCCGCTTCGCGAGCGAGACGGTGGCCAGCCGGCGCACCGGCGTCTAGCGCCGCCGGAGTCGACGCGCTCGGGCGGGGGCGTGCCCGCATTCGCGTTCTGCTCGAGCGCCCGTTGTCACCGTGTGCGCGCCCCGCGAGGCTTGAGCGGGCCATCGTCGGCAGGCAGAGTGGGACTCACTCGCACATCGTGAAAGGAGTCGGCGGGTGAGTCTGGGACGAGCGGTTCCTCATCATCCTCTGAATGGCTATACTGCGGATAGCCGTCAAGAGGTGATGCCGATGATGACGAAGGTCCAGAAGTGGGGGAACAGCCAGGGTCTCCGGCTGAGCAGAGAGGTGCTCGCCGAGGCTGACATCGACGTCGGCGACGCCGTCGACGTGAGCGTGCGCGACGGCGCGATCGTGCTGACGCCTGTGCGTCGCGTGCGGGGTGCCCGCGATCTCGACGAGATCCTCGCGGCGATCCCCGACGACTACCGTCACGAGGAGGCCGATTGGGGTCCCTCCACCGGGCGTGAGGTCTGGTGAGCGCCGCGTACGTGCCGGCTCGCGGCGAGTTCGTCGCCGTGACGTTCGACCCGAGGTCAGGCCGAGAGCAGATGGGGCGCCGCCCGGCGCTCGTGATCAGCAAAGAGGCGTTCAATCGGCGCACGGGGCTGTGCATCGTGTGTCCGGTGACCAACGCGTTGCGGGAACACCCGTTGCACGTGGCTATCCCTGACGACGCGTCGGTGTCGGGCGTCGTCATGGTCGAGCAGGTCAGATCGATCGACTCCCGGGCACGCGAGCTCAAGCGTATCGGGCCGGCGCCCGACGCCGTGCTGGACGAAGTGCTGGCCCTGCTCGATGCCTGCATCTACTAAGCAGCGCAAGAGTGTGGTCGTCGCTGCGTGCAGGCGCGTGGCATAGACTAGCGGTGTGGGTGACATGAGCCAGACCGTCTACCTCGCCGGCCACACCGGGCTCGTGGGCTCGGCGATCGGGCGCGCTTTGGCGCGCCACGGCTACGCCGAGCCCCTCACCGCCGACCTCGACGAGCTCGACCTGCGCGACCAGGCGGCGGTGCGGGCGTTCTTCGACGCGCACCGCCCCGACGTCGTCGTCAACGCCGCCGCCAAGGTCGGCGGCATCATGGCCAACTGGGAGCAGCCCTGGGAGTTCGTCTACGACAACCTCGTGATCGAGGCGAACCTGCTCGAGGCGGCCTTCGCGCACGGGGTCAAGCGCTTCGTCTTCCTCGGCAGCTCCTGCATCTACCCACGCGAGGCGCCGCAGCCGCTGAAGGAGGAGTACCTCCTCACCGGCCCGCTGGAGGAGACCAACCGGCCCTACGCGATCGCCAAGATCGCCGGTATCGAGATGTGTCGCGGCCTCAACCGCCAGTACGGCACCGACTACCTCTCGCTCATGCCGACGAACCTGTACGGCCCCAGCGACAACTTCGATCTCGCGACCTCGCACGTGCTGCCGGCGCTGATCCGCCGCTTCCACGAGGCCAAGGACAGCGGGGCGCCGGTCACCCTCTGGGGCAGCGGCGCCCCCCGGCGCGAGTTCCTCTACGTCGACGACGTCGGCGAGGCCGTCGTCTTCGCGCTCGAGCACATCTCCGCCGCGAGCGTGCCCGACGGCCTCCTCAACGTGGGCTGCGGGGAGGACCTGACGATCCGCGAGCTGGCCGAGCTCGTGCAGCGCGTGGTCGGCCACGAGGGCGAGATCCTCTGGGACACCACGAAGCCCGACGGCACGCCGCGCAAGCTCATGGACGTCGGCCGCCTCATGGGTCTCGGCTGGCGGCCGACGGTGCCGCTGGAGGAGGGCCTCCGGCGCACCTACTCATGGTTCCTCGAGCACGGGCCGACACACAGGTCGTGAAGGCGAAAGGGCGGCCGCGCGCACTTCCTCGCGGTCGAGAGCAGGCTCGAGCAGGTCGAAGCAGAGGAGGGCGGTCGTGAACGGGAGCGAGGTGTCATGACGGCCGATCTCATGGGCGGCACCCCGAGGCCGAAGGCCCTCGTCACGGGCATCACCGGCCAGGACGGCGCCTACCTCGCCGAGCTGCTGCTCGAGAAGGGCTACGTCGTGCACGGCGTGAAGCGCCGCGCGAGCTCCTTCAACACCGAGCGCGTCGACCACCTCTACGTCGACCCCCACCAGGAGGGCGTGCGCTTCTTCATGCACTACGGCGACATGACCGACGCGACCAACCTGATCCGCATCGTGCAGGAGACGCGCCCGCGGGAGATCTACAACCTCGCCGCGCAGTCGCACGTGCAGGTGAGCTTCGAGACCCCCGAGTACACCGCCAACTCGGATGCCCTGGGGACGCTGCGCCTGCTCGAGGCGATCCGGATCCTCGGCCTCGAGCGCGAGGTGCGCTTCTACCAGGCCTCGACCAGCGAGATGTACGGGCTCGTGCAGGAGGTCCCGCAGCGCGAGACCACGCCCTTCTACCCGCGCAGCCCGTACGGCGCCGCCAAGCTCTACGGCTACTGGATCACGGTGAACTACCGCGAGGCCTACGGCCTGCACGCCTCCAACGGCATCCTCTTCAACCACGAGAGCGCGATCCGCGGCGAGACCTTCGTCACGCGCAAGGTCACGCGCGCCGTGGCGCGCATCGCCCTCGGCCTGCAGGACACGCTGTGGATCGGCAACCTCGACTCGCGGCGCGACTGGGGCCATGCCAGGGACTACGTGCGCGCGATGCACCTCATGCTGCAGCAGGACGAGCCCGACGACTACGTGATCGCCTCGGGCGAGCAGCGCTCGGTGCGCGAGTTCGTGCTCGCCGCCTTCGCCGAGGTCGGCGTGCGGCTCGTCTTCAAGGGGGAGGGGGCGGACGAGGTCGGCGTGGTCGACGCCGTCGACCTCGAGCGCCTCACGGTCGCGCGGAGTGGGGAGGAGGGCGGGCGGCACGTGCCGATCGACGGCGAGGGCCCGATCGTGCCCGGCGCCGTCGTCGTGCGCGTGGACCCGCGCTACTTCCGCCCGACCGAGGTGGCGAGCCTGCTGGGCGACGCCTCCAAGGCTCGCCGCGTGCTCGGCTGGGAGCCGGCGCACACCTTCGCCCAGCTCGTCAGCGAGATGGTCGCCCACGACCTCGCCGAGGCGCGGCGCGACGAGCTGCTGCGCTCGGGCGGGTTCACGACGCGCAACTCGCACGAGTAGAAGGACGCGGCCCCCCTTGCCTGCGAGCGCGCCGCCGATCGCGCGTGCCTGATCACCCGTCGACCCCCGGGCGGGCGACGAGTCAGCCCTCGAGCGCCCCTGCTTCGCGCAGCAGCGCGACGAACTCGGGCAGCACCTCGGGGTGCGCGCCGACGACGGCCGGGCCCTTGCCGTGCGCGGCCTCGAGCAACGCGACCTCGGCGCCGGCGGCGCGGGCGATGATGCTGCCGGCGGCGTAGTCCCAGGGGGAGAGGTCGAGCTCGTAGTAGGCGTCGACGGCGCCGGCGGCGAGCTGGCAGAGGTCGAGCGCCGCCGAGCCGCTGCGGCGCAGGTCGGCGACCTCGCCGACGAGCCTCGCCGAGACCGCGCCTTGCAGCTCGCGCTGGGCGCGGCTGTACGAGAACCCGGTGGCGACGACTGAGGACCGCAACGGCTTCGGCCGGCGAGTGAGCTCGAGCCGCCGCCCGCCGCCTCGTCCCGAGCCCTCGGAAGGGGCCTCGCGGCCCGAGAAGGAGTCCTCGCCGCGCGCGTCGCCGGCTCCGGCAAAGCTCTCGCAGCGCGCCTCGCCGCCGTCGACCGCGGTGTAGAGACGCCCGAGGCTCGAGTGACTCACCACCCCGAGCACAGGCTTGCCGTCGACCTCGACCGCGATCGAGCAGGCGAAGAACGGATACCCGAGCGTGAAGTTGGTGGTGCCGTCAAGGGGGTCGACGACCCAGCGCACGCCGCTCGTGGCCTCGCGCAGCGCGCCCTCCTCGGCCAGCAGGCCGTCGTCGGGCCGCGCGCGCTCCAGTACGTCGGCGATGTGCGCCTCGACCGCGCGGTCGACGTCGGTGACGAGGTCGTTGGAGGCCGACTTGCGGTCGACATCGCCGGGCTCGCCGAGGCGCTCGAGGTGCACCGCCGAGGCCCAGCGCGCGAGCTCAGAGGCGAGGGCGAGGAGGTCCTGGGTCTGCGAAGGCGGGGTCACGCCGCGCGGTCGTCTGACCGCCGGCGGAAGAGGTCACGGAACCAGTACCACACGAGCTGCAGACCTCCTGGCTCGTACTCGACGGAGTCGGGCTCGAACGGCGGGAGCCCCGCGATGTCTTCGTAAGCCGAGGGCGGCAGCGGCGGGCCGGGGTAATGGACGCGGCGATACTTGCGGCGGGACTCGGCGTAGGCGTCGTCGATGCTCTGCGGCGAAGACCTCATGATCGACTCCTAGAGTAGCAGGAGGGTGAGCCGTGCTCCAATGATGAAGGTGCCCAGCAGCAGCCAGAGCAGTCCGGTCGACAGCACGATGGTGACGCGCCTGAGCAGACGCTCGTTGGTCTCCATGGCCACGATGAGGCTGCGCAGGAGGCGGCCCCGGGTGACCGACAGCGGCTCGCTGAGCTCGGCGGTGGTGAGCCAGCGGATGCTGGGCACGAGGCGCAGCCCTGGCCACGAGGCCACGGTGAGGAAGAGAAGCGCCGCCAGCAGTACGAAGAGCGTGCCCAACGCTTGGAGGATTGCCCAGCCCGCTCTCGGGCTTGTACCGCCGGAGACGGTGACGAGGATCGTCGCGAAGGCGAGGAGAGTGCCGGACCAGGTGCGGTAGCTCTCGAGTCGGGCGTGCTGGTGCTCGTAGGCTTGGCGGGCGTACTCGAGGATGACGGCGACGCTGTCGCTCTCTCCGTCGTCGTGCCGTCGCGGCGGGCGCTCGCGTCTCATCGGATTCATGGGTGCAGTTTGAGCGGCATCGATCCACCGGACGATGGTGACGAAGGTGTTCCAGCGATGACGATGGCGCGCTTGTCTGCGCGCAGCCGAACGGCTGTCGCGGTTGCGCGCATCGCCCCGACCCGCCACCCTTGACCCATGCCGACGAAGTTCAAAGAGCCGCCCGAGCCCAAGCCCGGCGCCCTCGCCGGGCGCGTGAGCAACTGGTCGTGGCTCTTCCTGATCGCCATCGTCGCCACGCTCGCGCTGGGGCGCTGGACGCTGCTCGTCGCGATCCTCGGCCTCGCCCTGCTCATCCTGGTGCACGAGTTCGGGCACTTCATCGCCGCCAAGGCCTTCGGCATGCGGGTCGAGAAGTTCTACGTGGGCTTCCCTCCGGCCGCCTTCAGGCGGCGGCGCGGCGAGACCGAGTACGGCGTCGGGCTGATCCCACTCGGCGGCTTCTGCAAGATCAGCGGCATGGTGCCCGAGGAGCCGGTCTCCGAGGAGCGGGTCGAGGAGCTGCTCGAGGAGGCGCAGGGCGAGGGCATCTACGGGTCGTACGCGGTGATCGAGATCGACGAGGCGCTGCAGCGCCTCGAGCGCCGCGGCAACAAGCTCATGGCAGAGCCGGCCAAGGCGACCGCGGCCGACGTGATCGCCTGGCAGCGCGCCCGGCAGCTCGTCGAGGCGCATCGCGCCGAGGTGCTGAGCCCGGGCGGGCCCGGCGACCCCGTGTACTGGAAGAAGCCGGTGTGGCAGAGGAACGTGGCGATCTTCGCCGGTCCGTTCATGAACTTCGTCGCGGCCGGCGTCATCATCTTCGTCGCGCTCCTGGCGCAGGGCATCCCCACGGGCAAGGCGACGCTGACGCTCGACATGGTCGTGCCCGACTCGCCGGCGGCCGAGGCCGGCCTGCGCGCCGGCGACACGCTGGTCGGCGCCGACGGCGAGACCTGGCGCACGTGGGACGAGGCCAAGGCCTTCCTCTCCGCGCACCCGAACGAGACGGTCACGCTGACCTGGCAGCCGGAGGGCGCGCCCGTCGGCGAGACGCGCACCGCCGACGTCACCCTGGTCGAGAACCCCAACCCCGAGTCCGAAGGGCGGGGCTACCTCGGCGTCGCGGCGAGCGAGATCAGGGAGCGCCCGCCGCCGTGGGAGGCGGCGTGGCTCGCCGTGCAGGGTACCTACGACGTCTTCCGCGGTACCTTCCAGGGCTTCTACATGCTCTTCTCGGGGCAGATCGACCCGACCGGCGACGAGGGCGCCGTGGGGCCGGTCGGCATCATCGACGTGAGCCAGGATGCGGTGCGCGACGGCTACTACCTGATCCTGCTGGCCTTCCTCTCGGTCAACCTGGGGCTGATCAACCTGCTGCCGCTGCTGCCCTTCGACGGCGGGCACATCCTCTTCAACACGGTGGAGAAGCTCAAGGGCCGGCGCGTCGACGCCAAGGTGCTCGAGCGCGTCGCCGCCGTGGGCGTGACGCTGCTGATCCTCCTCTTCCTCTTCCTGACGTTCAGCGACCTGCAGCGGATCTTCGGCTGAGCGGGGCAGCGCGCCGCGACGAGGTGGTCGGTGCCGCCTGCTGACTCGCGCCGCACGCGGCGCGGCGGCGCGACGCCGACGGCAGCTCATCGACGCCACTTCCCCCTGCACGCCGACCTTGTCGCCGCGATGCCAAGATGCCAAGATGCGAACGCATCATCTCACGACAGCGGCGGGCACGACGTAGCGCCGCATCCACCCGAGGAGGCCGCCGTGCCGCGGACCACGATCACCCTGAGCGACGAGCGTTATCGCGCCCTCAAACAGGCCGCCGCCCGGCGCGGCCTGACGATCACGGAGATCGTCGACCAGGCCCTCGAGCTCGCCGGCGTCAACACGCGGGAGTCGGTCATGCAGATGCTCGCCGAGGCGGGGCGGCGCTCCGGGCTGACTGAAGAGCAGGCCATGCGACTGGCCGTCGAGGAGACGCGCAGCGAGCGCGCCGAGCGCGCCGCCGAGCGGCCGGCGTGACAGCATGCCGCGGCTGTTCGCCGTCGACACCAACGTCATCGTTGGCGGGGTCCTCAGCTTCGGTCGTCCGAGCGTCACATCCCTGGTCCTCACGGCGCTGCTTGACGGCCGTGTCCCCTTCGTGATCTCCGCGGACCTGCTCGCCGAGTACCGCCGGGTCCTGCTGCGGCCGATCATCGTGGAGCGCCACGTCTGGGCGTCCACCGATATCGACCGTCTGCTGGCCGAACTGACGACGGCAGCGTACCTCCGGCAGCCGCCGGATGACGGCGCCCCAGACACCGACGACCCGCCTCCGGATGCCCCGGCAGGCGATGAACACGTGATCCGCCTTCTGGCCCACGAACCAGGGGCCTCACTTGTAAGCGGCGATGGCTGGCTGCTCGACGCCGTGCGTGGCTGGCGCGATGTGCTGACGCCGGCGGAGCTGGTCGCCCTGCTGGGCCTGGGCTAGCGCGCCGCCACGCAGGCCTGAACGAGCGCCGCGCCCGCGCGGGCAACGTGATCTCAGCCCGCCGTGAACGGATCGACGACGGTGACACCGCGGTAGGCGCGGCCGGCCTGCAAGTCCTCGGAGTAGAGGCTGCCGGCCCCGCCCTCGACGGCAGCTTCGAGGATCAGTGCGTCCCAGAAGGCGAGCAGCTCAGTCTGCGACCCCGCCGCCGCGCGCTGGACGAGTGCCGCATCGATCGGGACCACGGGATACGCCGTGAAGGCCGCCATGGCGCGCAGCGCGGACGCCGGCTTCAGGGGCACGGCAAGCTTGCGTGTGACGGTGACATAGAACTCGCTGAGCACCTGCGAGCTCACGACGACCCTCTTGGCCCGTGCGAGCTCGGTGACGACGTCGCGGGCGCGCTGTTGCTTGGCCGGAGAGTCGGCGTCGAAGAGGTAGACCAGGACGTTCGTGTCGAGGAAGACCCTCACGAGCCGGAGTCTCGCTCGTCACGGCCGTCCCGCGCGTGGAGCTCGTCGCGGCTCCAGGTGCGAGCTCCTCGGCGCGACGTGGCCGTCGCCGACAGCTCCAGGATGTCAGTCAGCGCTTTGGCCTGCGGTTCGTCGGACCCGGCGTAGGCCACGAGGTAGTCGCGTAGCAAGGCGTTCACCGACGTGCCCTGCTGCAGGGCGCGGATGCGCGCCAGCCTGAGGAGCTCGTCGTCGATGGTGATGGTGAGATTGGCCATGGTGTGGCCAGTGTAGCACGGATATCGTGTCACACGACATTGCCTCCCCGTGGGCCATTCAGTGGGCGTGGCGCTCCGCGAGGACAAGCGTACGGGAATCCTGCGAAGTCGAGAGGCTATCGGCAGACGACTCGCGATGACGATACGTGCGTGGTGCTGTTGACGTTGCCCTACTTGCCTGCGACCGGAGTGCCGACGAGGCGCGCGAGCGCGCCTGCGACTGCGCGCGCATCGCCCTCGGCGAGCCGGCCCGCGCTGCGCACGACCAGGCCGTCGTCGAGCGTGAAGAGCTTCATGCGCACCACGGAGGGCGCCGGCAGGCCGGCCGCCTCGAGGTCGGCGAGCGGCACGTCGAGCGGCCAGCGGCCGTGGCCGGCGCTGGTGATCATCGCGAGGACGCTGTGGCCGATGGCGTTGCCGAGCGCCTCGGGGCGCGAGACGACGAGCGCCGGCCGCCGCCGCCGTGCCCGCCGGTCGGTGAAGGGGAAGGGGACGACGACCACATCCCACTGCTCAAAGGCCACGGTAGGCCTCGTCGTCTTCGGGTGAGTCCCACTCCGAGAGCAGGGAGTGGAGGGCGCTCGCGTAGGCCTCGTCGAGCGGCACGGCCTTGCGCACGCTGACGGCCCCGTCGTCGGCGATCTCGAAGACGAGGGAGTCGCCCTTCTCCAGGCTGAGCGCCTCGCGGACCGGTGCCGGCACCGTCGTCTGGTACTTGCTGGTCAGCTTGCTCACCGCCCTGGTCGACATGCCTGGCCTCCGCGCTGCTGGTGGTGGTGGTGGGTAAGGGATGCCTTACCACCTTACCACGGCCGCAACTCCTTGCTGCGGTGCGCGTCGGCTACTCGCGGGCGCTCCAGTAGAAGGGCCGGCGCGCATGGTGTGCGACGGCCAGGACGACCAGCGCGTCGTCGGTCAGCGTGTAGATCACCGAGTACTGGAAGACAGCTACGGCCTTCCTGCGCACCTCGCCGCGCACACGAGGGGCAGCCTCGGGGAACCGGAGGATCTGCGTGAAGGCACGCTCGACTTCGCTGACGAGGACGTTGCCAAGGCCGGGTCCTTGGAAGTGGTAGTACGCCGCGGCCTCGTGCAGTTCGCGCAGCGCCCCCGGATGAAGCCGGAGGCGCCGGGTCATGGGCGGGCGGCGCGGACCTCGGCGAGGGCGTCGGCCATGGACACAGTCTCGACGGCGCCCGACACGACCTCTTCGCGGCGACGCTCGGCCTCGTCGAGCCAGAGCTGCTCGATCTCGCTCGCGGAGAGGTCGTCGAGGCTACGCAGGAGGTCGCGCGCGAGCCGCGCCCGCTCGGGCAGGCCGAGGGCGAGCGCCTCACGGCGAACGTCATCGATGCTCATCGCGTCACACCTCGCTGCCGCAGGACTGCGTGACGTCATTGTACCTCCTCGAAACGTGCTGTCGGCGCCGCGGGCTGCGGAGGCGGCCCTTGCCCCCTGGTTGCCCCGGGGGACGCCGAAGCGCGGGTCGGCAGGGTCGGCGAGGGCGGAGCAGGCCGCTCAGGTGTCGCCGGCCTCGGTTGGGCGCGCGCCCAGGTACCGCACGAGCACGTCGACGATGCGGCCGGCGGCGCAGCCGTCCCAGAGCTCGATCGCGGCCGGCGCCGGGTGCGGCCGGGCGAGCACGTCGTCCACGGCCGCGAGCGCGGCCGCGGGGTCGCCGGGCGGCACGAGGCGGTTGGTGCCCTCGGCGACGGTGACGGGCCGCTCGGTCGTCTCCCTCAGGGTGAGGCAGGGCACGCCGAGCACGCTGGTCTCCTCCTGGATGCCGCCGGAGTCGGTCATGACGAGGCGCGCCTGGGCGACGAGGCCCATGAACGAGAGGTAGTCGAGGGGCTCGGTCAGGGTGAGGCCCGCGGCGCCGGCGAGCGAGGCACCCAGCCCCAGCGCCTCGATGCGGGCCCGCGTGCGCGGGTGGACGGGGAAGACGACCGGGAGCCGTGCGGCGAGCTCGCGCAGGAGCCCGCAGAGCCGCGTGAGCGACGCCTCGCCGTCCACGTTCGACGGCCTGTGGAAGGTCACGCAGGCGTACTCGCCGGGGGTGAGGCCGAGCTCGCCGAGCGGCGCCGCCTGCGCGAAGCGCTCGCGGTGGGCGAGCAGGGCGTCGATCATCGTGTTGCCCACGAAGTGGACCCGCCCGGGGTCGACGCCCTCCCGCGCGAGGTTGGCGAGCCCCGAGCGCTCGGTGACGAAGAGCAGGTCGGCGAGCTGGTCGGTGAGTAGGCGGTTGACCTCCTCCGGCATCGCCCGGTCGCCGCTGCGCAGGCCCGCCTCGACGTGCCCGAGGGGCACGCCGAGCTTGGCGGCCACGAGGGCCGCGGCGAGCGTCGAGTTGACGTCGCCGAAGACGAGCACGAGGTCGGGCCGCTGCTCGAGCACGACGGGCTCGAGCGCACGCATGACCTCGGCGGTCTGCACCGCGTGCGAGCCCGAGCCGACGCCGAGGTCGCGGTCGGGGCGGGGGAGAGAGAGCTGCTCGAAGAAGACGTCGCTGAGGCCGGCGTCGTAGTGCTGGCCGGTGTGGACGACGAAGGGCGAGAAGCGGACGTCGTCGTCCTCGCCCTGCCGCGCCCGCATCGCGGCCAGCACCGGCGCGGCCTTCATGAAGTTCGGCCGCGCGGCGACGACGAACATGACGAGTGCCTCGTCCACGCAGCGGAGTATAGCGGGCGGCGCTGTGGCTGGGCGCTGGAGCGGACGTGCGGCTTTCAGAGGCGCCCGCGCTCGGCCTCGATGAGGACGCTGCTCCGGATCAGGAGAGGTGGTCGGACGATGCAAGTTCTCTGGTTGCCGGCCTAGCAGATGAGCCTCCGGGCGGAAACGGGTGTGCGCCGTCGAAGACCGCGTGCAAGAATACGCCGGATTCTTGGCATGACCGCGCATCGGCGTGGAGGGGAGGGTTGGTGCGCGCACTCGTCACCGGCTGTGCCGGCTTCATCGGCTCGCACCTCACGGACAGACTCTTGGCAGACGGCCACACCGTCGTCGGCATCGACTCGTTCAGGGACTACTACGCGCGCGCCTACAAGGATGCCAATCTAGAGCAGGCGCGCCTGCAGGCTGGGTTCGAGCTGCACGAGGCCGATCTTCTGGAGCTCGCCGCCCAAGGCGAGGCTCCAGGCTCACTCCGCGCCCTTCTCAGGGGCATCGACTGCGTGTATCACCTCGCCGCGCAGGCCGGCGTGCGGGCGAGCTGGGGATCGAGCTTCGACACGTACACTCGTGACAATGTACTGGCTACGCAACAGCTTCTGGAGGCGTGCGTCGCCGCCGAGGTCGCCAAGGTCATCTACGCATCGTCCTCGTCGGTTTACGGGGACCAAGACGTGCTGCCGCTCGTCGAGACGGCGCGCTGCGTGCCGCGCTCACCCTACGGCGTCACCAAGCTAGCTGCGGAACACCTCTGTGGCCTCTACCACGACAATCACGGCCTCGACACGACGGCGCTAAGGCTGTTCACCGTGTACGGCCCTCGCCAGCGACCAGACATGGCTTTCCACATCTTCATCTGTGCGCTCCTCGAGGGGCGGGACATCGTGCTGTACGGTGACGGCTCGCAGACGCGCGACTTCACCTACGTCGCCGACATCGTGGCGGGACTGATTGAGGCCCGGAAAGCTCCTCCAGGGCTGGTGGCGAACTTGGGCGGCGGTCACCGTGTGTCGCTCCTTGCGGGACTTGAGACGCTGTCTCAGCTAATGCGTGTGCCCCTGCGGCTCGACGTGCGACACGTCGCGGCAGGTGACGTCAAGGACACCTGGGCGGATATCTCCGTGGCGCGCCGTACACTCGGCTATGAGCCCAAGCATGGCCTCAGCGACGGCCTCGAACAGGAGGTGGCGTGGGTGGAATGCACCGAGTCCCAGCGACTGAGCTCTCGATGGGCGCAGTCTGCGACGTAGCTTCGGCTTTCGAGCCCGCGGCAACCAGGTCGTCTACAGGCACGCGGGCGGCCAGTGTGTCGACCTCCCGTGCGCGTACCATGTCTGCTTCCGTAATAGGATGCGGTGAAGCGGCAGCAGGAGAAGCGTCCTTTCTGGTGCTGGTGTTTCAGCACGGAGAGTGGCAGCGGACAATTCGCTAGCTCTGGCGACGTTCGAGAGGATGACAATTGACCCGTGCGAACCCACGGCGACTAGCCAAGGAGACCGCGAAGGCAGCCGTGATGGCGGCCAAGCGCATCACGACCGACAAGTCGGAACTGTATCTACCACGAATCCATCCGACAGTTGTGCGTAGCGGTCAAGGGGCCGTTTGTGTGGGACGTCGTTGTGTCGTCGGACGTGGCTGCGCGCTCCACGCTCGCCGGGGCAGCATCGTGATTGGACCGGCGTCTAGCCTTGGCCCGTATGCCCGCCTCAGTACAAATGATGCGTCCATCCACATCGGAGGGCAGAGCCATATCGTCAGTTTCTCAATCGTCTACGGTGGAGGCGGCGTCACTATCGGCAATCGCGTTCTGGTTGGCAATCACTGTCTCATAAGCGGACTTGACCACACGTACCCCGGGCGGGAGAGTGTTGCATTGTCGCCCATGCGGAGTGAGCCTGTGGTGATCGGCGATGACGTGTGGATCGGTGCGTTCTCCCTTGTTCTTGCCGGCGTTACGATTGGCGACGGCGCAATCGTGGCGTCACACTCGCTTGTTCGGGACGATGTGCCGTCCTACACGGTGGTTGCCGGCCAGCCTGCACGTGTCGTCCGTAGTCGTTGAACCACCGATTGACAGTCGAGGTCTCATGTACGATCGACGTATGACTGCCGGCGCGATTCCGGCTTTGTGATCTTCGGCGGCGTGAAGCCCTCCACTTCCCCGAGCTTCGCATTTGCAGCCGAAGCCCTCGCGACGCCGTGAGTTACGCAACCCTAGCTCCGAGATGAACCCGAGCGAATCCGCCAGTGAGACGTGACGCTCAGCGCAACTCCTGGTCGTCATCAACGCACCACTCAGCCCGTGCTGGTCGCCGTCGCATCAGACGCGTCGTGTCTGGTCGATTGAACGTGTGGCCGGATGCCCTCACGGCGGCGGACTCTCATCCTGTGAATCATGTGTGCTGACGGTGTCGACGAGCGCGGGCGCGGCTCAGTTAGGACGGAGTCGCGCGCGCACGTGCCCGCCACGCCACCCGTGGTGCTCTTGACCAGTGTGTGGGCGGCACTCCGGTCTGACGTTGGCAGAAACGCGTCATATTCTCTCTTTGGGCAGGTTGTTGTGCTCGCTGGTAGCCTGGTTACAGCCATCATGACTGCTCGATGGCTCGGTGCGACCGGTCGCGGTCAGTACGCGACCGCTACCAATCTCGTCGGGATTGTGGCTACCATCTGCCTGCTCGGGGTCAGCTTGGCGTCGTCGACCTTCGTAGCGCGTGGCGTGCTCTCGCGCCGACGAGCTTTCGCGTGGGCTCTGGCGTTGTCGGGATTCGCGGTTCTGGTAATGGTCATGGCGCTCTGGCTGACCGCGGATCTCGTGAGCATCTCCTCCGACGGACCAATTGTGCCCATTCTCCTACTGGGAGTCGTCGGAGTGACGATGAGCTCCATGCAGTCTTCGGTCGCAATCGGCGCTGGTAGGTTGTCAGCGAGCGCGAGCAACAGTGCAACGACTGCTGTGGCCACGGCCGTCGGGGTTGTTGTGATCGTGCCCTGGGTGCCGATGCAACAACAGGTTGTAGTGGTGCTCGCGATATGGGCGACGGCTCAATGGCTTGGGGATGCTGTCGGCTGGCTGCTGGTCTGGGCGGCGCGCCTCCCGGAGACAACGGGTCGCGTTAGCACGCGTCAACTGCTGGGCTTTTCTCTCAAGCTATTCCCTGGCGCACTCGTGGGCACACTAGGCTTTCGCGTCGATATCATCCTCCTAGCGTTGCTTGCCGGCAGTGCGTCTGCAGGCGTGTATTCCATGGCTGTCGTGGCTGGGAGTGCTGTGGGCATACTTGCAGTGGCGATTTCTCAAGCCGTTGTTAGGCGCTTTGGGACGGTTAGCCCTGCAGAGGCAGCGATGCTGGCTCGGAAAGCGGTTCTCGTTGCGCTCGTGCTTTCGGCCGGTGCGTCCGGGCTGGTGCTGTTCTTACTGAATCTCGCGGCAGTCCCGCTGCTCGGGCGAGACTTCTCAGACGTTTCATTCTTGTTCGCCATCATGGTGCCCGGGGTCGTGTTGTTCGCGCCGGTGAGAGTCATGGCGAGCTATGCCACCACTGTCCTGCTTTGGCCAACGCTGTCCACGATCGTCGTGTTCGTCTGGACGGCAGCAGATATGCTGCTGCTACTGTGGCTGGCGCCGTCCATGGGGGCCACCGGCGCCGCAATCGCCTCTAGTGCGAGCTACTCGCTGGGTGCAGTCTTCATGGGGGCGGTCTTGTTAGTGGATGCGAAGCGAAGGAGGAAGGACGATTCACATGTGCACCCGTCCTCAGCCTCGCAGCCCTCGTAGTCTGAGTAGCGTGGCTGCCCACCTCTGTCGGCTATCTTTGGAGTCTTCTATTGGTGCAGCCTCGCCCGAACAGGGCGTCACGGTGTGGGGAGACGCATGACCGGCGCTGCGAAGACTGCTTGGGGAGCGGTGCTGCGACTGACTCGTCCGACTCTGCTCGCGATGATCTTCCTACTTGCCTCGGTAGGTTTGATGGTGGGATGGGCGGTCGTGGCGGTCCCGCTACCGGTGGCAACGATGCTGTTCGCTGGGGTTGCCTGGCTCTTTCTAGTGAGGCACGTGGAGCATGTGGCCTTGGCTGTGTGGGTTCTGCTTGCCACGGACACCATGCCACTGCTCAGTCTCGACGCGATGCGAGTGCCGGGCGCCTTCCGGCCCGAAGACCTACTTCTTGCAGGCTTAGGGGCAGGCGCTGTCGTGCTCTGGATGAGTGGCCACCGTTTCGCGCCCGTCGGTCGCTACGTGAAGGCCGCCTCCGTGTTCTTCGTCGCCCTCTGGTTCTTCACGTTCCTAACAACCTGGCTGTACGCCGATGTGCCTGCAGTGCTGGCCGCGCTGTACGGGCGCGATTTCCTCTTCTTCCTTGTGACTGCCGCACTCGTGCCAATCTACCTCGCTGGCGCTGGTAGCAAGCGGCGGACTGCGCTTGCAGTGATTGCAGGGGGAGCATGCACATACGCCCTTGCTCAGTTGCTCTTCCAGATCACAGGAATCAGCTTGGGAGCCATTCTTCACCCAAGCGCAGTCTCGATGACAACGGGCGTCGCGCGGCCGTATCAGTGGTCAGTGGTACTCGTATGGTTGCTGGTGGCGCCATGCTTGGCCCTGGGCCTCGCCGACGGTGTAAGGCACCGACGACTGTGGCTAGGGATGGCAGCAGTGCTTCTGTTGGGGACCGCCCTGTCGCAGACAAGGGCCCTCTATCTGGGAGCTATCGTCGCAGTCGTGCTCACTCCGCTCTTGATGGCGTCCGTGAAGTCAGGTCGCGTGCCGGGGCGCCTGTACTTGGCCGTGGCCGTCGGGCTCGTCGCTGCAGTTGCCGTTCTGGGAGTGGGGTGGCCTGTCTTGGAGAAGGCCGTGACCGCTACGGTCGCTCGAGCATCGAGTGTGGTTGCCGCGCTGGGCTTCCAGAGCAGTCTGGACGAGAACTGGGGTTACAGGAACCAGCTCGCATCAACAATGCTCGACACGCTAGGCAGCGACTGGCCGCTGGGTTTGGGCTTCCTGCATCCAGAGGCTCATCCAGTCCCGGGACTCCCCAAGGGGAGCATCCGAAGCGACGATATGGGCATGATGCAGCTTCTGATGACCATGGGCGTGGCCGGAGTCTTGGGGCTCGTGGCCTTGCTTGCCGCTCTTCTGTGGCCCGTCCTCGCATCGCTGCTAGGAGGTAGGGACTCGCTGCGAGTGGCCGTCATACCCTCTGCCGATAAAGCGTTGGCCGTGGGTTGCGCCGCCAGTCTTGCTGGGGGCCTGGCGGCAAGCTTCACCATAGGGACCTTCATTGACGCTCCGGCCGCGATGGCTAGCGGCTTCCTTGCGGGTGTGCTGGTTGCGACGTTGGCGGGCGATGGTAGAAACCGCGGCAGCGTGGCTGAGCGTGACTTGATCAGAGTCGAGGCATACACCACATGACCAGCGGATCGACCCTGAGCGTTGTGGTCGTCCATCATGAGTCAGAGGCTGTGCTGCCGTCATGTCTGCATAGCGCCCGCCAGCTGCTCCCAGGGGCCGAGATCATCGTTGTCGACAACGCATCTACGACCTCGGCTCAAGCAGTGACCGGAATCGTCGACTCCATGACGGTACTGACGAACGAGGTCAACGAAGGCTTTTCTCGCGCCTGCAATCGCGGCGCCCGCGTTGCTAGGGGCAAGCATCTACTCTTCCTGAACCCCGATGTCAGACTACTCGGCTTCCCTGAGGATTTGGATGCTTTTCGAGCGCCCGGAGGGAGGTTGGGGATAGTGGCTCCCATGGTCTTGACTGCGAACGGTCCGTGTCCGGCGATGTACAGGAATCGGTCCGTGGCGAACCGCATCGTGGCAGGCGCTCTGTCCCCATACTGGCCGGCTGCCTGGGGTCGTGCACCGTGGTCAACGCGAGCAGGAGAGGACTGGGTGTCCGGCGCCGCCTTCTGCGTTGATCGCCATGAGTTCCTTTCGCTCGGTGGCTTCAACGAGGATTTCTTCTTCCTGGGTGAGGATTGCGAGCTTGGTCGTAGGTACAGGATGGCCGGTCTGCCACTGCGAGCTCACGAGGCGTTCATATGCAGTCATGCTCGTGGCACGTCTTCGCCAATCGGTACGGACTCGGCTTGGCGGCGCTATCTCGCCGTCTTGGCCCACGTCGAGTATTGGAGTGCGACAGCGGACGCGGCGCGAGCGCTCCGCAGGACACGTGCACTACTCACGGCCGTGCGCGCAGCCGCCTTGCTCTGTCGTATGGCGGCGAGTCTGGGCATGTCGAGCCGCGTATCCAGAAAGTCGGAAGCGGACCGTCGCCTGCTAGCGCTGCTCGACGCGTTGCCGCTGCCGAATGACGCACTTCGGGCTTCTCGCTTGCTGGTCACGTCGGCCGGCACTCGGCGCTCACCGCAATCAACCCGTTAGTCGAGTCGGCAACGGTCAGCGCAAAGCCTTCGGGTAGTAGCGTCGGTGGAAGCAGGGTGTTATGCGTGCCGGTGTGGCTGGTTCGTTGGGTTTGTTGGTCGTGTGGATTGGGGGGCATGCTGGACGACACGCAATCGGACTTGATTGCGGGGGCGATTGACTCAACGGGCGGAGTCGGCTGTTCGGATTGTGGCGGCAGAAGTAGCCCAACGATTCTGAGCGCCGGTGTGAGTGCGAGGTCGCACGAGCATGGTCGAGCCGCAGTTCGCTCAGCCGGCCGAGGGGCTCGTGCCGCGAACTCGGTTGCTGCTGCTGAGGACACGCGATTGTCAGGCCCGGAGACCGGGCGCTCAGGTTCTGATTCTGCGCGCCGCAGCAATCAGAGGCGTTTGCGAGTGGCGTTTGTTACGAACGCGTGGCAGAAGGCAGGGGGCGCGGAAAGGGGTCTGTACAGACTTCTCAAGGAACTCGATCGCGAACGTTTTGACCCAGTGGTCTTCACCCTGTTCAGCGCCCGAGGCAACCCAACGTTCGCTGCTTCCGCAAGAGTTCTCAGCATCCCGCTGAGGAGCTTCTGTCTCACACCCAAGCGCGATCTACGGTTTCCGAAGGAATGCGTGCGCTTCGTTATGGAGCTTCGCCGTGGGCGCTACGATGCTGTTCACGGCCGCGGGGATAGAGGCATCGGGGTCATAGCCGGGCGGCTCGTCGGCATTCCGGTCCGCGTACGGTCGATTCACAACACTGACCGCTTCGGATGGCGAGCCGGCGACCTGCTGCAAATGCTCGGTCTCCGCTGGTTTGCCACGAAGGTGGTAGCAGTCTCCGGTGCGGTTGCTGAAGTCGTTCGTACCAGCTGGCGGGTGCCCGAAGACAAGATTGAGGTCATCCTGAATGGAGTGGAAGACTACTGCGCGCCCGGCGGCTCTTCCCCGGCTCACTCGAGCAGCAGCACCAGAAGTCGGCCGAGAAGAGTGGTGACTGTAGGGAGACTCGTGCCCGTTAAGGGGCTAGATCGTCTGCTCGAGGCGATGGCGATTCTCACCGAGCGCGTTGATGACGTCGAGATGCAGATTATCGGCGATGGGCCGCTGAGGTGTCAGTTGCAGAGGCAGGTCGACAGGTTGGGGCTCACTGACGCAGTCCGTTTCGTTGGTCAGGTCGAAGACGCATTCCCATACCTCGTAGATGCGGACGTATTTGTGATTGCCTCGCGCTCCGAAGGCCTGGGCGTCGCAGCCATTGAGGCGATGGCGGCATCGCTTCCAGTGGTCGCCGCTGCTGTTGGAGGTCTTCCCGAGG
>Ga0068714_10002090_pt1 | contig 26663 bp, 23 predicted proteins | sample MTBNYHSulfiMetaG_FD_62988 | JGI IMG/M metagenome (GOLD analysis project Ga0068714, IMG submission 62988) | Enrichment culture microbial communities from rom New York Harbor, USA that are MTBE-degrading - MTBE-NYH (New York Harbor Sulfidogenic)... | ecosystem: Environmental > Aquatic > Marine >... | reverse complement strand
GTCTCCTCGGGGTTCCGCCAGTAGCCCTTCATCACCTGCGGGCCGCTGATGCAGAGCACTCCCCGCTCACCGGGCCCCAGCACCCGGCTCTCGGTCTCCTCGTCGACGATGCGGCAATCCGTGTCGGGGAAGGGGATGCCGATGGTGCCGATGCGGTCCTCACCCCCGACGGGGTTGCCGTGGGTGACGGGCGAGGTCTCGCTCAGGCCGTAGCCCTCCACCAATCGCCCGCCGGTGACCTCCTGGAAGCGGCGCTGGACCTCCGGGGGAAGTCCGGCCGCGCCGCTCATGCAGAACTTGATGGAGGTCAGGTCGTACTTGCCCTTGACCACCGCCGGGTGGTTGGCCAAAGCTGCATACAGGGCCGGTACCCCCGGCACCAGGGTGGGCCGCTGGCGGTCGATCACCTTCAACAAGCCCTTGATGTCGCGCGGGTCGGGCACGATCACCTGGGTGTAACCGCGATCGATCGAGTGGTTCATGCTCACCGTCATGGCATAGGAGTGGGTGAGGGGGAGGGCGGTGAGCATGATCTCCCCGCCCTCGATCAGGCCGGTGGACCAGACCTGGCCCTGGCGGGAGTTGGAGACGAGGTTGCGGTGGGTGAGCATCGCTCCCTTGGGCACCCCGGTGGTGCCACCGGTGTACATCAGGACCGCGACCTCCTCCGGTGCTACGTCCACCGGCTGGGGATCGCGGGGGGCGGAGGCAATGAGCTCCTGGAACCAGTGCGTGTTTCGATCGCCGGCGATGTCCACCCGGTGCCCCCCCTTGCGCTCCTTGGCCACCGTGAACAGGGTGCGGAGCAGGGGAGGGAAGTACTCCTTGACGTTGGTGACGATGACGTGTTCCAGGGCAGTCTGGGGGCGGGCTTCCCGCACTCGCGGGTAGTTGAGGGTGAGGCAGAAGGCCGCCCGGCTCTCGGCATCCACCGCCTGGTGGCCGAATTCGGCGGCGGTGTAGAGAGGATTGGACGGCACCGCCACCGCCCCTGCCCGCCAGATCGCCTGGTAGGCGATTACCGCCTGCGGGCAGTTGGGAAGGAAGATCGAAACCCGATCGCCCTTGCCTATCCCCATCTCCTGCAAGGCGGCGGAGAGGCGGTCGGTCAGCTCGTCCAGCTGCCGGAAGGTGATGGCCCGGTTGAAGTAGATCAGAGCAGGCTTGTCGGGGTACTTGGCGGCGGAGCGAGCCAGCAGCTCGGTCAGGGTGATATCGGGGTATTCCAGGCTGGTGGGGACCCCCGGGTCGTACCACCGGTGCCAGGGACGCTCCTCCATGTAGGACCTCCTCTCCTCCTCGCCGGCGGGCACAGTCGCCGCCGGTCACCGTCCCGATAAGGGGGCCATTCCACCACGAAAGCAGGCCGCCTGCTTGGAACGGGTGGCCCTGGTGGCAATCGGCTAGCCTGACGAAGGTACCCATATCGGCGAGGAGGAGTTATGGCGGCGGGCATGCTGGCGAACGGTTCCACGGGCCAGCGGGTCGAAGCCCTGCAGAAGAGCCTGATCGAGCTGGGCTTGAATCCCGGTCCTGTGGACGGCATCTTCGGGTCCAAGACCCAGCGGGCGGTGAAGGCATTCCAGCGGAGGGAGAAGCTGGAGATAGACGGCATCGTGGGACCCAAGACGAGGGCCGCCCTCACCGTCAGGAAGAAGGAAGCCCGGGAGAAGGCACGGGCCAAGGCCGCTCAGCAAGCGGCCAAGGAGAAGGCGGCCAAGCAGGCCGCCGCGACCGCGGCCAAGGCGGCGGCCCTGAAGAGCGCCATGGCCAAGAAGCCCACCACGGCCGCCAAGGCTGCTCCCAAGAAGGCCGCCCCCAAGAAGGCTGCTCCCAAGAGGGCCGCCCCCAAGACCGTGAAGGGGGCTGCGGCCGGGACGGCCAAGGCCATCGCCGACGCGGCCAAGCAGGCGGCCAAGAGGCGTTAGGCGGGGACGGGGCCGCTCGCCGGCCTACGAACCTTCGAGCAGCACTGCCAAGACGGAGCCTCCCCGGTTGGGGAGGCTCCGTGGTCCACGCGGCGGTTGGGGATCTCAGCCGAAGCGTCGCCCGCAGCCGGGGCAGAGAGAGTCTTCTTCACCCGTCTGGCTGTGACACCAGGGACAGGGCAGATCGATTCCCCCCGTCTCCCAGACCAGGTGGGAGAGCCGGAGGAGGCGCCGGCCGCTCATCGCCGGTTCCTCGGCACGGGCGGGTGGGCAGCCGTCGTCATCACTCCTCCTTCGGGATGCGAGCCGCAGGCTAGAGCGCCGGGGCCCGCCGGGCGAGGATTTCGCAAACCCGGGCGGTCGGGACGGGTGCGAGAGGTGATTACGCTTCCCGGCAGTCTCTGGAGTGAGCCCATGCCCATCAACATCACCCTTCCCGACGGATCCTCCCTGCAACTGGCCGAGGGGGCCACGGGCGGCGAGGCCGCGGCGGCCATCGGTCCCCGCCTGGCCGAGGCGGCGGTGGCCGTGCGGGTAGACGACGAACTACGCGACCTGTCGGCGCCCCTGGCGGACGGGGTCTCGGTGGAGGTCATCACCGCGGACAGTGAGGTCGGCCGCCACATACTGCGCCACTCGGCTGCCCACGTCATGGCACAGGCCGTGCTGGCATTGTTCCCCGGGGCCCGATATGCCATCGGCCCCGCCATCGAGGACGGCTTCTACTACGACTTCGAGGTCGGCCGCGCTTTCACTCCCGAGGATCTGGAGGCCATCGAGCAGCGGATGGCGGAGATCGTCGCTGCCGACCAGCCCTTCCGGCGCGAGACGGTGTCCAAGGAGGAGGCGCTGCTCATCTTCGCCGACCAGCCCTTCAAACAGGAGATCATCGAGTCGGTCGAGGAGTCCGAGCTGGCCGAAACCCAGCAAGTGTCCCTGTACCGCAACCGCGACTTTGTCGACCTCTGCCGCGGCCCCCACCTGCCCTCCACCGGCCGGCTGCCCGCCTTCAAGCTGCTCCGCACCGCCGGCGCGTACTGGCGCGGCGACGAGCGCCGTCCTCAGTTGCAGCGCATCTACGGCACGGCATGGGAGAGCCCGGCCGCTCTAGAGGAGCACCTGCACCGTCTGGAGGAGGCCCGCCGTCGCGACCATCGGCGCCTGGGGCCGGAGCTGGACTTCTTCTCCTTCCCGCCCGAACTGGGGAGTGGGCTGGCCGTCTGGCATCCCAAGGGGGCGACGGTGCGGGAGCTCATGGAGGACTACAGCCGCCGGACCCACCGGGCGCACGGCTACGAGCTGGTGGTCTCGCCCCACATCGCTCGCGCCCACCTTTGGGAGACCTCGGGCCATCTCGGCTTCTACGCCCAGACCATGTATCCCATCATGGAGCTGGACGACGGCGACCGGTACGTGCTCAAGCCCATGAACTGCCCTTTCCACATCCTGGTCTATCGGAGCAAGGGGCGCTCCTATCGCGAGCTTCCGCTGCGATTCTTCGAGCTGGGGACCGTGTACCGCTACGAGCGCTCGGGCGTCCTGCACGGGCTGCTGAGAGCCCGGGGATTTACTCAGGACGACAGCCACATCTTCTGCACCGAGAGCCAGATCGGCGAAGAGCTGAAGGGACTGCTCGATTTCTCACTAATGGTGCTGCGCGATTTCGGCTTCGACGAGTTCGAGGCCGACCTCTCCACGCGGCCTGAGAAGTTCGTGGGAGACGTGGAGCTCTGGGACCGGGCCACCGTGGCCCTGGAAGAGGCGCTCAAGTCCTCCGGCCTGCCCTACGTGGTGGCCGAGGGGGAGGGGGCGTTCTACGGGCCCAAGATCGACCTCCATGTGCGAGACGCCATCGGGCGGCGCTGGCAGCTGACCACCCTGCAGGTCGACTTCGCTCTGCCGGCCAACTTCGGCCTGGAGTACGCCACCGCCGAGAACACCCGGGAGCGCCCGGTGATGATCCACCGGGCGCTGTTCGGGGCAGTGGAGCGCTTCTTCGGGGTGCTCCTGGAGCATTGCGCGGGGGCACTTCCGGGGTGGCTGTGCCCGGTGCAGGCCACCATCGTGCCCGTGGCCGATCGGCATCGCGACTACGCCGTCGAGGTGGCGGCGTCCCTGGAGGGCCGGGGCCTCCGGGTCGAGGTGGACACGGCCGACGAGACCGTCGGGGAGAAGATCCGGCGGGCCATCACCCAGAAGCACCCCGCGGTGCTGGTGGTCGGCGACCGGGATGTGGGCGTGGGCACCGTGGGCTTTCGTCTGCGGGGGGCCGACGAGGAACGCGGGGTTCCCCTCGAGGAGGCCACCCTTCGGCTGGCCGAGTTCTGCCGGGCACCTCGCTAGAGGACGAACACCTCGCCTTCGGCGTCCTGGACCTCGAAGGCCACCGCGAAGCTCGGGCGTCGAGGCCAGCGTTCCAGGAGCGTGGCGGCCTGCAGGTTGCAGTTGGCCAGGAAGCTGGGCCAGGGCTCCCCGCCGAAGGCATCGGCCAGGTCGGCAGAGCAGCCTCCCACCGGCTCCGCGCGATCCGGATGCAGGGTGAATCCTTCCATGGAGACCACAGCCAGGCCCAGATCGCTGCAGCGGGCGATGAGGGCCGCGGAGACGTCGTAGGGGTAGAAGCCCTCGTCTTCGGGCCCTCGCCGGGCGGCCCGTCCGTCGAACTGGGCGGCCAGGGCGTCCACCGGGTGCTCGCCCCCCGGCCGGCCGGGTGGCACGGGCGCCGTGGGCTCGGGGGACTCGCCGCCCAACATGGAAACGACCGTGTCGAGCACTCGCTGCAGATCGCCGACGTCGTAGAGGCGGGGCTCGCCGTCGGCGTCGGGGTAGAACTCCACCAGTAGCTCCCCGTCGTCCTCATAGGCCAGGCCGACCACCTCGCCGTCCTCGATGAGGTCGGCGACGGGGCGGCCCCACTCGGGATCTTGGCGTTCGCGGGCGTGTAGATCGGACATGGGGACGATGCTAAGCGTTGAGCAGCAACGGGCGGCGAGGCGGCAGAAGACGGAGGGCCGGCCTCCGGCCTACTCCTTCTCCTCTTTGGCCGCGGCCACCACCTTCTGCGTCTCCTGCGGCGGGGCCTCCTCGTAGTGGTCCATGGCCATTTCGAACGATCCGCGCCCGCTGGTGATGGAGCGGAGGTCGATGCTGTAGCGCTGCATCTCGGCCAGGGGCACCTCGGCGGTGATCAGGCGCAAGCCGGCTTCGGAGTCCATGCCCAGCACACGGCCGCGACGCGAGTTGAGATCCCCGATGACCTCGCCCATCTGGTCTTCCGGGATACGAATGGTGACCCGCATTATCGGCTCGAGGAGGGTCGGCTTCAGGCTGGGGGTGGCCGCCTTGACCGCCAGGATCCCGGCCATTCGGAAGGACAGCTCGTCGGAGTCGACCGAGTGATGTTTGCCGTCGTACAGGGTGGCCTGGATATCCACCACCGGGTAACCCGCCAGGATGCCCCGGGCGAGAGCCTCCTGAATGCCCTTATCCACCGCCGGGATGTACTGACGGGGGATGTTGCCGCCCCTGACCGCATCGACGAACTCGTAGCCGCTCCCCGCCGGGAGCGGGGCGAAGCGGACGTAGGCCACCCCGAACTGCCCGCGGCCGCCGGTCTGCTTCTTGTGTTTCCCCTCAACGTCGGCCGTTCCTCTGATGGTCTCCCGGTAGGGGATGCGCGGCAGGGCGGTGTCGACCTCGACGCCGAAGCGGGCGGAGAGCCGGGATACGGTGACTTCCAGATGGGTGTCGCCCAGGCCGGAGAGCACCGTCTCGTTCGTATCGGCCCGGCGCTCCATCAGCAGGGTGGGGTCGTCCTCCACCGCTCGCTGCAGGGCCATGGAGAGCTTCTCCTCGTCCTGTTGGGAGCGGGGGAAGACCGCCAGGGACATGGCCGGCCGGGGCAGGGGGACAGGCTCGATGGTCACCTTGAGCCCTGGTGAGCGCAGGGTGTCGCCGGCCAGGACCGACTCCAGCTTGGCCACCGCCGCGATGTCGCCGGCCGCCACCTCGGTCAGGTCCTGGTGCTCCTTGCCGCGCATCGTGAACAAGTTGTGCATGCGCCCGGTGCCGCCCGGCCCGGCGCTCTCCAGGGTGGTGTCGATGGGGATGGAGCCTCGGAACACCCGGAACAGGGCGATGCGCCCCACGTAGGGGTCGGACTGCGTCTTGAAGATGTACGCCACCACCCCGGAGTCGGGCAGAGACTCCCCCTGCGACAAGGGGGGAGTGGGCCGCTCGTCGGGCTGGGGGCCATAGTCCACCAGGAACTGGGCGAGGCGGTCGATCCCCACCAGCTGGGTGGAGGCCCCGCACAGCACGGGGAAGGAGCTTCCCTCCAGCATGCCGCGCCGCATGGCGGCGGTCAGCTCGGCGTCGGTGGGCTCGGTGCCTTCCAGATACCGCTCCAGGAGGGAGTCGTCGGTCTCCACCACCGCCTCGATCAGGGCGGTGCGCAGGTCCGCCACCTGGCCGGCAATATCCGGCGGGATCTCCCCCTGCTCGGCCTGGGGGGAGCCTTCGTAGGTGAAGGCAGTGCCGCCGATGAGGTTGGCCACCCCGGCCAGCTGATGTTCGGACCCGATGGGTACCTGGAGCGGCGCCACTGCCGTGCCGAAGGCGTCCTTGAGCTGGTCGAGGGTACGAGCGAAGGAGGCCCGCTCGCGATCGAGCTTGTTGACGAAGAAGGCGCGGGCGATGCCCTCCTCCTCGGCCATGCGCCACAGGGCGGCGGTCTGGACCTCGACTCCGTCCACCCCCGACACGACGAAGAGAGCCAGGTCGGCGGCGCGCAGGGCGGCTCGCGCCTCGCCGACGAAGTCGGAGTAACCGGGGGTGTCGATGATGTTGACCTTGTGTCCGGCCCAGTCGAAGGGGGCTATGGCCAGGCTCACCGAGGAGCCGCGGTCGATCTCCTCGGGCTCGAAGTCGGTGACGGTGTTCCCGTCCTCGATGCGGCCCAGGCGGGTGGTGACACCGGCGGCATGAAGTAAGGCTTCGGCGAGGGCGGTCTTGCCGCTCCCGCTGTGACCGACGAGCACGATGTTGCGAATGCGATCCGAAGCCAAACGAACCTCCTCAGGGCCAGACGAGTTTAGTTGTCGGGAGCCGGCTCCCACTCGTGTGCTACCTTCGAGCCCGCCGTGCTCGACATGAGGGCCCGCCGCCGGGTCTCACGCGCTTTCGACCCCATAGCCCGCGGGCTGGCTCGCTTCGGGCTCAGCCCCAGCGCGGTCACCGTCCTGGGCCTGGCCATCTCCGTCGCGGGGGCAGTGCTCATCGGATTCGGCCGCCTGGCGGCGGGGGCGGCGGTGGTGGGCTTCGGCGCAACCCTCGACGTGCTCGACGGGATCCTGGCCCGGCTGACCAGGACGGAGAGCCGGCGCGGGGGATTCCTCGACACCTTCACCGACCGAGTGGGAGAGGTGGCCGCCTGGACCGGACTCACCTTCTACCTGGCCGATTCGGGGAGGTCGGCCCTGGTCACTCTGTCGCTGATCGCGGTGTGTGGCTCGCTGCTGGTCCCCTTCCTGCGCGCCAAAGCCGAGGGGGAGGGGATTGTGGGCAAGGGAGGCCTGATGGGGCGTGCGGAGCGGATCCTGTTGTTCTGCTGGGGAGTGGGGCTGGCCGGGGTGGGCGTGCCCAGCCTGGCGGTGACCGTGTGGGCCCTGGCCGTACTCTCCTGGGTGACGGTCCTGCAGCGCTTCTTCAAGACCTGGGTGCAGCTCAAGGCGTGAGCGGGCTCTTCGGCTACCTGGTGTTCCGGGCTCTCTGGGGGTTCGCCGGGCTTCTCCCGGAGCCGGTGATGCGCTGGCTGGGTTTCGGCGCCGGCTATCTGATGTCGTTCGTGGCCCGGGGCCGCCGAGCCATGGCCGAGCGGCACCAGCAGCGCATCCAGGGCCCCGGGGTGAACGCCCGGCGGGCCGCTCGCCGCGCCATGGGCTTCTACGGGCGCTACTACGCCGAGGTCTTCTGGATGCGGCCCCGGCGGCGGCGGGCCGTTCTCGACGCGTCCCGGGTGGACGGCCTGTCCATCCTCCACGAGGCGGTAGCCGCTCCCGCCGGAGTGATCCTGGCGGTGGGTCACCTGGGGAACTGGGAAGCGGCCGGTCTCAAGGCCGCGTCGGAGGGGGCGCGGGCGCTGGCGGTGGCCGAGGCCCTGATCAACGAGCGCATCGTGCGGTGGTTCGTGGAGATGCGGGCGATGATGGACATCGACATCGTGCTCACCGGCCGGGGTGCTCGGGTGACCGACACGCTGGCGCAACATCTGGCCGAGGGCAAGGTGGTGGCTCTTCTCTGCGATCGCGACATCAAGGGCAGCGGGATCCCGGTGACCTTCTTCGGGGAGGAGACCACCCTGCCGGCCGGCCCCCTAGCTCTGGCCTGCCGCACGGGGGCTACCGTGCTGCCGGTGGGCGCGTATTTCCTCGAGAAGGCGGGCCACCGCTTCCAAATCCACCCGCCCCTGGCGGTGCCCACCGAGGGAACGCTGGAAGAACGGGTGCGGGAGGGAACGCAACGCTTGGCCGCCGTGCTGGAGACCCTGATCGCCGAGGAGCCCGAGCAGTGGCATGTGGTGGTCCCCAACTGGCCGAGCGACCGGGAGGCGCGATGAAGATCGCCGTGGTCAGCCCCTACGACCTGGGCGCCGTCGGGGGAGTGCAGGGGCAGGTGATCGCGCTGGTCGGCTGGCTGAGGGAGGCGGGGCACGAGGCCTGGGCGGTCTCCCCGGGTAGCGGGGGCCCGCCCGGTACCCGCCACGTGGGCGGGGCGGTCTCCGTCCCGGTCAACCGGTCCCGGGCCCCCATCACCTTCCATCTCAGGGCCTGGGCCCGGGTACGGGAGGCCGTGCAGGGGGCCGAAGTGGTCCACGTCCATGAGCCGCTCGTCCCGGTGACGGGGCCGGCGGCCGTCCTCGGCGGGGGGCCGCCCCGGGTGGGGACTTTTCATGCCGATCCGGGCGCGGTGGTGTCCCGCCTCTACCGGCGGGGTGCCCCTGTGCTCCGGCGGGTGCTGCGACGGCTGTCGGTGGCCACCGCGGTGAGCCCGGTGGCGGCGGCAGCCGTGGCCCGCTTCATAGAGGCGCGCGTGGTGCCCAACGGCCTCGACACCGCCCGCTACCGGCCCGCCGGGGAGAAGGCGCCCGGCCGGGTGGTGTTCGTCGGACGCGACGACGCGCGGAAGGGCCTCGACGTACTGCTCCAGGCCTGGCCTCTGGTGCGCACGGCGGTGCCCGCTGCCCAGCTGCGGGTGGTGGGAGCCTTTCGCCCTTCCGGTCCGGAAGGGGTCGCCTTCCTGGGGCGGGTGGATGAGGAAGCCAAGCTGCGCGAACTGGCGGAGGCGGAAGTCCTCTGCGCTCCCAACCTGGGCGGGGAGAGCTTCGGTCTGATCGTGGCAGAGGGCATGGCATCGGGCTGCGCGGTGGTGGCCAGCGACCTGCCCGCCTTTCGGCATGTAGCGGGCGCCTGCGCCCGGCTGACGCCGGTTGGGGACGCGGACGGCCTCGCCCGGGCATTGCAGTCGCTGCTTTCCGATCGGGTGGAGAGCAGCCGTCTGGCCGGGGCCGGATTGCGCGCAGTGGCCCGCTTCGATCGCGCGGCGGTGCTCGAGGGCTATCTGACCGCCTATCGCGACGCCCTCGCCGCCCGGTGACCTCTCCCCCCGGGGATCTCGTGGCCCGGCGGTAAACTGGGATGGATCCCGTCAAGGAGACAGGTTGGAGCAGGGCACGGTGCGGGTGAAGCGAGGCCTGGCGGAGATGCTGAAGGGCGGGGTGATCATGGATGTCACCACCGCCGAGCAGGCCAAGATCGCCGAGGACGCCGGCGCGGTGGCGGTGATGGCGCTGGAGCGGGTGCCGGCCGACATCCGCCGCGAAGGCGGGGTGGCGCGGATGGCCGATGCCGCCCGCATCGAGGAGATCATGGCGGCGGTGAGCATCCCGGTGATGGCCAAGGCCCGCATCGGCCATTTCGTGGAGGCGCAGATCCTCCAGGCGTTGGGAGTGGACTTCGTGGACGAGAGCGAGGTGCTGACCCCCGCCGATGAGGAGAACCACATCGACAAGTGGCAGTTCACCGTGCCCTTCGTCTGCGGGGCCCGCGACCTGGGGGAGGCGCTGCGCCGCATCGGCGAGGGTGCGGCGATGATTCGCACCAAGGGGGAAGCGGGGACGGGAAACGTGGTGGAGGCGGTGCGCCACATGCGGGCGATGACCGGCGAGATTCGCCGTCTGGGCACCCTGGGCGGGGACCGGTTGATGTCGGCGGCCCGGGAGCTGCGGGCGCCCTTCGAGCTGGTGCGGGAAGTGGGGGAGACGGGTCGTTTGCCGGTGGTGAACTTCGCGGCCGGGGGCATCGCCACTCCGGCCGATGCGGCGTTGATGATGCAGCTGGGTTGCGACGGGGTATTCGTGGGTTCGGGGATCTTCAAGAGTGAGGACCCGGCCCCCCGGGCGGCAGCCATCGTGACTGCCACCACCTACTTCCAGGACCCGGCGGTGCTGGCCCGGGTCTCCCACGGCCTGGGCACCCCGATGGCCGGGTTGGAGATCGGCAAGATCGACCCGGCGGAGATGTTGCAGACCAGGGGCCGCTGAACGTGCGAGCAGGCGTTCTCGCCCTTCAGGGCGACTTCCGTGAGCATGCCGCCGCTCTTGCCCGTCTGGGAGCCGATCCCGTCTTGGTGCGCCGCGCCGAGGATCTGGAGGGCCTGTCCGCGCTGGTGGTGCCGGGAGGGGAGTCGACCACGATCGGGCTGTTGGCCGAGCGCCATGGGCTGGCCGAGCCTCTGCGAGAGGCGCTCGCCGCCGGGCTTCCCGCCCTGGGCACCTGCGCCGGGATGATCTTCCTGGCGCGCGAGACCACGGGGAGCCGGGAGCAGATCCAGTTGGGAGTGCTCGACGTGGTGGTCGATCGCAATGCTTTCGGAAGGCAAGTGGATTCGTTCGAAAGCGACCTGGTGGTCGAGGGATTGGATGAGCCGGTCCACGCCGTGTTCATACGGGCTCCGCGCGTGGACCGGGTGGGTCCCGAGGTGGAGGTGCTGGCCTCGGTCGACGGTCATCCGGTCATGGTGCGTCAGGGCCACTTGCTGGCCACTGCCTTTCACCCAGAGCTCTCCGAGGATCTGCGGATACATAGACTGCTGCTGCAAATAGCAGGAGATCGCTGATGTCGGGTCACTCGAAATGGGCGACCATCAAGCACAAGAAGGGCGCCAAGGACGCGCGCCGGGGCCAGTTGTTCGCCAAGCTGGCCCGGGCGGTCGAGGTGGCCGCGCGTCAGGGCGGGCCGGACCCGTCCGGCAACTTCCTGCTCGCCCAGGCCATCGAGAAGGCGAAGAGCCAATCGCTGCCCAACGAGAACATCGAGCGGGCGATCAAGCGCGGCGCCGGTGAGGCCGGGGGTGCCGACTACGAGGAGATCTGGTACGAGGGCTATGCCCCCGGCGGGGTGGCCCTGTACGTCCAGGTGCTCACCGACAACCGCAACCGGGCGGCCTCCGACGTGCGCTCGACTTTCTCCCGGCACGGGGGCAGCCTGGGCGAGCCCGGCTCGGTCGCCTACCTCTTCGAGAAGAAGGGCTACTTCCTGGTCGCCGGGGAGGAGGATCAGGTCATGCTGGCGGCACTCGAGGCCGGGGCGGAGGACGTGCGCCCCTCCGGCGCCCAGTGGGAGGTCATTTCCTCTCCGGGCGATATGCGGGCCGTGCGCAAGGCTCTCGAGGAAGCCGAGGTGGTCATCGAATCGGGGGAGATCACCTACCTGCCCCTCACCCTGCTGACTTTGAATGAGGAGACCGCCCGCAAGGTGCTGCGCCTGGTCGACGCCCTGGAGGATCTCGACGACGTGCAGACGGTGTACGGCAACTTCGACATCAGCGATGAAGTGATGGCCGTCCTCGCCGAATGACCGCGGGGCCGGGAGTGGCCGCGTCTAACCTGGCGAACAAGTGTTTGTGCTCGGCATCGATCCCGGCCTCTCCATCACCGGCTACGGGGTGATCGTTTCCCGGGGTGAACGCCTGCAGGCCGTGGCCGCCGGCGCTCTGCGGACTTCACCCGGGACGACCGACGCCGCCCGCCTGGCGGAGTTGTTCGGCGACCTCGAGAAGCTGCTCGGCGAGTACCACCCGGCCGAAGTGGCGGTGGAGCAGGTGTTCGTCAACCGCAACCTGCAGACGGCCACCGCGGTGGGGCGCGCCTCCGGGGTGATCCTCCTCGCGGCCGCCCGGGCCGGCCTTCCCGTGTTCGAGTACACCCCGTCGGCCGTGAAGATGGCCGTCACCGGCAGCGGCGACGCCGCCAAGGACCGGGTGCAAGCGCTGGTGGCGCGGCGCCTGGACCTGGCCGAGGCGCCGCGGCCGGCGGACGCGGCGGACGCGCTGGCCGTCGCGTTGTGCCACCTCCAATCGGCGGGACTGCGCCGGGCGGTGGCGGGAGCCGGACGATGATCGGCCGGCTGCGGGGCACGGTGGCATGCAAGGGGGTGGAGGGCCTCCTGCTGGATGTCGGCGGGGTGGCCTTCGAGGTGATCATGGCGCCGCGGGGCCTGGGCGAGGTCCCGGCAGTGGGGGAGCCGGCCGTGGTGCACACTCACCTGCATCTGCGCGAGGACCAGATGACCCTGTACGGTTTCCCCACCGCGGAGGAGCGGGATCTGTTCCGCATCTTGCTGGGGGCCAGCGGGGTCGGGCCTCGCCTGGCCCTGGCCCTGGTGGGGACGATGCGCCCGGCCGACCTGCGGCGGTCCATCGCCACCGCCGACGCCGACGCCCTCACCGTCGTGCCCGGGGTGGGCAAGCGCACCGCCCAGCGCCTGATTCTCGATCTGCGCGCCCGTCTGGAGATGCCCGAGCTCGAGGAGATGCCGTCCGGCGGCAGCCTGGCCGAGGTCAGGGCGGCACTGGAGGGCCTGGGCTATCAGCCGGCGGAGATCCGGCAGGCCCTCGAGGGACTTCCCGGTGAAGGCGAGACCGAGGCCCTGCTCCGCAGCGCCCTGCAGCGGCTGGGGCGGCGATGAGGGAAGAAGGCCTCCTCTCCGGTTCGCTCCAGCCCGATGAGGCGGCCTTCGAGGCGGGCCTGCGCCCGCGCCGCATGGAGGAGTTCGTGGGCCAGGAGGACCTGAAGGAGCGCCTGGCCATCCTCATCGAGGCGGCGGCCGGGCGGGGCGAGCCGGTCGACCACCTGCTCTTCAGCGGCCCTCCGGGATTGGGCAAGACCACCATGGCGGCCATCGTGGCCAACGAGATGGGGGCTCAGTTCCGTACCACCTCCGGCCCGGCCCTCGAGCGGGCCGGCGATCTGGCCGCCATCCTCAGCAACCTGGAGCGGGGCGATGTGATGTTCATCGACGAGGTGCACCGCCTGCCCCGGGCGGTGGAGGAAGTCCTCTACTCGGCCATGGAGGACTTCCAGCTCGACATCGTGGTCGGAAAGGGGCCGGCCGCCCGCTCCATCCGCCTCGAGCTGCCCGGTTTCACCCTGATCGGGGCCACCACGCGGGTGGGTAGGGTGTCGCCTCCCCTGCGGGATCGCTTCGGTTACCTGGCCCGCATCGACTACTACGGGTCCACCGAGCTGGAGTCGGTCGTGCGGCGGTCGGCCTCCATCCTGGAAGTGACCATCGACGCGGCGGGGTCCAGGGAGATCGCCACCCGCAGCCGGGGGACGCCGCGAGTGGCCAACCGCCTGCTGCGCCGCGTGCGTGACTTCGCGGCGGTGCGGGCCTCCGGCTCCGTGGACGAGGCCACCGCCCACCGGGCCCTGGAAGTGTTCGAGGTGGACCGGGCGGGCCTCGACCGGGTGGACCGGGCCATCCTCGAGGCGGTGGTGCACAAGTTCGGCGGGGGGCCGGTGGGCCTCTCCACCCTGGCCATCGCCGTCTCCGAGGAGCCGGAGACGGTAGAGGACGCCTATGAGCCCTTCCTGCTCCAGCAGGGGATGCTGCAACGCACCCCGCGCGGCCGCATCGCCACCGCCCTGGCCTACCGCCACCTGGGGGTGGAGCCGCCACCCCCGGCGGGCCCGCAGGGCACGCTGCTGTAGGGCGGGGAGGCGGGCCGGCTTGGCGCAACGGGCCCGGGGCCCCAGACTGGGGCGGTGGTGAAGACCTCCGACTTCGTGTACGACCTGCCCCCGGCGTCGATCGCCCAGGTCCCGGCCGAGCCGCGCGACGCGGCACGCCTGCTGGTGGCCGACGGCCTGGCGGACCATCGCTTCCACGAACTGCCCGAGCTGTTGGAGGCAGGCGACCTGGTGGTGGTGAACCGCACGCGGGTGCGGCGGGCTCGCCTTCTCGGGCACAAGGAGGAGGGCGGCGGCCGGGTGGAGGCACTGCTGCTGCGTCCCACCTCCCGGGGATGGGAGGCACTTCTCCGCCCCTCCCGGCGCCTCCGTCCCGGCAGCCGGCTGCGGTTCGGAGAGATCCGGGCGACGGTGGTGGCGGGGCCCGAGCGGGGAGAAGGGCTGCTGGAGCTCGACAGCGGGGAGGTGCCGCTCGAGGAGGCCGTGGACCGGTGTGGGGAGATCCCCCTTCCTCCCTACTTCACCGGGCGCCTCGACGACCCGGAGCGGTACCAGACGGTGTATGCCTCCCGGCCGGGTTCGGCGGCGGCTCCCACCGCCGGCCTTCACTTCACTCCCGGGGTGCTGCGGCGCCTGGGGGAGCGGGGAGTCGACCTGGCCGCGGTCGACCTGGACATCGGGGTGGACACCTTCCGCCCCATCGCCGAGGAGCAGTTGGAGGAGCACCGCATGCACCGGGAGGACTACTCGGTGGGTGCGGAGACGGCGGCGGCGGTGGCGGCCGCCCAATCCCGGGGCGGGCGGGTGGTGGCAGTGGGCACCACGGTGGTGCGGGCCCTGGAGAGCGCAGCGAATGCTGCCGGCGAGATCGTCCCCGGCCTGGGCAGCACAGACCTGTTCATAACGCCGGGCTACCGCTTCCGGGCAGTCGATCTGTTGGTGACCAACTTCCACGTGCCCGGTTCCACCCTGGTGGTGCTGGTGGCGGCCTTCATGGGCGAGTCGTGGAGGGAGGTCTATCGGGTGGCCCTCGAACGGGGCTACCGGTTCCTCTCCTTCGGGGACGCCATGCTGGCCGGGAGGGCGAGATGAGACCGGCGGTGTCCTTTCGCGTCGAGCACACCGACGGCGCCGCCCGGGCGGGGGTGCTCGCCACGTCCCACGGGGAAGTAGCCACCCCGGCCTTCATGCCGGTGGGCACCCGGGGCACGGTGCGGGCCCTCGATGCCCGCGATCTGGCCGAAGCGGGGACGGCCGTAGTGCTGGCCAACACTTACCACCTGATGCTGCGTCCGGGGTCCGAGCTGGTGGAGCGCCTGGGCGGCCTGCACCGGTTCATGGCGTGGCCCGGGGCAATCCTCACCGACTCCGGCGGATACCAGGTCCTCTCCCTGCAGCCGCGGGTGGATGAAGAGGGAGTGGTCTTCCGCTCGGCCTACGACGGGGCGGCGGTGCGGCTCTCCCCGGAGGAGGCGGTGGCGGTGCAGGCACGGCTCGGGTCGGACATCGCCATGGCTCTCGACGTGCCGGTGGCCCTGCCCGCACCACTCGAGCAGGTGAGGGAGGCGATGGAGCGCACCCTGCGCTGGGCCGAACGCTCGGCCGTCGTCCACGGGCGTGACGACCAGGCGCTCTTCGGCATCGTGCAGGGGGGCATCGACCCGGCGCTGCGGGCGGAGAGCGCCGCCCGCACCGCCGCCATCGGGTTTGCCGGGTTCGGCATCGGCGGCCTGGCGGTGGGGGAGGTGCCTGCCGAGCGCAATCTGGCTCTGGAGGCAGCGGTGACCGCCCTGCCCCTGGACCGGGTGCGCTACTTCATGGGGCTGGGCGACACCGAGGGAGTGCTCGAGGCGGTGGAGCGAGGGTGTGATCTGTTCGACTGCGTTTGGCCCACGCGTCTGGCCCGGCACGGCAGGGTGCTGTCGCGACTGGGCGACTACTCGGTGCGGCGGGCCGAGCTGGCATCTGAGGAGGGCCCTATCGACCCGGAGTGTCCCTGCCCGACCTGCCGGCGCTACTCCGTGGCTTACTTGCGTCACTTGCGGGTCACCGGGGAGCTGACGGGCCATCGGCTGCTCAGCATTCACAACCTCACCTACACCCTCGGGGTGCTGGCGGGAGCCCGCCGGGCAGTGGCGGCAGGGGAGCTGGCGGCCTACCGGGCGGGGCTGGCGGCGAGCCGGCGCACTCGCTCCGCGCCGGGACGGCTACGATGACCCGGCCCTCGCCCTGCAGGTGAGGGCTCTGACTGCCGGATTTCTCGGAGGCGTGATGCTGAACAAACGTGCCCGGGGCATACTCCGCCTGGGCTTCCTCATACTGGTGGTGGCCGCCGTGGCGCTGGCCGGCTGCGTGCCCACGTCGGATACGACCTCGACCGGCACCGAAGGCGGCGAGGGCGAGGGAACCACCACGAGCACCAGCAACACGGTCCTGACGATCGTGATGTACGCAGTGGTCATCGGCGGCCTCTTCTACTTCCTTCTCATCCGGCCCCAGCGCACGCGGCAGAAGAAGCAGCAAGAGCTCCAGACCTCCCTGGCGGTGGGCGACGAGGTGCAGACCATCGGGGGCATCTACGGGACGATCGAGTACTTCGATGAGGAGTCCGGCACCGCGATCATCCAGGTCGAGGGCGGAGGCAAGCTGCGGGTGGCCCGGCGGGCGCTGGCCGGCAAGGTGACTCCGAAGGGCTAGCCGGCACTATGTCGCGGCGCGCCGCGCTGATCACGCTCATCATCACCCTGGTCGTGGCCTGGGGGTCGGCGATCGTCACCCAGGTGACCGGCGTCCGGCCCTTGCTGGGCCTCGACCTGCAGGGAGGCTTCTCGGTCTTGCTCGAAGCTCCCGAGGGCACCGACCCCGAGGTGCTCGACCTGGCCGTGGAGGTGATCAGGCGGCGCATCGAAGCCCTGGGCGGGGTGCAGGAGCCGGAAGTGGCGGTGGCCGGCCCGCGAGCCATCGAGGTGCAGTTGCCCGGGGTGACCGACCGGCAGCGAGCCCTCGAGGCGGTGGGGACCACCGGCCAACTCGCCTTCCGTCCGGTGCTCGAGGCCAACGGCTTCGGGGTGAGCCCACTGCTGGTCGACGCCCAGGAGCACGCGAATTCCACCACTACCACGACCACCTCCACCACGACCACCACCGTGGCGGGGGAGACCACGACCACCGGCGCCGACGAGGGAACCAGCACCACCTCGTCGACCACCACCACCACGGTTCCCCCCGAGCCCCCGGACCTCACCCCGGTGCTTCCGGCGGGCATCAGCATCTGCGATCCGGGGCGGGCAACCGAGGAGCAGCCGGGATGCGTGGACGGCGAGACGGGCCTCACCGTCAGCGACGACCCCGATCGGGAAGCGTGGTTCCGCGATCCGGATACCGGCGAAGCGTTCCATCTGGGCCCGGCCCGGGTACTGGGCAGCGACCTGGCCGACGCCCAGGCCGCCTTCATCCAACAGGGAGCCGGGGGCAGCGGGGTGCCGTGGGGGGTGTCCACCGGCGGGGTGGGCCAATGGGTGGTCTCCCTCGATTTCAACTCCGAGGGCGCCGACAAGTTCCAGGAAGTCACCAAGGAGCTGGCCGGCTACGGCATCGGCGACGACCGGCGCCGCTTCGCCATCGTGCTCGACGGCGCTGTGCAGTCCGCTCCGCAGATGGATGAGGAGATCACCCCCGAGACGGGTATCCCCGGGGGCCGGGCGGTCATCACCATGGGCACCTCGGGCAACCCGGAGCAGGCCGCCCGCGATCTGGCCGTAGTACTGCGCTACGGGGCCCTGCCGGTGGCCTTCGAACAGGCCAGCGTGCAATCGATCTCGGCCACGCTGGGCTCCGACTCGCTGCAGGCGGGCCTGCTGGCGGGGGCCATCGGCCTGGGGCTGGTGGCCATCGCCATGTTGCTGTACTACCGGGTGCTGGGATTGGTCAACCTGATCGGCCTGTCGGTGTTCGGCTCACTGATCCTGGTGGTGCTCTCGTTGTTGGGAGAGACCCAGGGGGTGACCCTGACCCTGGCCGGCGTCGCCGGGGTGATCGTGTCCATCGGTATCACCGCGGACTCCTACATCCTCTACTTCGAGCGCATCAAGGAAGAGGTGCGGCAGGGGCGGTCTCTGCGGGCCGCCATCGACCAGGGGTTCACCGCTTCGTTCCGCACCATCCTGACCGCCAACACGGTCGCCCTGGCGGCGGCGGTGCTGCTCTTCATGCTGGCGGTGGGGGCGGTGAAGGGCTTCGCGCTGGCGCTGGGGATCGCCACCGTAGTGAACGTGATAGTGGCCCAGGTCTTCACTCGACCGGCGGTGGCCCTGCTCGGCCTGAGCCCGCTGGGTGAGGGCGGGAGGTTCAGCGTCCGGGGAGCGGCGGGGACCGCCCGGAAGGTGGCGGAATGAGTCTGGCCCGTCGGCTCTACTGGGGTGAGACCCGCGTCGACTTCGTGGGGAGGCGGCGCTGGTGGTTTGCCCTGTCGGTCTTCCTCATGGTGGTGTCGCTGCTGGTGCTGGGGATCAGGGGTCTCAACCTGAGCGTGGACTTCGTGGGCGGCTCGCTGCTGCAAGCGGAGAACCCGGCCGGGGCCACGGTGGGCGAGGTGCGGAGCGCTCTGGACCGGGTCGGGCTGGCCGGAGCCAAGGTGCAGCTGGTGGGGGACGGGGCGGGGATCAGGGTGCAGACCTCCGAGCTCACCCCCGAACTGGAGGACCGCCTGGTCACGGCGGTGGCGGAGGCGGTGGGAGTCGAAGACGTCAACGACATCAGCCTGCAGACGGTGGGGCCCACCTTCGGCCGCCAGGTGACGGAGGCGGCGGTGCGCGCCCTCATCGTCTTCCTGGTGGTGGTGTCGCTGTACATCTGGTGGCGTCTCGAATGGAAGATGGCACTCATCGCCCTGGTCGGACTGATCCACGACATGGTGCTGGCCGTGGGGGTATACGCCCTGGTGGGCTTCGAGGTCACACCGGCCACGGTGATTGCCCTGCTCACCATCCTCGGGTACTCGCTGTTCGACACGGTGGTCGTCTTCGACAAGATTAGGGAGAACATCGCCGAGCGGGGGGAGCATCACACGGCCTCGGCCGTCGTCAACATGTCGGTCAATCAGGTGATGATGCGCTCCATCAACACCTCGCTGACCAGCCTGCTCCCCATCGGCAGCCTGTTGTTCGTGGGCTCTGCCCTGCTCGGGGCAGCCACCCTGCGGGAGTTCGCCCTGGCACTGTTCATCGGGGTGACGGCCGGCACTTACTCCTCGATCTTCCTGTGCGCCGAACTGCTGGCCGTTTGGAAGGAGCGGGAGGAGCACTGGCAGCGGGTGCGCCGCCGCCTCGGGCGCAAGGGCGTGGAAGACGAGTTCGCCGCTCGTGTGCCGCTCAGCCCGGCCGAGGCTGAGGCCGCCCCGGCCCCGGTGGTGGGGACCGGAGCGGTGCCCCGTCCCCCCAAGAAGCGGCGCCGCCAGCGCTGAGCGCCCGTCGTACAATCCCGGGATGGATGCCCCCGGGCTTCCCCGGTCGTGCGATGTCCCACCGGACGTGGGGGTGACGAGCCCATGACGGCGTTTGAATCCTCCGGCGCGCAGGAAGGAGAGGTCCCCGCTGAGATCGAGCCGGTGCTGGCGGAGTTCCGCCGGCATTTCCCGGCGGGGGACCTCAGCATCATCCTGCGGGCCTTCGCGACCGCCCGTCGGGCCCACGAGGGCCAGGTGCGTCGCACCGGGGACCCCTACATCACCCACCCCCTGGCAGTCGCCCACATCCTGGCCGGCTACGGACTGGACGCGGAGACCATCGCCGCCGCCCTGCTTCACGATGCCCTCGAGGACACCGACCTCACCCTCGAGCAGGTGCGGGTCGACTTCGGGGAGACCGTGGCGGAGCTCATCGACGGGGTCACCAAGCTCGACCGGGTCAGCTACGGCAACCTGGAGGAGGCTCAGGCGGCCACCATTCGCAAGATGGTCATCGCCATGGCGCGTGACGTGCGGGTGCTGCTCATCAAGCTGGCCGACCGCCTGCACAACGTGCGCACCCTCTATGCCCTTCCCGAGGAGAAGCAGCTGCGCATCGCCGCCCTCACGCTGGATGTCTACGCACCACTGGCGCACCGCCTGGGTGTCCAGCGCATCAAGCACGAGCTGGAAGACCGCTGCTTCGCCATCCTGCACCCTCGCCGCCACGCCGAGATCCAGGACTTGCTGCGGACCCGGGCGGCCAAGCGCGACGCCTACATCGAGGAGTTCGTGGCGGAGGTGGAGCGCCTCCTCGCCGAACAGGGCATAGGCGCCACCGTGTCGGGACGCCCCAAGCACTCCTACTCCATCTATCGGAAGATGGTGGATGCCGGTCGGCCCTTCGAGGAGATCCACGATCTCATCGGCATCCGCATCATCACCAAGCGGGTGGCCGACTGCTACGCCGCCCTGGGCATGGTGCACACCCACTGGCCGCCGGTGCAGGGGCGGTTCAAGGACTACATCGCCATGCCCAAGTTCAACCTGTATCAGAGCTTGCACACCACGGTGCTCGGCCCCGACCGCAAGCCCATCGAGGTGCAGATCCGCACCGAGGAGATGCACGAGCGGGCAGAGCGGGGCATCGCGGCGCACTGGGTGTACAAAGAGGGCACTCCCCCCGAGGAAGTGGAGGGTGTGCGCTCCATCTCGTTCCTGCCCCACGAGTACGAGAACCCCGAGGAGTTCCTGGCCAACCTCAAGCTCGACCTGTACCAGGACGAGGTGTTCGTGCTGACCCCCAAGGGCGAGGTGAAGAGCCTGCCGCGGGGGGCGACACCGGTGGACCTGGCCTACGCGGTGCACACCGAGGTGGGCCATCGCTGCACCGGGGCCCGGGTCAACGGGAGACTGGTGCCCCTCAACACCCGGCTGGAATCGGGTGACATCGTGGAGATCCTCACCACCAGGTCGGCCGACCACGGGCCGAGCCGCGATTGGCTGGGATTCGTGCGCACCGCGCGCGCCGCCGCCAAGATCCGGCAGTGGTTCAGCCGCGAGCACCGCGACGTGGCGGTGGCGGAGGGACGGGAGCAGGTGGCCCGCCTGCTACGCCGGGAGGGCCTGGGGCTCAGTGCCGCCGCCCGCGACGCAGCCATCGGCGAGGTGGCCGTGTCGCTGGGTTTCAACGACGCCGAGAGCCTCTACCAGGCGGTGGGGGAGGGGGGTGCCCAGGCGGCCACGGTGGTGCAGCGCCTGGTGCGCCTGGTGCGCCCGGAAGAGGAGGTGGAGGAAGAGCCGCCGGAACGGCTCCCACCTCCCCGCGAGCGGCCGCTGGGGAAGGGCATCATCGTGGAGGGGCTGGAGGACATGTGGGTCCGTCTCGCTCGCTGCTGCTCGCCGGTGCCCGGGGACGACATCGTGGGGTTCGTCACCGTGGGGAGGGGGGTCTCGGTGCATCGAGCCGACTGCACGAACATCGGAGCGCTGGGAGCCGAGCGCATGGTCGAGGTGGAGTGGGGGGCGGAGCAGACCGGCACCTTCTCGGCCTGGATGCAGGTGGAGGCTCTCGATCGCCCCCGTTTGCTGCGCGACGTGATCGCGTCCCTCGGCGACGTGGGGCTCGACATCACCGCCTCTTCTTCCCGCCTGGCACGCGACCGTACCGCGGTGCTCCTGTTCCAGGTGGAGGTCGCCGCCCGGCAGGACCTGGCGCGCGCCCTGGCCGAAGTCAAGGGGGTGGAGGGGGTCTTCGACGCCTTCCGGGCCCCCGCCCCGGCCGGGTCCGAATAGGCGGGCGGGCCTGCCGGCTCCGTCCGGGTCGCCGGCCCGCCTACCCTTGCGGCCATGCGCATCACCGCTGCCCCGCTCTGGCTGGCGGCCACCAACTGCTATGTGGTATCGGCCGAGGCGGACGGCCCGGCGGTGGTGATCGACGCGCCCCCCGACGTGGGGGGCGTCCGCGAGCTGGTGCGCCGGTCCGGGGCGAAGCCGGTGGCGCTGCTGCTCACCCATGCCCATCTGGACCACCTGGGTGGGGCGGGTGGGGTGGCCGCCGCTTACCAGATCCCCGCCTCGCTGCACCCCGACGACCGCTGGCTGGCCGATGACCTGACGGGCCAGGTCCGCATGCTCATGGGATTCGACGACGGCGGGGAGTACGGCGGGACCGACCGTTACGAACCGCTGGCAGACGGCCAGGTGCTCGAGCTGGCCGGCTTGCGGTTCCGGGTGATGCACACGCCGGGGCACACCCCGGGCCACTGCTGCCTCTGGCTGGAGGAGCAGGGGGTGCTGTTCTCGGGAGATCATCTCTTCGCCGGCTCCATCGGGCGCACCGACCTGCCCGGTGGGGACTACACCGCCCTGATGGGCTCCATGGCCGAGCAGGTGATGCCCCTGCCGCCGGAGACCCACGTGCTGCCGGGGCACGGGCCGGCCACTACGCTGGCCCGCGAACTGGCGACCAACCCGTTCTTGCAGGCCTTGCATCGGTGACGATTCGCGCCCCCAAGGGCACTCTGGACGTGCTCCCGCCCGAGTCCGGCCGCTGGCGGCGGCTGCTGCGCGCCTTCGACGATCTGTCGGAGCGCTACGGCTACGCCCTGCTGCTCACGCCGCTCTTCGAGGCCACCGAGCTATTCGCTCGCGGAGTCGGTGAGGAGACCGAGATCGTTGAGAAGCAGATGTACACCTTCGCCGACAAAGGGGGCCGGTCGCTGACCCTGCGCCCCGAGGCCACCGCCTCCGTGGTGCGGGCCTATCTGCAGGCGGGGCGGTCGGGGGTTCTGAAGGGGGCCTACTCCGGGCCGATGTTCCGCTACGAGCAGCCGCAGGCGGGCCGCCGCCGCCAGTTCTACCAGGTGGGGGTGGAGTACCTGGGCGAGCCGTCGGCGGACGCCGACGTGGAGGTCATCGAGGTGGGCTACCGGCTGCTCGAAGAAGTCGGGGTGGCCGAAGTCACCGTGCTGCTGAACTCCCTGGGCGACCCGGCCGATCGGGCGGGGTACCGGGAAGCCCTCACCGCCTACCTGGAGAGGAGGGCCGACCTCCTGTCACCCGACTCGCGACGCCGCCTGGCCACCAACCCGCTGCGGGTGCTCGACAGCAAAGAGGATGCCGGGGTGGTGGCCGACGCGCCCGCCCCGCTGGATCATCTGGCGGCCGAGGCGGCCGCCCACTTCGACGCCGTGCGCGCCGGCCTGGAGCGCCGGAAGATCCCCTTCCAGATCGCCCCCCGGCTGGTGCGCGGCCTGGACTACTACAACCGCACCGTCTTCGAGTATCAGGCCCGGTCCTACACCGCGGCTCAGGACGCGCTGGGCGGCGGCGGCCGCTACGACCCGCTGGCCGAGCTGCTGGGCGGGCCGCCCACACCGGGGGTGGGCCTGGCCATGGGGGCCGATCGCATGGTGGCGGCCATGCCGGAGGAGGCCGTGGGGGAGGGACTCGACGTTTTCGTCGTGCTGGCGGATAGCTCCCGGCGGGAGGCGGCTCTCGATCTGACCGCGTCCTTGCGGGCGGCCGGGGTGCGGGCAGACCTGGATCTGGCCGGGCGCTCGGTGAAAGCGCAGTTCAAGACGGCCGATCGCCGGGGAGCCGCGGTGGTGGCGGTGGTTGGGGAGGAGTGGGGCCGGGGGCGGGTGACCGTGCGGTCCATGGCCGGGGGTGAGGAGGAGTCGGTTCCCGTGGCGGAGGTGACGGAATGGGTGAAGGCCCGCTGAGAACTGCCGGAGCGGGCACACTGCGCCCGAAGGACGCCGGCCGGGAGGTGCGGCTGGCCGGGTGGGTGAAAGCGCGTCGGGACCACGGCGGGGTCTTCTTCCTGGATCTGCGCGACGCCAGCGGGGTGGTGCAGGTGGTGGTGGACCCGGCGGCCGGTCCGGAGGCGGCGGAAGCGGCGCGAGCGGTCCGCGACGAGTACTGCGTGGCAGTGTCGGGCACGGTCCGGCTGCGCCCGGAAGGGATCACCAATCCGGACCTGCCCACCGGGGAGGTCGAGGTGGCGGCCGGCGAGGTGCGGGTACTCAGCCCGGCCGACCCGCTGCCCTTCATCATCGAAGACCGGGCGGAGATCGACGAGGTGCGGCGCCTGGAGTACCGCTACCTCGACCTGCGGCGGCCGCGCCTCGCCGCCAACCTGCGGGCCCGCTCGCGGGGGATCGCGGCCATGCGCCGCGCGCTGGATCGTCTCGGCTTCCTGGAGGTGGAGACCCCCACCCTGATTCGCTCCACCCCGGAGGGGGCGCGCGACATGCTGGTGCCCAGCCGCCTGCGCCCGGGCACCTTCTATGCCCTGCCCCAGTCCCCCCAGCTCTTCAAGCAGCTGCTGATGGTGGCCGGGGTCGAGCGCTACTACCAGGTGGCTCGGTGCTACCGCGATGAGGACTTCCGCTCGGACCGCCAGCTGGAGTTCACCCAGTTGGACATCGAGGGCTCGTTCTGGGGGCAGGAGGACGTGCTCGACACCCTCGAGCAAGTGATGGTGGAGGTGATCGGCGAGCTGCGGGGCGAGCCGCCGGCGGTCCCGTTCCCGCGCCTGTCATATCAGCAGGCGATGGCCCGCTACGGCACCGACAAGCCCGACACTCGCTTCGGCATGGAGATCGTGGACCTGAGCGGGGTGATGGCCGCCAGCGCATTCCGCGCGTTCCGGGCGGCCCTCGACTCCGGCGGCATCGTGGCGGGCATCAATGCCGGCGAGCGGGGATTCTCTCGCCGCGAGCTGGAAGCCCTCTCCGAACGAGCAGTGGCCCTGGGGGGCCGGGGACTGCTGGCCGCCGTCGTTGAGGAGAACGGCGCCCTGCGTTCCTCGTTCGCCAAGCATCTGGGGGAGCAGGAGGTGGATGGGCTGCGCCGGGCCTTCGGGGCCGCCGCCGGCGACACCCTCCTCCTGGCGGCGGGGGAGGGGCGTGAGACCCGGGCCGTCCTGGGGAAGCTGCGCCTGGAGCTGGGCCAGCCCGCCGATCACGACCGGTTGTGTTTCCTGTGGGTAGTGGATTTCCCGGTGTTCGAGACGACCGCCGAGGGCACTCTGGCTCCGGCCCACCACCCGTTCACCGCGCCGGTGGACGTTCAGGAGATGGAGGAGCATCCCGCGCGGGCCGTGGCCCGGGCCTACGACCTGGTGCTCAACGGCGTGGAACTGGGCTCGGGCAGCGTGCGCATCCACGACCCGGCGGTGCAGCGCCGGGTGTTCTCGGTGCTGGGTATCTCCGAGGAGGAGGCCGAGCGGAGGTTCGGCTGGTTCCTCCGGGCGCTGCGCTTCGGCACTCCACCCCACGCCGGCTTCGCGGTGGGGATCGACCGCCTCCTTTCGGTGGTTCTGGGCGAGCAGAACATCCGCGAGGTGATCCCGTTCCCCAAGACGCTCACCGGGTTCGATCCCATGACCGAATCGCCCACGGCGGTGGCCGGGGAGCAGCTGTCTGAGCTGGGCATCGCGGTGCGGCCGGAAGTTGCCCCCGCTTCGGGAGGAGAGGAGGAGGCGGCCACCGAGTGACGACCGGCGACTTGTTCGGCGAGCAGCGGGCGGCCCATCGGCGCGCGGCGGAGCCGTTGGCGGCCCGTATGCGCCCCCGTTCTCTGACCGAGGTGGTCGGCCAGCAGCACCTGCTGGCCCCGGGGGCGGCTTTCGGGGAGATGGTGCGAGCGGGGCGCCCGGTGTCGATGATCCTGTGGGGCCCACCGGGCACCGGCAAGACCACCCTGGCTCGGGTGGTGGCCGGCGAGACCAGTGCCGCCTTCGAGGCGCTGTCGGCGAGCACCGCGGGGGTCAAGGAAGTGCGGGAGGTGCTGGCCGGGGCGGGGCAGCGCCTGGAGGACCGGGGCCAGCGCACGGTGCTGTTCCTCGACGAGATCCACCGGTTCTCCAAGTCCCAGCAGGACGCCCTGCTCCCGGGGGTGGAGCACGGCACCGTCATCCTGATCGGGGCCACCACCGAGAATCCCTTCTTCGAGGTGAACTCGCCCCTGATCAGCCGCAGCACCCTTTTTCGCCTTGAACCGCTGGCACCCGAAGAGGTGGCCACCCTGGTGGATCGGGCGGTCGGCGACCGGGAGCGGGGAGTGGGCGAGACGATCTCGGCCATCGACGGGGAGGCGCGAACCCTGCTGGCCGAGCGGGCCGGGGGGGATGCCCGCCTGGCCCTGAACGCCCTGGAGGTGGCGGCTCTGCTCGCCTCCGGCCGGGGGCGGCAGGTGATCAACCCGGCGGACGTGGAGGAGGCGCTGCAGCGGCGGGTGGTGCGCTACGACAAGGCCGGGGACCAGCACTACGACGTGATCTCCGCGTTCATCAAGAGCCTGCGCGGGTCCGATCCCGACGCGGCCGTCTACTGGCTGCAGACCATGCTGGAGGCGGGGGAGGACCCCGAGTTCATCGCCCGCCGGATGGTGATCCTGGCCTCCGAAGACGTAGGACTGGCCGACCCGGCGGCGCTGGGGGTGGCGGTGGCCGCCGCCCACGCGCTGGCCTTCGTCGGCCTTCCGGAGGCGGCCTATGCCCTGCACCATGCCGCTCTCTACCTGGCGGCGGCCCCCAAGTCGAACTCCGTGGCCCGGGCCATCGAGGCGGCCCGCCGGGCGGTGGCCGACACGCCGGAGGCGCGAGTGCCGCCGCATCTGCGGGGGACCGGCTACCAGGGTGCGGAGAGCCTGGGGCACGGAGTGGGCTACCGGTATCCCCACGACTACCCGGGCGGGGTGGTGGCGCAGCAGTACATGCCCGACGCGGCTCTGGGGCAGGTGCTCTACCGACCGG
>Ga0068714_10002087_pt1 | contig 26691 bp, 18 predicted proteins | sample MTBNYHSulfiMetaG_FD_62988 | JGI IMG/M metagenome (GOLD analysis project Ga0068714, IMG submission 62988) | Enrichment culture microbial communities from rom New York Harbor, USA that are MTBE-degrading - MTBE-NYH (New York Harbor Sulfidogenic)... | ecosystem: Environmental > Aquatic > Marine >... | reverse complement strand
GGCATGTACCGGGCTGCGGACCTGGCCCGCTGCCTGACCCTGGATCGGTATGGCGCGCCGCTGGGTCAGATCGCGCTGGGCACAGTGCGCGTTGATCCGTGAAGCGTCCCGCATGATTTCCGGTTTGGCCGGGACCACGGTATAATACCCCTCTGATGGCAGGCGACAGGACAACCTCGCAACTGAATAGACTGGGCTGGGCGCTGTGGGCGCTGGCGCTGGCAGGCCTGATCTATCTGGTGGGACTGACGGTCTGGTTAGGGGTCGCCGGCCTCGTTTTCCCCTACCAGCTCGACTATGGCGAGGGGTTTCTCCTCCACTTTGTGAAGCAGTGGTCGCAGGGACAGCCGATCTACAAGGGGGCGGAGGGCTATCCCTACGTCATGGCCAATTACCCGCCGCTGACCATGGCGCTCGCCCTGGCGTTGGCGCCGGTATTGGGCATTACCTACGCGGCGGGGCGGGTGTGGACGCTGCTGGCCATCGCGGCGCTGGCGGGCACGGTCCTGGTCTGGGTGGGATGCTATGGGTTTGCCCGCACCCGGCAGGGGGCGATGCGATGGCTGCCGGCGGTGGCGGCCCTGTTGATGTTCTTGGGCTCGCCCTATATCTACGATTGGGCGCCGCTCTTCCGGGTGGACCTGTTGGGGCTGGCGCTGACGGTGGGCGGGCTGTTTGCGGTGCTGGTCGCCGCGCCACCCCGCGCCCAGGGCGGCGGCCGGGTCCGGCGGCGGGGATTGCTCTGGCTGGCGGTGGTGTTGTTCGTGGCAGGCTTGTACGCCAAGCAATCGTTCTTTTTCGCGCCGGCAGCGGGGCTGGCCTACCTGTTCTTTTTTGTGGACCGGCGGCAGGCGATCACGATGGCCGTGGCCATGGGCGTGCTGGGAGGTGGGTTGTTCGTGCTGATCAACGCGCTGACCGGCGGGGGCTTTTGGTACGGATTGGTCGCCAGCAACGTCAACCCGTTCCTGTGGGACGAGTTTTGGCGGCAGCAGGCAGACTTTTGGGGGACGTTCGCCATCGTTGGCCTGCTGGCGGCGTGGTACGCCGTAGACAAGTTCCTGCTGGACCGCGAGCACTCGCTGCGGGACAAGGTGAGTCCCCTGGACCTCTACCTGGCGGCGGCGCTGGCGAGCCTGTGGTTCGCGGGCAAGGCCGGCGCGTGGGAGAACTATTTTTTTGAGGCGCTGGTGGCCCTGATCCTGTGTGGGGGGATGGGGCTGGCGCGACTGGCGCGCCATGGAAAGCGGCTATTCCAGATCGCGGGGCCGTTGCTGGTGCTGGGCCAGGTGGGGCTGATGTGGCACTCGCCCAGTGTGGCGAGCGACTACCTGGCGCTGACCCGCCGGTCCAACGAAGCCATGGCGCCGATCCTGGCAGAAACCCCCGATCCGGTGGCCTCGGAGGACATGGGCTTGCTGGTGACGAATGGCAAGGTACTGGATTATTGCTCGTTCCAGTACAGCCAACTGGCGCGGGCGGGCCGCTGGGACGAGGCCTGGGAGCTGGGCCGCTTGCGTGACCGGGCGTGGTCGATGGTGATCCTGGAGCAGGGCACGCGCCTGGAGGTGGATCGCTACCAGCGCTTCACGCGCGAATTCCTGTCGGAACTGGATCGGAACTATCGTCACACCCGCACGGTGGGCAAGTACGAGGGGTACGAGCCGGATCCCTTGCAACACGAGCGCCGGGCCGACTTTGGCGGGCAACTGGCGTTGGTGGGCTGGAGCGTGCACGCCCTGGAAGAATGGCCGAGTCAGGGCTTGCGTCCGGGGGATCGCATCGAGGTCACTGTCGTGTGGCAGGCGCAGAAAGCGCTGGATACCGGCTATACGGCCTTTGCCCACCTGGTGGACGGGGATGGGCGGGGATGGGCCGGCGACGATCACCAGCCGTACGGTGGGCTGTATCCCACCAGCGCCTGGGGAACCGGGGAGATGGTTCGCGACACCTTCACGCTGACCGTGCCGGGTGAGGCACCGCCGGGGTTGTACGACGTACAGGTGGGCTGGTACGATCCGGCTACCGAGCTGCGGCTGCCGGTGGGCGAGGGCGCCGCGTTCCGCATCGCCGTGTTGCCGGTGAGCTGGGCGGGGACTGCACGGGAAGATCTGGTCCCGCTGGGCGAGCGCTTTGGCGAGGCCGTCAGGCTGGAAGGCTACGCCTGGATGACGGATGCGGAAGCGCTGTCGGTGACGGCAGATGCAAAAGTATTGTGGGTGACGCTGCGCTGGTCAACGGGCGCCTGGCTGGAGGCAGACTATACGGTGTTCGTGCACTTGGTCGGCGCGGAGGGGGGCGATGCGGCGATTGCCCAGGGGGATGCGCCGCCGCTGGACGGGCGCTGGCCCACATCGCTCTGGATCCCCGGCATCGCGCTGGACGACGCGCATACCATCCCCCTGCCGGATGATCTGGCCGCGGGAAGCTACGATCTGCTGGTTGGCCTGTACGATCCGGTAACGGGGGAACGGCTGCGCCTGCCCAACGGGGCCGATGCGCTGCGGCTGGCCGGCCTGCAGATCGGGAAGTAGGCGCGAGACTTGGCGGCGGCCAGGCGCGGCGAAATCTGTGGTTTTGAGGAGCCATGTCCGAGATCGTATGTACTCTGTGCGGGGCGAGTGATGCCCGGGTTTTGTTCCGCAAGGATGCGACCGACTTTATGCAGTGCCGGCAGTGTGGCCTGGAATGGATCCACCCGCTGCCCGACATGGACAAGATGCGGGAGCTGTACTCCAGTCCCACGTACTATAATACGGACAATATCTCTCAGTACGGGTACAGCGAGTACGTGCGCAACAAGCACCTGTACGTGAACCTGTTCAACCGGCGACTTGACGAGCTCTTGTTGTACACCAATGGTGAGCAGGGCCAGCTGCTGGACGTAGGATGCGCTACCGGCACTCTGCTGGAGCTGGCCCGCCTGCGTGGCTGGGAGGTGCACGGCGTCGACGTCTCCGAGTATGCCACGAACATCGCCCGCGAGTACTATTGCCTGGACGTGTTCACCGGCGAGCTGGCTGACGCGGCGTACGATGACGGGCAATTCGACGTGGTCATCATGGACGACCTGATCGAGCACGTGGCCGATCCGACGGCGCTGGTGCAGGAAAGCCGGAGGATCCTCAAAGCGGGCGGCCTGCTGACACTGAACACGCCCAACCGGGCCGGGCTGTGGCACCTGTTCATGGGCCGCCGCTGGTTTCACTACCGGCAATCGGAGCATACCTGCTTTTTCTCTCCGCGGGTCATGGCCGATCTGTTGGGCCGGCATGGGTTTGACGTTCTGGAGATCCACTCGAGCAGCAAGATCATCGATCTGAACTATGCCTTTGGGCGGCTGCGCTATTACAATATGACGCTTTCAGACCTGCTATCGCGGACCTTGGGGCGACTGCTCGTCTCCAGCGTGACGTTTCCGATCCGGGTGGGCGAGATGGTGGTCTTTGCCCGGAAGCGATAGGGTTTGGACCGGGGCATAACGGTCCGTCAGTGCCTTCCCGGCAGGCGGGTTCCGATGCAGGGCCGGGTTTGCCAAATCCACTGACTTGAGATATAATGGGATTGTTCAGCGGGGCGTAGCGCAGTCCGGTAGCGCACTTGAATGGGGTTCAAGTGGCCGCCCGTTCAAATCGGGCCGCCCCGACCAGCAAGAGGATGGTCGACGGTGTGTTGCTGTCGGCCATTCGTTTATATCGGGCATTGCAGGGCGGCGCCCGTGTGTAAGAGGCACCGTCGGATAGAGATGCAGACATCTTCGTCTTGGACAAGACCTGGGTGGCGCTTTCTCGGGGTTGAGAAACAGATGAACAGTGTCGTTCAGACTTGTGCAGGTCTCACAGAAGAAGATATCGCTTTTCTGCAAAAACTCGAAGCGGATCTGGGCATTCTGGCAGATCTGAGCCGTGCGGATGTGCTGATGTACTGCCGTGACGCGACTGACCGCGCCATCCTGGTGGCCCAGGCGAGCCCTCACTCGATCCTGCCCATCTATGGTGAGTCGCAAGTGGAGCGGCAGGTGAGCAGCCTTGAGGAACCGGCGGTGCTGCGCACCCTGACGGAAGGCCGGCAGGAACATATGGAGATCCGCCGGGTGATCGGGGGACAGGATGCTCCCGGAAAGGCGGCCCCTATTGTTCAGGAGACGTACCCGCTTTTTGCGACTGACGGGCGGGTGATCGCGGCCATCTGCATAGAGACCAACCTGATCGAGCGGGTGCGACACCGGCGTCGCAGCAAAGCGTTCCAGCGGGCCCTGAAGCTGTTTCAGCAGACGGTGATGGCCGGGGCGCTGGTGGGCGCTGCGCAGTTGTCCCCTTTTGCCGAGCACGATGGGGTCCTGGTGTTGGACACCCAACAACGGATCCAGTACATCAGCGGCATTGCCACCAACCTCTATCGGAAGCTGGGGTACGGCGGCGATCTGCAAAGGCGCCATATCGAGGACCTGGACCTGGACGACCTCACGCTGGCGCAGGAAGCCATGGAGCGGGGGATGTGCATCGAGGGCGAGATGCAGACCGGCCACATGGTGTGGATCAAGAAGGCGATCCCGTTCTACTCCCCTGGCAGGCGGGTGCGCAAGCTGTTTTCGGGCGCCGGTTCTTCCTGGCGATTGGAGGGGGTGCTGGTCACCATCCACGATGCAACGGATGCCCGCCGCCAGGAAGAAGAGCTGCGGGTCAAGGTGGCGATGATCCAGGAGATCCACCATCGCGTCAAGAACAACATGCAGACCATCGCCTCGTTGCTACGGCTCCAGGCGCGGCGGGCAGAGTCGGACGAGGTCCGGCGGGCGCTGCAGGAGGGAACCAGCCGTATCCTGAGTGTGGCTGTGATCCACGAGTTCCTGGCTCACCAGGAGGCACGGATGATCAACATCCGGGACGTAAGCCAGCGGATCATCACCCAGGTCCGGGAAGGGGTGCTGGACTGGGAAAGGGCGATCCGCCTGGACCTGCACGGCCCGAACATCTACCTGCCGACTCAGCCGGCCACAGTCTGCGCCCTGGTGATCAATGAGCTTCTTCAGAACGCGCTGGAGCATGGCTACGAACGCCAGGAGGGTGGCACTGTCACCGTCAATCTGAGCGACGATGGGGAGCAGATCACCATCTCGGTAGATGACGATGGTGTCGGGTTGCCGGAGGAGTTCGATCTGGCGCAAACGGATAGCCTGGGCTTGCAGATTGTCAAGGCCCTGGCGGAGGGAGACCTGAAGGGAAGCTTTGAGCTTCGCGGCCGGGACAAGGGGGTCTCGGCGGTTGTTACGTTTCCGAAACACACCCAAGGAGGGAGATGATGGCAGAGCGGACGCGTGTGATCATCGCAGATGACGAATCTATTATTCGTATGGATCTGCGGGAGATGTTGGCCAACCTGGGATACCTGGTGGTTGGCGAAGTTGGGGATGGACGGAGTGCGGTCAACCTGGCCCGGGAGCTGAGACCCGATATCGTGGTGATGGATATCAAGTTCGAGGGAGAGGAATACGACGGCATCGATGCGGCGCGCGTGCTCACGGAGGAAAGGATTGCGCCCGTGTTGCTGCTGACGGCCTACAGCCAGCGCGAGCTGGTGCTGCGGGCCCGGGAGGCCGGGGTGGTGGGGTATCTGGTCAAGCCGTTCCGCGAGGCAGACCTGATCCCGGCTATCGAGGTTGCCCTGGCGCGCTTTGCTGAATTCCAGGCCGTGGAAAAGCAGGTGGGCGACCTGGAGGAGGCGCTGGAGACGCGCAAATTTGTGGACCGGGCCAAGGGGATCCTTATGGATTCGCACGATTTGACAGAGGCCGAGGCGTTCCGCCGGATCCAGAAGATGAGTATGAATACCCGCAAGCCGATGAAGGATGTGGCCGAAGCGATCATCCTGGCGCACCAGACGCAGCAGCAGACGTCTTATTAGCAGGTGCAAAAGCCGTGCGGTAGCAAGCCCTCGCTCTGTGGCGAGGGCTTTTCGTTTCGTGAACTTTTTTGCCGGTTGGAGCGTTATATAAGGTGAGGAGCCGGCCCCTGGTGCGGGTAGGCCCCAACCGGCTTCTCGATGCCCGTTCAGATGGCAGAACGAAGCTCTGAACGGGCGCTTTTATTGGGAAGGTGGCCAAGCGCCCCCGGGGTGCGTTCTGCCGATGCCTGTATGCGCTTTTACTGCCGGCAGGGATCGTAATCCCTGCCCAGGATCACCTGCAAGTCTATGGGGTTGGCCGGATCGGGCTGTCCCTGAACGCCGGTCAAATCCTGGATGTTGGGGGCGCGTATTTTCAGCTCCTGGGCGATCTGCTGGGCCGCGGCCGTATTGCCCGTGTAGATCAAGATCTGTGTCTGGCCGTAGTTTTGATGGTCGGCCGGCCCGGAGGGTTTCGCCTTGAAACCCACCCAGCGCAGGTTGGCGACAGCCAATTGGTCGGCGTCAGTGCGCCCGGAACCGTTCAAGACCTGCACCGCCAGCTTGCTTGCCCCATCCAGGTTGCTTGGATCCACCGGTGTGTAATAGGCTTCGAGAAAGGCGCGGAGCTTGTCCTGTTGGGGAAGAAGGACGGCGGCGCCCTGGGGTGTCATCCACGACTGGACGTAGCCGGCGCCGATGGCCCGGCTGAGAATGCGTTGGGGCTCCAGTTGGGCGCCCACGTAGGCCAGGTTGATCACCTGATCCAGCGAGAGATCGGTCTGGAAGCTATTGGCCATCGTCCACCACAGCTCGGGGAGCCGGGGAATGATGTTCAGCGTCAGAGCCTGATCCCACAGCGCCATCAGGACCTTGCGCTGCCGGCGCCCGCGGTCGAAATCGTTGGTGCTATAACGCGCGCGGGCGTAACGCAGCGCCGTCCTGCCATCCATGTGGTGCATGCCGGGCGAGAGATTGATGTCCTTGTCGGTCAGGGTGCAGTCGACGTCTATGTCGATGCCTCCCACAGTGTCGATGATCTTGACAAAGCCCTCAAAGTCCACGCGGACATAGTAGTGGATCGGGATCCCCAGGTTGTAGTGGATCGTCTGCTTGACCCGTTCAGGGCCGGATCCTTTCTGGGCAAGCTCTCCCCACAGGTCTGCGGTGTTGATGCGGTTGTAGCCGTGGCCTGGAATGTAGACCCACAGATCGCGGGGGACGGAGAGGAGACGGACCACGTTGTTGGCGGTGTCCACCGAGACGATGATGATGCTGTCGGTCCGCCAGGCTGCGCTTCCGGGTCGCTTGTCCGAACCCAGCAGGACGATGTTGGTGTAGCGATCGGGGATGGTGATGGGAAAGGCAGGCATGGGGGTGAGGGTTGGCATTGCCGCGGCCACCGCGCCGGAGGTGGTGGACGCCGCGGCGGGCTGGAGTGTGGCGGCCGGAGACGGAGAATTGCCAGCAGGCACGGCCGGGGCCACCTGGGCGGGGACGGGCGGCCCGGGAACGTAGAGCCGCTGGCCGACAAAGATGGTGTGTGTGTTCAGGCAGTTCACGCGCATCAGGGTAGGGATGTCGGTGCCGTAGCGTTGGGCCAGGGAGAAGAGGGTGTTGCCTTCCTGAACCGAATAGAGCCCCCAGTCGGCGGGGGGAATGCAGGGCGCAGGCGTGATGGGCGCGGGCGGGCCCGCATCGGCGACGGCGGCGCCGGGCGGAGCTGTTGGCAGGGCGGGGGGGGGCTCGACGGCTTGCGCGATGCCCTCGCCGGTGACGGGCCGCAGCCACAGATCGGAAACGAGAAAGGTGATGCCTATGGCCAGCAAGACGGCAACTGCAATGAGCAGAGGCGTCAACCGGTCAGGGCGCGACGCACCAGGGTTTTTGACATGGCCAATCGGACGTATTTCTGTTGGTTTCATCCCGACCCCGCGAGTAAGTCGTTCAGCAGGATGATTGTAGCATGAATCGTGCATAAATGCAACTGGGCATAGCTATTTTTGCTGTTTGCACCGCTTTCAGCCAGTGCCTTGTAGCTGTTGCAGATAGGCGAGGTCTTGTTCGGTCAGGTGGGCGCCGGCGAGGATGTCGGGACGGCGTTCCCAAGTGCGGCGGAGCGCCTGCTGCCGGCGCCAGCGCGTGATCTCGGCGTGGTGGCCGGAGAGCAGGACTTTGGGCACGGGATGCCCTCTGAAGGTGGGAGGGCGCGTATAGTGAGGATACTCGAGCAGGCCCTCGGCATGCGAGTCTTCAAATGTGGCGGATGGGTCCCCGAGCACGCCGGGGAGGAGGCGGGTGACTGCGTCTACGATGACCATAGCGGCTATCTCGCCACCCGAGAGCACATAGTCGCCGATGGAGATCTCGTCGGTCGCCAGGTATTGGTGGACGCGCTCGTCCACGCCTTCGTAGCGACCGCAGATCAACAGGAGGCGGTTGTGGCGTGAGAGCTCGCGGGCCACGGACTGGCGAAACAGGCGCCCTCCCGGCGTGAGAAGGATGATGGGGACGGCGGTCGCCTGCTCGCCGAGCACGGCCTCTGTGGCGGCAAAGATCGGGTCCGGTTTCATGATCATGCCGCCCCCGCCGCCATAGGGGGTGTCGTCGGTGACCTGGTGGCGGCCGGCGGCGTAGTCGCGAATGTTGTGCAGGGCGATGGTGATGGATCCAGATTCGCGGGCGCGCTTGATGATGCTTTCGTCGAATGCGCCGGCGAACAGGCCGGGGAATAGGGTCAAGATGTCAAAATGCATGGGCCTTGCCTCCTCCGTGCGGGCATTGTAGCATATTGCCGGCGAGGTAGCAAGCGGCGGAATCTTGTGGCGGAATCGTGCGGACGGTTGTTGACAGCATGCCGCATTTGGTGTATAATTACGTCGCTCTTGTGTTCCAGGAGATCCAGATAACAGGGTCTTGGGCTGTCTGGCCGTCCAGACCTCTGGACGGGGCGGGCTTTTTTGTCTGCGCCGTAAACGGAGGAGGCGGGTCTAGAAGCACATCAGGGATTCGAAACGTCCGGTCGAAGGCCAAGGTGTCGTAGCAGACACTGTTGATCGGCACACACTTCCGATCGGCGTGCCAAGCACAGCCTGGATAGCAAAGAGGCTTTCCCCATAAGCCGGTCTATGACAAGATCGTAGGTACGGCTTGGCTGATTGGTGCGCGGAGATACGCGGGAAAGACTCGGCTTGCATCCTGAAAGTGCTCAATGGACGGGCAGCCGAGTTTCTTGTTCTCTGGACACGGGAGCGCAATATCGGCGAGGAGATGGTGGCATCTATGGAGGCAGTACAGGCAGGGAACAGTGTAGAAAACCCAGCAGAGGAAGTAGCCGGGATCTTGGAGGTTGAGGGGATCGAGGCTACGATTGACCAGCAGGTTGGGGCCGAGGAGATCGAGGCCCCAGCCGAACGGCAGCACGATGAGGAGATCGAGGCTGGGCTTGAGGAACAGGCGGCGGGGACTGAGGGCTTGCTCGAAGGGCCGGCCAGCGTGGTGAATGGAAAGGTCCCTTCCGAAGAAGAGGGCAGCCTGTCCGAGATGGCGGGGATGGCAGCAGAGGATTGGGACTACCAGCGACCGAGACGGGGTGAGGTCCGTACGGGCGTCATCCTGTCCATTGGCGAGCAGGAGATCATTGTCGACGTCGGGGCCAAGCGGGATGGAATCGTCCCCTATGCCGATATGCAGCGCATGGGGGAGGAAGCTCTGGCCAAGCTGCGTGTGGGCAGTGAAGTGGTGGTGTACGTGCTGCGCCCGGAGGATCAGGAAGGGAACTTGCTGCTCTCTTTGTATATGGCCCGGGAACAGCAGGCCTGGGTGCGGGCGCAAGAATTGGCCGACTCGGGTGAGACCTGGGAAGAGCAAGTTATTGGCTATAACAAGGGCGGATTGGTGATCCCTCTGGACGAGATCCGGGGTTTTGTCCCGGCGTCACAGGTGCCGGGATTTCCTCACGGCCTGAGTCAGGAGGAGCGGCTGGATCGTCTGTCCTCTCTGGTCGGTGAAACACTGCCGGTAAAGGTGATCGAGATCAACCGGCGCAAGCGGCGCCTGATCCTGTCGTCGACGGCGGCCCAGCAGGATTGGAGAAAGCAGGCGCGCGCAAAGCTGTTGAGCGACTTGCGCGAAGGGCAGGTGCGCGAGGGCGTTGTCAGCAGCCTCTGCAGCTTTGGCGCCTTTGTGGATTTGGGAGGGGCTGACGGCCTGGTCCATCTTTCGGAGCTGAGCTGGCGGCGCATCCGGCATCCCCGGGAGGCGGTCAGCGTGGGCGACAAGGTTGAGGTCTATGTGCTGCGGCTGGATCATGAGAAGCAGCGTATCGGCCTTAGCCTGAAGCGCTTGATGCCCGAACCGTGGGCGCTGGTCGAGGACAAGTACGAGCTGGGGCAACTGGTCGAGGGGGTTGTCACCAATGTGGTGGATTTCGGCGCCTTTGCCGAGGTGGAGGATGGTGTTGAGGGTTTGATCCACGTGTCGGAACTGGCAGAGGCTGCCATTTCGCATCCCCGCGAGGTGGTCAAGAAGGGCGACTTGCTCTTGCTGCGGGTGATCCGCATTGATACGCGCCGCAAGCGGCTGGGTCTGAGCCTGAAGCGGGTCCTGGAGTCGGAATGGGCCGAGTGGGCGGCCCGGTTGGCGGCGGCCAATGTGGAGGAGCAGGCTGCAGCCGAGAAGGCAGAAGAGCCGGTGGCTGAGACGGCAGAGGAACTCGTCGAGGCGGTGGAAGAGCCGGTGGCTGAGACGGCGGAGGAAGTCGTCGAGGCGGTGGAAGAGCCAGTGGCTGAGGTGGTGGAGGAAGTCGTCGAGGCGGTGGAAGAGCCGGTGGCCGAGGTGGCGGAGGAAGCCGTCGAGGCGGTGGAAGAGCCGGTGGCTGAGGCGGCGGAGGAAGTCGTCGAGGCGGTGGAAGAGCCGGTGGCTGAGGTGGCGGAGGAAGTCGTCGAGGCGGTGGAAGAGCCGGTTGAGGAAATCACCGAGGTAGTGGAAGAAGCAGTGGAAGCTGCGGCAGACGTGGCAGAGCCCGCTGTTCAGGAAGAAGAGGCTGTACAAGATCCGGAACCTGCCGTGGTGGAAGCGTAGACTGTTGTGTGAAGTGAAGGAAACCTATGGCAACAGGAATGATGGATCTTAGGGCACGCTTGCAGCAAGAACTGGAAGAGACGCTGGCCGAGATCAAGCGCCTGGACGAGCGTCTGGAAGGGAAGGGCGACTATGGTCTGGGCAAGGGCGATCCCAGCATATACGAATGGGAGATGTGCCTGGCGCTGAAGCAGCGGGCGGAGAACAAGGCCCGCTCGCTGGAGATTGCCATGCGCAAGACGGAAGAGGGCGACTATGGCGTCTGCGAAGTCTGTGGCAAGCAGATCGATCCCGCCCGTCTGGCCATTGTACCCCATACCAAGAGGTGTATCACTTGCGCGCAAAAAAAATAGTGCGCAACGGTCAAGCGCCGCCCAGAGCACCAGGCGGCGCTTTTTTGGGCGTTGGGCCGAGACGCCCGCCGCGCCGGACTTGATCTGTGGTGCCGGAGCAGTTGTCCCACAAGATTGAGCGATGGTGCGTGAACCAATCGATGAGGAGAACAGATCGATGAACGGAGCTGTACCCATTCCGGGCCGTATCTGGAGGCTTGTTGACCTGGCCGACAATCTATGGTGGAGTTGGCATACCCCTGCCCGCAATCTTTTCAAGGCGGTGAGTTACCCTCTATGGCGAAGCACTCGCCACAATCCGGTGCGGATGCTGCAGTTGGCAAACCCCGAACGGCTGGAGAGCTTGGCTCGCGACTCCGAGTTCCTGAGCCTGTACGATGGCGTTGTGGCTGCTTTCGAGGCCGACCTGAGGAATGGGCACCTCTGGTTCCGCGGCAAGTATCCCGACTTAAACCGGCCGGTGGCCTATTTCTCGGCCGAGTTTGGGATGCACGGGTCGCTGCCCATCTATTCCGGCGGCCTGGGCGTGCTGTCCGGCGATCACTGCAAGGAGGTCAGCGATCTGGGCTTGCCGTTCGTCGGCGTGGGGTTTACCTATCCACAGGGCTATTTCCGCCAGCGCATTCCGCCCGATGGCTGGCAAGAGGCAATCTATGACACGCTGAACTTTGACCAGGCGCCGCTGCATCCTGTATTTGACGGCAGTGGGAACCGGCTGACCGTTCAGGTGATGCTGCGCGGCACGCCGGTCCATATGCAGGTCTGGCAGGCGCGGGTGGGGCGGGTCAGTATCTACCTGATGGATACCAACGTCCCCCAGAACGCTCCCTGGGACCGCGATCTGTCGGCCCGGCTCTACGGCGGCGACCAGGAGACGCGCATCCGGCAGGAGATGGTCCTGGGGCTGGGTGGAGTTCGGGTTTTGGGAGCATTGGGGATCGAGCCCAGCGTGTGGCACATGAACGAGGGCCACTCCTCTTTCCTGGTGTTGGAACGGCTCCGCGGATTGGTGCAGGCCGGCGCCCAATGGGACCATGCGGTGGAGACGGTCAAGAACACCACCGCGTTTACGACCCACACACCTGTGCCTGCCGGGCACGACGCGTTTCCCTTTCACCTGGTAGACGAGTATTTTGGGCGCTTCTGGCAGGAGATGGGGCTGGGCCGGGAGCAGTTCCTGGGTCTGGGTGAGTACCATGGCCGGTTCAACATGACGGTGCTGGCTCTGCGCCTGTCGGGCCGGAGCAACGGCGTTAGCCAGCTTCACGGCGAGGTGTCGCGGCGCATGTGGCAGCCGGTGTGGCCGGAACGGCGCGCCGAGGATGTGCCGATCGCGGCCATCACCAACGGCGTCCACGTGCCGAGCTGGCTCTCGACCACATTGAAGGATCTCTTTGCCAAGTATGTCGCCCCAGATTGGGAAGAGCGGCACGACGATCCGGTCCTGTGGGAGCGCCTGGACGAGATCCCCGACAGGGATCTGTGGGCCGCGCACCAGGAGCTCAAGGGCAAGCTGTTGGGCTTTGTCGATGCGCGGACACGGCTGCGGTGGCGCGAAGGGCAGATGGTTGCCAGCCAGGTGTTGGCTGCGGGCAATCTGCTGGAGTCGGAGGCGTTGACGATCGGTTTTGCGCGGCGCTTTGCGACCTACAAGCGGGCGACGCTGATCTTTCGAGATGTGCATCGGCTGCTCCGGCTGTTGCACGCCGAGCACCGGCCGGTGCAGATTGTGTTTGCGGGCAAGGCTCACCCGGCGGACGGCGGCGGCAAGCAGTTCATCCAGGAGGTGTACCAGTACGCGCAGGATCCCGAGTTCGGCGGGCGCATCGCCTTCCTGGAGGACTATGACCTGCACATGGCCCGTTTTCTGGTGCAGGGAGTGGACGTCTGGCTGAACAATCCGCGCCGGCCGAACGAGGCCAGCGGCACGAGTGGCATGAAGGCGGCGATGAACGGCGTGCCCAACCTCAGCGTCCTCGATGGCTGGTGGCCGGAAGCCTATCATCCGGCCGAGGGAGGGCGAGCGGCGAACGGCTGGGCCTTTGGCGACGCGCAGTACGATGACTGGGAGACCCAGGACGAGGTCGATAGCCAGGCTCTTTACCGGCTGTTGGAGGAGCAGGTGGTGCCGCTGTACTACGACCGCGATGCGGCCGGGGTTCCTCGGGGCTGGGTAAAGGTGATGAAAGAGGCGATGCGCACCAGCATCGCGGCCTTTTCTATGCGGCGCATGGTCAAAGAGTACGTGGAGCAGATGTACCTGCCGTCCATGCGCTGAGTGGGCAAGCCGGCGGTGACTCTTGCGCCATAAAGGCTGGGCCGCCGCCGCTTCTGCCCGGCGCCTCGACCTGGTCGAGGACCTCGACGGAAATGGTTTTGACGAAAGGGTGTGGGTGTGCTATACTCGCCCGGGTCGAACCAACCAATCAGGGGGTAGGGTCTTTCTATGGCAGAAAGAAAGGATATGAGAAGGGTACTGGTCACCGGGGCGGTGGGACAGATCGGCTCCGAATTGACCGTCGAGTTGCGCCAGCGATACGGCGCAGAGAATGTAGTGGCCACCGGACACAGGACAAAACCGACCGCGGTTCTGTGCGACGGTGGCCCTTTTGAGTACATCAACGTGACCGATCGCAAGACACTGGAAGCGGTCATTGATGCGTACAATATTGACACGATTTACCACATGGCCGCCATACTGTCGGCGGTGGGTGAGGAGAAGCCGCACCTGGCCTGGGATGTAAACATAAACGGGCTGCACAATGTGCTGGAGGTTGCCCGGGAGCGCAAGCTGGTCCGGGTTTTTTGCCCCAGCTCCATCGCTGTGTTTGGTCCCGACACACCGCGCCACAATACGCCCCAGGAGACCATCCTGCGTCCCACGACCATGTACGGCATCTCCAAGGTGGCGGGCGAGCTGCTGTGCGAGTACTATGCGGCGCGTTTTGACGTGGATGTGCGCGGCGTGCGCTATCCAGGCATCATCAGCAGCGAGACGCTTCCGGGCGGCGGCACGACCGATTATGCGGTGGCGATCTACTATGAGGCCGTGGCCAACAAGCGCTATACCTGTTTTGTGCGGTCGGACACGGTGCTGCCGATGATGTACATGCCGGACTGCATCAAGGGCACGATCGATTTGATGGAGGCAGATCGCAGCCGGTTGGTACACCACGCCGATTTCAACATGGCGTCCATGAGCTTTTCGGCGGGCGAGCTGGCCGCCGAGATCAAGAAGCACATCCCCGAATTCGAGTGTGAATACAAGCCAGATTTCCGGCAGGCGATTGCCGATTCGTGGCCGTGCTCGATCGATGATAGCGCCGCCCGGCAGGAATGGGATTGGCAACCCAGCTATGACCTGGCGGCGATGACGGCCGATATGCTGGAAAAGCTGGGCAAACGCCACGCTGAGGGGCGGCTGTATCCAGGTGAAGAGGTGATCTGCCGCTGAGCAGGCAGGGAGTTCCGGCTTGATTTTCGATAAGGAGTGAAAGATGGCAGACAAGTTTGATTTCATACGCCAGGACGTAGCAGGCTTGAAGGAGGCAGGGCTTTTCATCAACCTGCGGATCATGGGCTCCCCGGCCGACGCTTGGATGGTGGTGGACGGCAAGCGGGTGCTCAATTTCTGCACCAACAACTACCTGGGACTGGCCAACCATCCGAGAATGAAGGAAGCGGCCCGGAAGGCCATCGACGAGTGGGGCGTGGGACCGGCAGCGGTGCGCTCGATTGCGGGCACGCAAGGCCTGCACGTGGAGCTGGAGAGGCGCCTGGCCGCGTTCAAAGGTGTGGAGGATTCGCTGTACGTGCAGAGCGGCTTTTGCGCCAACCAGGCGGCCCTGGCGCCGCTGGTGGGACAGGACAGGGCCACCGGCCAGCAGGACGCGATCTTTTCCGACCGGCTGAATCACGCCAGCATCATTGACGGGGCGCGGCTGTCGGGCGCCAAGATCATTGTGTACGAGCACTGTGATGCCAAGGACGCCGAGGCCAAGATCGAGGAGCATTTGCCCAAGTACCGCCGGGGCTTGCTGGTGACCGACGGCGTCTTTAGCATGGATGGCGATATCGCTCCGCTGGACGCGCTGTATCAAGTTGCCGAAAAGTATGGGGTGATGACCATGGTCGACGACGCCCATGGGGAGGGCGTGCTCGGCGGCGGCAAGGGCATCGTTCACCATTTCGGCCTGCAGGGCAAGTTCGACGTGGAGATAGGCACGCTGAGCAAGGCCTTTGGCGTGATGGGCGGAGTGATTGCCGGCAAGAAGGTGGTGGTGGAGTACCTGCGGCAAAAAGCGCGCCCCTTCCTGTTCTCCAGCGCGGTGACGCCGCCCGACACCGCGGCCTGTCTGGCAGCGGTGGACCTTTTGGAAGAGAGTTCGGAGTTGGTCGAAAAGCTGTGGGCCAACACCGCGTACTTTAAAAAGGCTATGGCAGAACTGGGGTTCGATACAGGCCGCACCGAGACGCCGATCGTCCCGGTGATGCTGGGCGAAGCGCCGCTGGCCAAAGAGTTCTCGCGAAAGCTCTTTGAGAATGGCGTATTCGCTATGGCTCTGGGCTTTCCCACGGTGCCCAGGGGGCAGGCTCGCATCCGGGTGATGAATACGGCCGCGCACAGTCAAGAGGATCTGGACGCCGGACTGGCTGCCTTTGAAAAGGTGGGGCGCGAACTGGGTGTCATCTAGCGCGCAGCGATGGGGCGAGCGCTGCTCCTGACGGGGCGTCCCGGTGTGGGCCAGACCATGATCCTCCGGTCTGCGCTCGCGCAGCGGGGGGCGACCGCCGGTGGCTTGTATACCGAGGAGATCCGCGAGGCCGGACGATCTAACTGGGATCCTGACCGGCTCGAACGTTTCGGCCCTGTGGCGCGTTGGTAGATACGGGGTTTGCCTTGTTGGAGGTGACCCTGGCGAACAGGTCCACGCGCCCGGCGCTGATCGTGGACCGGTTGCGGCAGAATCGAGGAGAACGGCTGCGCGCGAGATCGCGCGCGATGGGTAGAAGCGTCCCGCTTGACGCCCTGCACCAGTTGTGGTATTATGTACAAAGCTGTGGTGTTCTTGCGCACCCAGTGAGGATCAAGCGGGGAGGTGAAAACCTGATGAAACGCGGAGTGTGGATCAAAGGAGTAGGTCTGTTCGTCCTCGTGGCCATGGTAATGGGGCTGGGAGCTTGTTCCAGGTCTGCGGAGGTGCGCGAAGGCCCGGACACGACGCCTGCCGCTACTACGGTGAGTGGCGGAGATGTGGGTCAGGCGACGGCTCCGGCGCCAGGCCAGACGGTGGTGTCGGCGGTCACGTCGGCTGCGCAGACACCCGGGACCGAGGCGCAGCCAACGGCGGCGGAAGGGACCGCGGCTGTTGAGCCCACGGAAGGGGCAACGGTGGAGGCGACGCCGACCCCAATGCCAACCAGCCCGCCGGCCTCCGGGGGACAGCAGGATGGGGTTGTCTGGCATACGGTGCAGCCTGGCGAGACGCTTTCCTCGCTTGCCCGGCGATATGGCACCACCTGGCAGGCGATTGCCCAGGCGAACAGCATATCCACCCCAAGTCAGATCTATGCCGGTCAGCGGCTCAAGATCCCGACTTCGGGGGGATCCTCCGGCGGTACCTCCTCGGGGGGGACGTCGGGGTGTCGCTACCACCATACGGTGCAGCGAGGCGAGTGGGTTTGGCAGATTGCCAGGCAGTATGGAGTGTCGCCCTATGCCATCCTGTCGGCCAATGGCTTGAGCCTGCCATCGGCTAGCACGATCTATGCCGGCATGGTGTTGTGCATTCCATAGGTAGGCGCGGCCTGGCTCTGCGCTAGGGCAGGCGTGGCCGTGGGTGGGTTGCCCGGGCGCCGGATCGCCGGGCGGCCGCAAATTGAATCGCTGATGTCAGGTGGTTCGCGCGAACCTCTGTTTTCGCGCGAATCGCCTGGTGTTCCTGAACGGCGGGCCTGTTCTGGTGTGTGTGGGGCGCGTGCGGTTGGGCTGTCCAGAGGATGGCCCGGTTGTGCGCTGGAGGAACTACTATCCGAACGTCAAAGGGGCCACGAAGAAGAGAGGCTGATAGTTGAGCTGGGCTGTTTCGGGTGCGTGGGGCGCGTGGCAGGCCGCGTTCGCTTGAGACAGTCTGCCCGTTCGCAAGCTCGTGTTGGTGGAGATATGGCTACAGGCTTGGGCCGTGGGAGTGGTTGTGACGTTCGGAGCCTGGCGGTTGATGCAATGCTTCGCCAGTAGTTGGGTCTAGACTTGGAAAGTGGAGGATATTATAGAATGCCATTGCTGGAAGTCAAGGATCTGAGAACCCAGTTTTTTACCCAGGACGGTGTGGTCAGGGCAGTCAATGGAGTTTCGTTCCACGTGAACGAGGGTGAGACCCTGGGGATTGTGGGTGAGAGTGGGTGTGGCAAGAGCGTGAGTGTGCTGTCTGTCATGCGTCTTATCCCCCAGCCTCCCGGCAGGATCGTGGGTGGGGAGGTAATGTTCGATGGCCGCGATCTGCTCAAGTTGAGTGACGATGAGATGCGGCACGTGCGCGGTAATCAGATCGCCATGATCTTCCAGGATCCAATGACCTCTCTCAACCCGGTGCTGACCATTGGCCGGCAGATTGGCGAGGCGCTGGAACTGCACCTGGGCATGAAGCGGGACGCTGCCCGCAAGCGGTCCGCGGAATTGCTCGAGATGGTTGGCTTTTCCCACGCCGCGGAGCGTCTGGATGATTACCCTCACCAGTTCTCAGGCGGTATGCGCCAGCGCGCCATGATCGCCATGGGATTGGCCTGCAACCCCCAATTGCTCATTGCCGACGAGCCGACGACGGCGCTGGACGTGACCATTCAGGCCCAGATTGTGGATCTGGTCAAGCGCTTGCGCGACGAGATTGGCATGGCGATCATCTGGATCACGCACGACCTGGGCGTCATTGCCGGATTGGCCGACCGGATGATGGTCATGTATGCCGGCTTTGTGGTGGAGGAGGCGCCCGTGAAGGAGGTGTATGCCAATCCGCGCCATCCGTACACGCTGGGGCTTATCGGATCGCTGCCCAGGTTGGACGAGATCCGGCAGGACAAGCTGACGTCGATTGAGGGGCTGCCGCCCGATTTGATCGCGCTGCCTGAAGGCTGTCCCTTTGAGGCGCGTTGCATCTATGCCATTGAAAAGTGCAAGAGGGAGCGGCCCGAGTTAGAGCCCGTGGGACCCCGGCACCGTATTGCTTGTTGGGTGGACGTCACGCGAGCGGGCGAGGCATAGGCAGCGTTCAGACGCGGCTTGGGCGCGTCGTGCAGGTCACGCACAGGAAAATCGCAAAGGAATAGGTGGATATATGTCAGGAAACGGAGTTCTGGTCAGGGTTCGCGATCTGAAAATGCATTTCCCCATCACGCAGGGCATCGTCATCCAACGCCAGGTGGGCGCCATCAAGGCGGTGGATGGCATCACCTTTGACATTGTCCGGGGAGAAACTCTCGGTTTGGTGGGAGAGTCCGGCTGTGGAAAATCCACGACGGGACGGGCCATGCTGCAACTCTATCGCCCGACGGCCGGTGAAGTGTATTTTGAAGATCATAACCTTACGGAGATGAAGGGGGAGAGCTTGCGCCGGATGCGCCGGCGGATGCAGATGATCTTCCAGGACCCCTATGCATCCTTGAATCCACGTATGACTGTGGGGGACATCATCGGCGAGCCAATGCTGGTGCACAACATCGTGAAGGGCAGGGAGCGACGGGAGCGAGTGCAGGAGCTCCTGAGGGTAGTGGGCCTGAACCCCTACTTTGTAAATCGCTATCCCCACGAGTTTTCGGGTGGACAGCGGCAACGCATTGGCGTCGCTCGCGCCCTGGCCCTGAACCCAGAGTTTATCATTTGCGACGAGCCGATCTCGGCGCTGGACGTGTCGATCCAGGCGCAGATCATTAACCTGCTGGAGGACCTCCAGTCCGAGTTCAATCTGACCTACTTGTTTATTGCCCACGACCTATCGGTGGTGCGGCACATCTCGGATCGCATTGCCGTGATGTACCTGGGCAAGATCATGGAACTGACCGGCCGCACGGAGCTCTACGACAATCCGTTGCATCCCTACACCCAAGCGCTCCTGTCTGCTGTGCCCATCCCCGACCCGGTGGTGGAGGAGCAGCGCAAGCGGCTCATTCTGGAAGGGGACGTACCGAGCCCGGCCAATCCACCGGTGGGCTGCAACTTTTGCACGCGTTGTCCGGTGGTGATGGACATCTGCAAGGAGCAGGAACCAGAGTTCAAGGAGTCAGAGAGCGGTCACTGGGTTGCCTGCTGGCGGGTGCAGTAGGGCCCGCGGCCGACCGGTGGGTCGGTCGACAGTAGTAGGTCGGGCCGGCAACTACGTCGGGCCGGCGAAATTCGATCGCGAGCGCCTTGACTTTGTGGCTTTCCTGTGATATGATAGACGGGCTTCGTTCATCTGGGATCGAGCCCTATCGCAGGCAGTTGTGGTGCCTTCGGAGGGGATAGATAAGGAGGTGAGGAGGCGGGCTTCTTTTCGAGCGACAGGATCCCCGCGCCTGGCGTGTTACCGTTTTTGGCCAATCTAATCCAAGAGGGAAGGAGAAGACAATGTTTAGTAAGAAACTGGCGATTCTCGTTGTCCTGACGATGATCGCGACAATGGTACTGGCGGCCTGTGGTCCAACGGCAGAGCCGGAGGTGATCATCCAGACCGTCCCGGTCGAGGTCACCAAGATCGTCGAGATCGAAGGCGAGACGCAAACCATCGTCGAGGAAGTGATCGTCGAGGTGACGGCCGTCCCCGAGGTGGAGCCTGCTGCTCCGGAGGGTGTGTTCGTCGACCCCAGTCCCGATACGTACAAGACCGTCACCTTTGGCGATATTGACACGATGGACCCCAACCTGGCCTATGATACCGCCAGCGCGGCGCCGATGATGAACGTGATGGAAGGTCTGCTCTTCTTCAACCGCGAGAAGATGACCGAGTACATCCCGGTGTTGGCCACCGAAGTCCCCACCGTGGACAACGGCGGCATCTCGGCCGACGGCCTGACCTACGTCTTTAACATCCGCCAGGGCGTCAAGTTCCACAACGGGAACGACCTGACCCCCAGCGACTTTGAGTACACCTTTGAGCGCGGCCTGCTGCAGTCCGACCCCAACGGCCCGCAGTGGCTGCTGATCGAGCCGCTCCTGGGCTATGCTTCGGGCGGCATCACCGAGGAGATTGCCGACGGCGAGTATGAGGGCGATCCCGATGCGCTCAAGGCCAATGCCACGCCGGAGGAGCTGCTGGCGGTGTGCGAGAAGGTCAAAGCCAGTGTTGAGGCCGACGATGAGGCCTTTACCCTGACCTTCAACCTGGCCCAGCCGTGGGGTCCCTGGCTGGCCACCCTGGCCCAGTCGTGGGGTTCGGCCCTGGATAAGGAATGGGCCATCGAGCAGGGCGCCTGGGACGGCACCTGCGAGACCTGGGTGGACCACTATGCGCCCGGTGCGGAAAACACCCCGCTTGGCACCGTCATGATGGGCACCGGTCCCTACATGCTGGAGAGCTGGACGCCGGACGAGGGCTGGGTTCTGGTGGCCAACGAGAACTACTGGCGGGCAGAGGGCGACGAGATGTGGCCCGGCGGCCCCAGCGGCGCGCCGCGGATCGAGCGCGTCGTCCAGGACCTGGTGGACGAGTGGGGCACCCGCTTTGCCATCCTGCAGGCGGGCGACGCCGAGAACGTGGCCGTCCCGGCGGCCAACCGGCCGCAGGTGGACGCGTTTGTGGGCGAGATCTGCAACTATGAGACCAACGAGTGCACGCCCACCGACAACCCCAACGCGCCGCTGCGCAAGTGGCCCGCGCTGCCGAGCGTGAGCCGCACCAACGTGTTCATGAACTTTGACCTGAGCCAGGAAACGGGGACCAACCCGTACATCGGCAGCGGCCAGTTGGACGGCAACGGCATCCCGCCCGAGTTCTTCCAGGACATCCACGTCCGCAAGGCCTTTAACTACTGCTTCGACTATGAGGCCTTTATCGCCGACGCGCAGAACGGCGAAGGCGTGCGCAACAACGGCCCGATCATCATCGGCATGCTGGGCTACAACCCGGACGGCCCGATGTATGACTATGACATAGACAAGTGCGCCGAGGAGATGGCCCTGGCCTGGGAGGGCAAGGTAGCCGAGACCGGCTTCCGCGTGCAGATGGCCTACAACACCGGAAACGTGGGCCGCCAGACTGCCTGCGCCATCCTGCAGTCCAGCTTTGCCACGATCAACACCGCGTACCAGATCGAGTGCATCGGCCTGCCGTGGCCGACGATGCTGCGCTACTTCCGCGCCGCGCAGTTGCCCTTGACGGCCAGCGGCTGGATCGAGGACATCCACGACCCGCACAACTGGGTGCAGCCGTTCACCGTCGGCACCTACGGCGGGCGGACAAACCTGCCCGAGGAGCTGAGCGCCCAGTTCAATGAGCTGGTCACCGCCGGTGTGCTGGCGGCTGACCCGGCCGAGCGCGAGCAGATCTACTTTGACCTGCAGCAGCTCTTCTACGACGAAGCCGTTCAGATCACGCTGTCGCAGGAAGCTGGCGTTCGCTACGAGCAGCGCTGGGTGCAGGATTGGTACTACAACCCGCTCCTGTTCGCCGGCTACTTCTATGCCCTTGACCTGGCCGGCGAATAGCGGGCCGGTCTAGGTAAGTCACACTCCGGCGGGGGCTGCACGCCCCCGCCGGAAACTTGCTGGACCGAGGCAGGACTTATGACTGCGTATATCATCCGTCGATTGTTGCAAATGCCGATCACGGTCTTTGGCGTGACGGTGTTGGTTTTCATGATGACCATGACGCTCGACCCGGTGGAGCGTTCGGCCCTCTACATGAGGGATGTTCCGCACACCGATGGGGCCATCGACGCCGTCATCCGCCGCTACGGGCTGGACGATCCGTTCCACGTCCAATACTGGCGTTGGCTCACCGGCCGCATCGACCCGGAAACGGGGGACAAGGTGGGCGGCATCCTGCGGGGGGATTTCGGTTTCTCCCGGACCGGCCGCGTGCCGGTCAAGGATCTGCTGCTGACGCGCCTGCCGGTCTCGGTAGAGCTGGCCATCTGGGCCGGGACGCCGATCATCGTCGTCGGAGTCTGGTTGGGGGTCATTGCCGCCAAACACCACAATAAACTGATCGACCAGGCGGCGCGCGTGTTCAGCATCGTCGGCTGGTCCTTCCCCACCTTTGTCTTTGCCCTGCTGGTGCTGATGATCTTTTACGCCAAGCTGCAATGGTTCCCGCCCGGCCGGCTTTCCGACTGGGCCACGCGGGCGGTCATGGCGCCGGACTTTCATCGCTATACCTATATGACCACCTTTGACGGCCTGCTCAACCTGCGATTCGACATCTTTGTCGATGCGTTGCGGCACCTGGTGCTGCCGATCATTACGCTGTGTTACGTCGAGTGGGCGATGCTGTTGCGCATCACGCGCTCGTCGATGCTGGAAGCGCTGAACCAGGATTACGTGACCACGGCCCGGGCCAAGGGGTTGGCAGACAATACGGTGACCAACCGCCACGCGCTGCCCAACGCGCTGATCCCGGTGGTGACCATCGCCGGGTTCACGGTGGTGGGGTTGATTGGCGGCGTGGTGATCACCGAGACGATCTTTGACATCCCCGGCATGGGACAGGCTGCCGCGCGCGCGGCCCAGAGCCTGGACCTGCTGACGGTCGTCAGCTTTACCCTGTTTTCTGCCGTGATGCTGATTGTGGCCAACCTGGTGATCGATATCCTATATGGTTTTCTCGATCCGCGCGTCCGACTGAGTTGACGTCGACGGTTGGGCGGCCACGTGGGGCCGTCCCTACATTGCTGTACAAGAGGTGTTGAATGGCGCAAGAAACGATTGCCGCCCGTGAAGTCCCTGGACAACGAACGGTCACCCGCGACGACATCGCCGAGTGGACGTTGCCAGAACTGAAGGGGCTGCGAAAGCTGGTGGGGCCAGAGTGGTACCGCCTGCTGCACGGTCTGTACACCAACCCCCTCTCGGTGGGCGGCCTGGTCATTGTCACCTTCTTTATCCTGATGGCTGCCTTTGCCCCCGTGCTGGCCCCGCCGATCAGGATTTCGGCTGACCCCTACCTGATCCCCCGCGACGGGTTTGGACCCGAACCCAAGGCCCCCGGCGCAGTGTGGGAAAAGAACCCACCGCCTGTTCCCTTCTGGTACGAGGCGATCACGGGCAAGGATCAGTGGGTGCACCTGATGGGCACGGCCAGCGGCCAGTTCGATATCTGGTATGGCGTCGTGTGGGGGTCGCGCACGGCTCTGTTTGCCGGGGTCATCGTCACCTTTACTACGGTGACTATCGGCCTGATCGTGGGGTCGATATCGGCCTTCTATGGTGGCTGGGTGGACGACGTGCTGCAACGGATCACCGAGATTTTCATGGCCTTTCCCTTCCTGCTGGCCGCCCTGATGCTGGCGTCGATCCTGGTGCCCAAGTTCGGCCGGAGTATCTGGCCGCCCACCATCGCACTGGTCGTCTTTGGCTGGACGCGCTACGCCCGCGTGGTGCGGGGCGACATTCTGTCGGCCAAGGAGCGGGATTATATCCTGGCCGGCCGCGTGCTGGGGACGAATGATGGCCGCTTGATCATGCGCCACATCCTGCCGAACGTGATCTATCCCATCCTGGTGCTGGCCTCCTTCCGGTTGGGCGACGCGGTGCTTTCGTTTGCGGCGCTGAGCTTTTTGGGGGTGGGCACCGACATCGGCTACGCCGACTGGGGCCAGATCATCAGCTTTGCCCGGGACTGGATCCTGAGCCTGGACACGCACTGGTACATCATCCTCTTCCCCGGCGCGGCGCTGATCATTTTCGGCCTGGGCTGGAACCTGATCGGCGACGCCATGCGCGATATCCTGGATCCGAGGATGCGCACCGAACGAGGTTGATAGATGCAGGCTACCGAGCAGGACGTTCAGGAGGCGTCTCAGCCTGAGAGTTGGCTTGCTGGACGGGTTGTTCATCGGTCTGGGACTGGCGTTGGGGGTGTGGGCCTCCGACGCCATTTTCTTGGGCCTGAGTCACGTGCGGCTGGTCCACCCGAGTATGATGCTGGGCGTTCTGGCGCTGGCGTTCCTGGGAGGGCTGGCCGGCTGGCTGGCCGCCTGGATTGCCCGCGCGTGGGCCAGCGCGCTCATCTGGCTTGGGGCGGGGGTCCTGATGGTTCGTGCGATCGGCCTGGTGCCCTACGAGGGGCGCAGCCTGATTGTGTGGCTGGCCGACCGGCGCGCCTGGGGGTTGCCCATCTATCCCGCCAGCGAAGCGGCGGGAGTGGGCGTGTGGATGGCCGGCTTTTTCATCTTGTTGGTGCTGGTCTTTTTAGGGCTGTTGCAGCCATACCGGCTGGAGGGTGTGACCAGCGAGACGGACAGAGACGGCCGCCTGGGGGGGCGCGGCTGGTTCCTGCTTCTTTTGCCTGTGCCGCTGGTGGTGGGCGCGGGCCTCGTCGCCGATTCGACGGTAAACAAACCGCTGCGCGTGGCGCCGCAGTTGGTGAGCGAGGCCATCGCTGTGGGTCGCACCTACGAGGGCGATCTGTTCGTGCTTGGTCTGGAAGAAGGCGTCAACTATGCGGCAATCCGCGGCGTCCGCGAACAGATGAGCGACGAGTACACGCTGTCTATCGGGTCGGTGGACCTGGGTGTGAGTGATACCGTCCTGGTCGTAGCCGATTTTGACAACGGCGCGTGGATCAACTGCCGGGTGATGGCCGAGCAGCTTTCGTTTTGTTACGATGCCAGCCTGCCCTACATGCAAGGCCTGCCGGCCGTGATTGCCACCGGCGAGATTCCAGAGGACTGTCCGTACTGCAAGTTCAGCATGAGCGATGACTGGCGTAGCTGGCTCCGTGACCGGGAGGCGATCTTTGGCGGTGTGCCCAGCGTCTCTCGCCAGGCCCAGTGGGGCAGCCACGTGTTGATACGCGCCGCATCGCCAGACGGCGAGTACGCGATCGAGTGCCTGTTCGAGGGCCTGAATCCGGTGCACCTGGACCGGTGTTGGGAGGCGAATAGCCGGGAGTGAGCGGGGCCCGGATGGGCAGTCGCCCGCTCCGCGTCTCGTTTGTGGCAAGCAACCTGGAGAAGAGAGTCAGGACTGGCAGACCGGCAAGCTGTGATGGCCTGGAGGTCTGCCAGTCCTGATCTTGGCCGGCCTGTGGGGCCGGGAGCACGGAATCCACGATGGGGAAATGAACATGCCAATCGATGCAGACTATGACGTTGTGATCCGGAACGGGACGATCTATGACGGCCGGGGAGGAGCGCCCTTTGCCGGCGACGTGGCTGTTCGGGGAGACAGAATTGCTGCGGTCGGCTCGCCGGTCCGGGGGCGGGGCCAACGCGAGATAGATGCCTCGGGGCTGGCCGTGGCGCCAGGGTTCATCAATGTGCTCAGTTGGGCCACCGAGTCGCTCATTGAGGATGGCCGCTCGCAAAGCAATATCCGGCAGGGAGTTACTCTGGAAGTGCTGGGCGAAGGGTGGTCCATGGGCCCTCTGAGCGAGGAGATGAAGGCGGAGCGAACCGCGCGACAGAGCCACATCCGCTATGACATCGAGTGGGAGACGCTGGGCGAGTACCTCGAGTTCCTGGTGCGGCGCGGTGTTTCGCCGAACGTCGCTTCCTTTGTCGGTGCGACGACGGCGCGCATCCATGTGCTGGGCTATGAGGATCGCGCCCCGACGGGCTACGAGCTCGGCCGGATGCGCGGGCTGGTGAGGCAGGCGATGGAAGAGGGGGCGGTGGGGCTTTCTTCGGCGCTGATCTACGCCCCTGCCTGCTATGCCCCCGCCGAGGAGCTGGTGGCGCTGGCAGAGGTCGCGGCAGAATACGGCGGCCTGTACATCTCGCACATTCGCAACGAGGGCGAGAAACTGCTCGAGGCCCTCGATGAGTTGGTCGATGTGGCCCGGAAAACAGGGGGCGCAGCCGAGATCTATCACCTCAAGGTGTCGGGACGATCCAACTGGGACAGGCTCGACGACGCTGTGGCCAAGATCGAGGCAGCCCGCGCCGAGGGGCTGCGGATCACGGCTGACATGTACACCTATCCCGCCTCGTCCACCGGATTGAGCGCCGGCCTGCCGCCCTGGGTGCACGAAGGGGGGCACCGCGCCATGGTCGAGCGGTTGCAGGATCCGGTCCTGCGGGAGCGGGTGCGGGGGGAGATGATGCGATCCGGGGAGGAATGGGAAAGCACGCTGCGCGCCGCAGGCTCGGCCGACAGGGTGCTGCTGGCCGGTTTCAAGACAGAGGCGCTCAAGCCGTTGACCGGCAAGTCGCTGGCAGAGGCAGCGGCGATGCGGGGCAAGAC
>Ga0068714_10002086_pt1 | contig 26702 bp, 23 predicted proteins | sample MTBNYHSulfiMetaG_FD_62988 | JGI IMG/M metagenome (GOLD analysis project Ga0068714, IMG submission 62988) | Enrichment culture microbial communities from rom New York Harbor, USA that are MTBE-degrading - MTBE-NYH (New York Harbor Sulfidogenic)... | ecosystem: Environmental > Aquatic > Marine >... | reverse complement strand
GGGTGTGGACCTTCGGCAGGCAGGAGGACCACTTCTCGTATGTCTGCGCCCAGGATCTGGCCCGGGTGATTCTGAAGATGATCCTGAACGAGGCTGTGTACCGGGAGACGGTGAACGTGTGCTACGATGGTTCCTCCCGGGGGCTGGAGTTCTACGCCAGGATCCGCAGGATCCTGGGCCTCGACCCGGAGCTGCGGCTCCACCACCTGCCGCGCTGGAGCGCCTTTGCGGTCGGCTTGGGGGCCAACCTGATCCAGAGCGTGCGGGGCAAGGCGAGCTACATCAACCTGGACAAGGCCCGGGACCTGACCGCGAAGAACCTGGTGATGACCAACGAGAAGCTGAAGCGAAAGCTGGGCATGGACCGATTCGAGGAGGCGGGGGCGCTCACCGAGACCGTGCGCTGGTTTCGGGAGCGGGGCCTTCTGTAGCAACAGGAGTGAGGCGGGATCAATGAGCAGCTCGAAGAACACGCCCAAGGACGGGACGGTCTCGGCCGCGGCCGCAGGGCTCGGGCGGGAGTTCGTCTTCTACCCGTTGGATCTGCTGGTCTTCGTGATGAACCTCATCTTCGGGGTCAGCTGCCTCCTCAACCTCGGCAAGATCTCGATCGGGCTGTTTCGCTGGGCGGTGGACCGGCAGCTGGTCATGGGCATCGTTTTCCTGGCGCTCAACCCGCTGCTCCTGCTGGGAATCCGCCTGGTCAATCCCCTCCGGGGGCAGGTGCCGCAGTTCTTCCGCATGGCCTATGCCCAGGCCCTGTACATCCTGTATTTCACCGAGTGCATCTGGCTGTCGCAGCTGATGTACAACGGAGCTTCCCTGGACGGGTTCTTCGCCCGGATGGACTACCTGATCTTCCGCTTTCAGCCGGCGATCCAGTTTTCCCGCCATTTCCAGGAGTTCCCGATCGTCAACGAGATGTTCTTCTTTTCCTACTTCTTCTACTACGCCCTGATTTCGACCGGGGTCTGGTTCCTGTTCGCCCGCCGACGCTACGCGGCCGCCGCCCGCATGCTGTTCATCATCTCCGGCTCGTTCTTCATCCTGTACGTGTGGTTCGTCTTCTTCCCCGTCAAAGGGCCGAAGTACTACTTCGACGAGCTCTACCAGATCTGGTACTCGAACTTCCGAGGCTTCTTTTTCACCCGCATCGTCAAGGGCCTGTTCAACAACACCAACCTCGGGGGAGCGGCGTTCCCGTCCTCCCACGTGGCCCTGGCCATCATCTCCATTCTGCTGAACTGGCGCCACAATCGCTTCGTCGTGCCGATCTACCTGCCGCTGACGGTCCTGCTGCTCTTGTCGACGATCTACCTGTACGCGCACTATTTCGTGGACATCCCCGCCGGGGCCATCGCCGGAGTCCTGCTGTTCTTCACCGTCCCGCGGCTCATTCCGTCCACGGCGGCCGCCGCGGCTCGCATGGGTGCCTGGTTCAGGGAGCGCCTGGGATTCAGGCCGGTCGCCCTGGAGATCGCGGGATAGGGGAGCTGCGGGCAGCCTGCCTGGAGGCAGTGGGCTTGCGGGGGCTCAGAAGCCGTTTCCGGCGATCACCTCCCGGTACCATTCGGCACTCTGTTTCCAGGAGCGGGCCTGGGTGTCGTAGTCCACCCGCACCAGGCCGAAGCGCTTGTCGAAGCCGAAGGCCCACTCGAAGTTGTCGTACAGCGACCAGACCTGGTAGCCCCGCAGGTCCACCCCGTCGACCATGGCCCGGTACGCCTGCCGGAAGTGCTCCCGCAGGTACTGCACCCGCGCGGTATCGCGGACCCTGCCGTCGTCCTCCGGGCGGTCATCGAAGGCCGCGCCGCTCTCGGTTATGTACAGGGGAACTCCAGGGTGCTCCCGGTGGATTCTCACCAGGGCCTCGTAGAGTCCCTCGGGATAGATCTCCCAGCCCATGGCGGTCAGAGGCGAAGCGGCCGGGTCCGGGTCGACGGTCTCGAACAGCCGGGTGGCCGTGCGCGGGGCGCGTACGACCCGCCGGAAATAGTAGTTGACTCCCAGGAAGTCCACCGAAGCCCGCCTCATGCTCTCGGAGTCTTCGTCCCGGATCTCCGGCGCCCGTCCCAGGCGCGTGTAGTGCTCGATCATGTCCTGCGGGTAGCTGCCGGTGAACACGGGATCGAGAAACCAGCGGTTGAAGTGCCCGTCGGCGGCTCGGGCCGCCTCCAGGTCTTCGGCACGATCGCTGAACGGATGGCAGGGGTACTGGATCAGGGTGATGCCGATCTTGCCGTCCGAGCCCCGGTACTCGTCGAACACCCTGACCGCCTCGGCGTGCGACAGCAGCAGGTGGTGCGAGACCTGCACGGCCGCCCGATCGTCCCGGAGCCCCGGAGCGTGCTCGCCGGTGGCATGACCGACGAACGCGGATACCCAGGGCTCGTTGTGGGTGATCCAGAGCCCGATCCGGTCGGCGAGACGGCGAAACACGACCTCGGCATAGTCGGCGAAATAGCGGGCGGTGTCGCGGTTCTGCCAGCCTCCGCCATCCTGGAGGCTCTGGGGCAAATCCCAGTGGTACAGGGTCGCCATCGGCGTGATCCCGGCGACCAGGAGCTCATCGACCAGGCGCTCGTAGAAATCCAGTCCCGGCGTGTTGACCCGCCCCTTGCCCAGGGGGATGACCCTCGGCCAGGCGATCGAGAAGCGGTAGGATCGCAGGCCCATGTCCCGCATCAGGGCCACGTCCTGGCGGTAGCGATGATAGTGGTCGCAGGCCACGTCGCCGGTGTGGCCCTGGAAGGTCTTGCCGGGCGTGTGGCTGAAGCGGTCCCAAATGCTGTCGCCGCGGCCGTCCTCCCGGACGGCTCCCTCGATCTGGTATGCCGCCGTGGCGGCCCCCCACAAGAAATCCTCGGGAAAGCGGGCCTCTGCCATCTTGTACCCCCAGCCCAGGCGGGCGGATCAGGCGATCTCGCCGTCCGGCGGAATCGAGGAGGCCCACACGATCAGGCCGACGGCGATTCCGATCGTAACCCCCCCGGAGATCAGGAAGCCCCGGGACACGGCGTTGACTGCCTTCAGGAACACCGACACGAAGGCCTCGCTGACTTCCCGGGTGTACCAGGGTTCCCCGCCGACTACCCGCTGCATCTCCCGGGGCATCCAGCGCCACAGGTTGGCGGCGCGCATGCTCAGACCGGAGAGCAGCATCAGGAGCGCCGGGGCAACCAGCGGCCAGCCCAGCCACTGGACCACTTCACGCCGGTTGCTCCCCCCGACGAAGGCGGCGCCGACCCAGAAACCGCCGGCTATGATCGCCAGGATCACGCTGAACCAGATCAACCGTCCCGTACCGAAGAAGCCGAACCAGAACTCCTCTTCCGGGCCGTAGTACAGCGGGACCTCCTCCGGCTCCAGGGGATACAGGTCGGGCAGGCCGGCCAGGAACTCCGGCAGCCGGCTGTGAAGCATTTCCGCCGCAGCCTCCACCGACTGGACCGCAGGACGGCAGCGGTACAGGACGCCCCCCGGGGCGACGGGCTGCTGGGTCGAAGTGCACACGGGGAGCGAGGAAGCCAGGGCCTCGGCGAATCGCCGGCCGTCGGGCCCGAGCAGCTGCTGCTTCAAGGGGGCCAGGTCGAGGCTCAACCGCAGATAGGCGGCGCGGCCCTCGAGGGCGTCGAAGGAGTCGTTCACGAGCTTGACGGCCTGGGAGCGCAGGTAGGCGGGCGTCACGACCTCGCGCAAGGCCCTGAGCAGGGCGTCTGCCGGCACCTGGTCGAGGTCCTGTACCGCGGAAAGCTCGCCGAGAAAGGGTTCCCGGCGTTCGGCTTCTTCCAGGAGGGCTTCGTAGAGCCGTTCATCTGAGACCAGGTCCAGGTAGAAATCGCGGTCGAGAACCCAGGTGCTGACGGAGAAGAGCGACAGGGTGCCCAACACCAGGGGCGTGACCAGGAGAATCACGAGAATCACTGCTATGGCTTTTCGCATCGAAGACTCCTCTCGGGCGGGTGATGAGGGCGGATCCTCTGATACAACACCCCGCAGGCGAATTTCTGTCCCCGAACGGGAGCCGAGTCTACGCCCTTCCGGCGAGGACCGACTTCACGGTCGCCAGCAGCTGATTCGGGTGGACGGGCTTCTCGAGGAAGGCTTCCGGGCCTCGCCCGTAGTGGGCGCTCATGTCGTCGCCGGTCAGGGAGAAACCCAGCTTCTCGCTGACGCTGGTCAGTATGATGATCGGGACCGAGCTCACGGCTTCGTCACGGCGCAGATCCTCGTAGGTGGACAGGCCGTCCCGACGGGGCATCAGGATGTCCAGGATGATCAGGTCGGGCTTCAGCTCCCGCGCCTTCTCCAGCCCCACCACCCCGTTGGGCGCGCTGTGCACGTCCCACCCGGCGGTTCTCATGATCGTGTCCACTGCGGCGACCACGTCGTCGTCGTCGTCGATGATGAGAAGCCGCTTCGTGGCTTCTTCGCTCATTGCTCGCCCCTCCATCACTTGGTTGGGGAGATTATACCCGCCCGCAGGGGTGCGTCAAGGCAAGGTCGGCCGCGACCAGGGCGAACGCAGGCTCGCTCACGGCAGGCAGAGCGACCCCCCGTCCACGATCACGTTGGAGCCGGTGATCCAGGACGCTTCCTCCCCGGCGAGAAACAGGGCCGCGGCCGCGATGTCTTCCGGCAGTCCGAGGCGCCTTGCCGGCAGCCGGTCGGCGGTCTGCTGCACGATTTCCTCGGGATTGGGGAATGCCCGGGCGGAATACCACAGAAGCGGGGTGTCCACCTGGCCCGGGTGGATGGCGTTGACCCGGATCTCCGGGCCGTAGTCCAGGGCCGCCTGGCGCACGAGCTGCAGCACCCCGCCCTTGGACGTGCAGTAGGCGGCGTGATTGGGGAAGACCTTGTAGCCGGCGATCGAGCCGATCACGACGACGCTGCCGGCTTTGCGTTTCTGCATCTCGGGGATGGCGAAGTGCATGAGGTAGTAGATCGCGCTCAGATTGGTGGCCACTGTGCGGTCCCAAAGCTCGGGGGTCACTTCCGCAATCGGGCCCAGGCCCATCTCTCCCGCGCTCATCACCAGGATGTCGATCCCGGCGAACTCGGAGAGCGCTCGCTCCACGAGGCGCCGGTTGGCGTCGGCGAGCGACACGTCCCCGGGAACGAACACGGCTTCTCCGCCGGCCTGCTGGATCTCGGCGACCACCTCGGCTCCGCGGACCGCGTCGCGGCCGGCGGCGACGATCCTGGCCCCCTCCCGGGCAAAGCGAACGGCGATCCCTCTGCCCATGCCGCTGGTTGCCCCCGTGACGATGGCGGTCTTTCCGTCGAGCTTTCCCACTGTGCTTCTCCTTTCCTTATCCTGGTCCTTATCCTGGTCCGCGGCCCGGGAGCCTGAGGGTCAGCAGCAGGACTCCGGCCACGATGAGCACCACCCCTGCCCACTGGAGGGGATGCAGGGACTCGCCGAACACGAGCACCCCGCCCAGCACCGGCACCACGACGAAGTTGGCCGAAAACGCAGGAATGATGCGAATGGCGGTCCCCCTGCGGTATGCGAACTGGATCACGAGCATCGACAACACCGACAGCACGATCCAGGCCAGGGCGTACGGGTTCGAAAGGGTCTCGGCAACGCCGCCCGAGGGCGCGGGCACGGCCTCCAGACCGCGTGCCAGGGACTGGGACCGCCCGTGCTCGCTCGTGGAGACCTTCTGGAACAGGGCGACGAATCCCCCCAGGGCGCCGGAGAAACCTGCGATCACCGTGGCCACCAGGGGATCGCGGCGATGGAAAACCGCCCAGAGTGCCGCGTACGCAGCACAGAAGGCGCCCAGGACCGTGTACAGCACTCCGATCCTCGGGGTCGCACCCTGGGGGGCCCGCGCGAAGGCTCCGACCAGGAGCGCCGCCCCGAAGATCACCCCGATGCCGGCGAGCTCCCGGGGGCCGATGGGCTCCTTCATCACCAGCCACGAGAACAGGGCCAGGGAGGCCAGGCCGGATCCGGCCATGGCGCCGACCAGGGACACGCTGCCAAGAGAGAGGGCCAGCAGATTGATGAACGCCGCCGCCGAGGTGCCCAGGGTCGCCGCCGCCCAGATCAGGGAGCCCTGGAGCCTGCGCGTCTTGAGCAGGCCGAGGCCGATCTTCTGTCCCGCCTGGGAGAGGTTGAGAATCGAGTAGCCGGCAAAGGCGATCAACAGGGAAAGCAGCGGTCTGTACATGGCTCCTTAACCGGGTCTCGTTGTCCCCCCGACTCCTTCACCCGCGCGCTCGAAGCGTGATACTCTGATGCGGGCGCCGGACGTTAGAATAGCAGAACTTGCAGGAGTGCACCATGGAAAAAACCGACCTGCCGGAGCGGACCCTGAAGGTGGATCCCTCGATCGACCCGAGCGCCTTCGTAGCCCGGGGCGCGGTGATCGTGGGCGACGTTCGCCTGGCGGCGCACGCCTCGGTGTGGTACAACGCCGTGCTGCGGGGGGACATCAACTACGTTTCCGTCGGCGAGCACACGAACATCCAGGACGGGTGCATCATGCACGTGGAGAACGACCGGCCCTGCATCGTGGCCGATCATGTGACCGTGGGCCATGGGGTGATCATGCACGCCTGCACCATCGAAACCGGGTGCCTGATCGGCATGGGCTCCATCATTCTTTCCGGTGCCGTGATCGGCCGGGGAAGCATCGTGGCAGCCGGCGCGGTCGTAACGGAAGACGCCCGGGTGGAGCCCTTCTCCCTGGTGGTGGGGGTGCCGGCCAAGCTGCTCAAGCGCCTCGATCCGGACAGCGTCGAGACCAACCTCAAGTGGGCCCGGAAGTACGCCGCCGTGGCGGAGCTTCACCGCAGCAGAGGGTACGGATCCGCCGGCTGAGCAACGCCCCGGCGCTCGGACCCGTCGCCGGCTTCGGCCCGCCGGATGCGGGCGTTCGGTTTTTCGGGCAAACGCGATAACATTGCCCCTATCTGCCGATAGAATTAACGATGAGACAGGGACGGGTTTCGCGCCCATTGAAGGCGGCCGCGGCGGCCCTCTGCCTGCTGGTGGCCTGCACGGGGATCGCATCGGCCCAGGAAGGGCCCATGATCACGGTCCTGCCCTTCGAAAGCCTCGAGGTCTCCGCCGCGGTCGCCCGGAGCGTGTCCGGCCTGGTGGAAACGAACCTGGTCAACAGCGGCGCCTACACCGTGCTCAGCCAGAACGAGCGTGCCAGGATCCTGGAGGCCCAGGAGGCTTCCCTGGCGGACTGCGCGGAGGAGGGCTGCGCCATCAGAATCGGCAAGCTGCTGTCCGCCGAGCAGATCGTCATCGGGACCGTGGCCGCCCTGGGAAGCAGGTTCATCGTGAACGCCAAGATCATCGACGTCGCGACCTCGCGGACCGTGGCCGCCGATTCGGTCAGCGCACCCAGCGTGGAGGAGCTCGAAGAGGCCACCCGTGCCCTCACCCGTTCGCTGGTGGCGGCCTCGGCAGCCCGGCTGGCAGCCCCTGGCGAGCCGCGAGCCCCGGAGAGCGGAACCCCGGGTCAAGCCGGCGGCGAGAGAGACGAGACCGGGCCTGAAGCCGGGGCCGGTACGGCTTCCGGGGTTCTCGAGACGCAGCAGCCTCCGGAGACAGTCGACACGGCGGTCACTGCCCGCGGGCCCGGGGCCCTGGCCTATCTTGCCCTGCCGGGGGCGGTGCTCGCCGCCGAGCTGGGAAGCCTGGCCCGGAGCATCGGATTCGAGCTGCAGCTCAAGAGTGAGGCTGCCTACCAGGAATACGAAGAGGCCCCCCCCGGCAGCGATTCCACGGCGCTGTACGATTCCTACCAGAGCGCGTACAACGGGCACCTGCTCAGCCAGATCCTGGCCTACTCGTTCTGGGGTGTCGGGGGGACATCCGCCGCTGCCGCCTATTTCCTCTTTCCGCCGGACACGTACACCCTGTCGCGTTCGGGTCGGGCGAGCTTCCACGTTGGTCTTTCCCTCCTGGCGGCGGGCGGAGCGTTCAGCATGGTCGGCGACAACCTGGCCTATCGGGGGCAGGAGCTGTGGGCGGAGTACGCCGCCGCATCGGCAGGGGATGACTTCGATGCCCTGTACGGCGCCTACAGCGCGAACCACGCCTGGTACAGTGCCTGCAGGATAACGAGCTACTCGCTCTGGGCGTTGGGGGGGCTCGGGGTGGCCGGGTCCTTTCTGCTTCCTGGGGAGAGGCAGCCCGTGGCCCCGTCGGCTCTGCACCGGGTTCTCCTGGCCGCCGGGACCGGGGCGATCGTCCTGGGCGGGCTGACGCACTCGGTCGCCCAGAGCCTGCGCGTCCGGGCCATCGCGGCGGAGGGGGACTACCTCGAGGCGCCGGCCGGGTCGGATTTCGAGGCCCTGTACGCCGAGTACGAGCGCTATCACGGCTGGTACGTGGCCAACAGCGTGCTATCTTACGTACTGTGGGGCGGCGGCGCTGCAGCGGTGCTGACCTCGATGTTCCTTCGCCCTGCCGGGGGCGAGCGGGCCGCCGCTGAGGGGCAAGGTCGGGAGAGGCCGGTGGAGCTGTTCCTGGTCCCGAGCCCGCACGGTCTGTTCCTGCAGATGAGGCTCATGCCGCAAGGGGGTGGGAAGTGAAGAGCGTGCGAATCATCATGGGCCTTGCGCTCCTGGCCGCGGTCCTCTCGGGTTGTGACGCGTTCCTGGCTTCCAAGCTGGGGCGCTGGAACCCAGAGGATCCGAACAACGAGCTCGTGCCCGTGTCCAAGTCCGTATCCCCATCCGTGGACGGCTACGTCCAGGACATGGACCCGCAGCGGAACTTCTCGGCGCCCTCGCTGTTCGTGTCGGAGATGGGCCCGTACCGGGCGACTCTCCTGGTCTTCGACGAGCTTCCCTACGCCGTGGACTCGGCGACCCTACAGCTGGAATGTCTCAACGGCAGCGGATGGCTCGACGTGTACCCTATCGCCCGGGGGTGGAGCCCGGACACGATCACCTACTACGACGCCACGTCGGAGGGTTTCGTGGACGACAGCACGATGGTCGGCATGAGCGTCGCCGGCCTGGGACCGGTGATCCTGGGCGTGACCCCGGTCATCGAACGGCTGCTGGAGAATGGGAACTACGGCATTCTCCTGTGCTCTACCTCCAACACGATCGAGTTCGCCCGGGGCCCCACGCTTCAGGTCACCGGAGCAGACCTCCCGGAATAGATGAAAACCGCTGCGCTCGTCGGATGGCTGGCGGTCTCGTCGTTTCTCCTGGGCTGCGACGCCTTCCTGGTGGCCCGGCAGGGCCGCTGGAATCCCCTGGACCCGGAGAACGAGCTCGTCGCGGGAAGCGTGGTGCTGACGCCGTCCCTCGACGGCTTCGTGCACGGGGACAACCCGGGCTACTACGTTGCGTACAGCCCGGTGTTCGACGAGCTCTACCTCCAGGCCGACTACTACTACCACGACGGGGTGAACGGCGGGTACTGCTGCAGCTTGCTCAGCTTCGACCTGAGCGCGGTTCCGGCGGGTGCCTTCGTCGAGCGTGCCGATCTGACGATCACCTTCGACTCGGCGGGACCCGGGGGTCACGACGTGGAGTTCTTTCGGGTGGCCGCGAGCTGGAGCGCGTCCGGCGTGGACCTCGAGGGAGTCGAGAGCCCGTCGTTCGTGGCGGGGATTCCCGTCGTGGTGTGGACCCCGTCGGTGGCGGCCCCCGTCACCGTGGACATCAGGGAGATCGTGGGGAGCTGGCTGTCGGGGAGCGGCAACTACGGGCTGCGCGTTCGGGCCTACACCGGGGGGGCATCGGGATACGAGATACGCCTGCTCGCCTCCGAGTCCGGGAGCCAGGGACCGCGGCTCGTCGTGGAGTACCGGGCGCCGGGGTAGCCCGGGCGTCGGAGGGGAAGGTGAGGGAAATGCGAAGAGCTCATGCGGTCGTGCCTGTGCTTCTGGCCGGGTGGCTTGCCGTATGCGGGACGTTCAACGCAACGGCTCTCCCGGTGCGGGTGGCCTTCACCTCCATCGACAACCTGTCGGCCAACCCACGCTACGACTACCTGGAAGGGATCGTCCGGGGCGTGCTGCTGTACGACCTGTCCGAGGCCGAAGGGGTCGAGGTGGTCAACCGCAGCGACCTGGACGCCATCCTCCGGGAGCAGGAGCTGCAGCTGTCCAGCCTGGCGGAGGACCAGGACAGGGCCATCGAGGTGGGCAGGATCCTGGGGGCGGACTACCTGCTGCGGGGCGAGTACGTGTTCCTGGGCCGGGACGTGCTGGTCACGATCCGGCTGCTGGAGGTCCGCAGCGCCAAGACCCTCACCTTCTCCGAGCGGGGCGCCAGCGAGAACACCCTGCACGCCATCGCCGAAGCCATGATCTTCCGGCTGACCGGCCGGGAGGTGACCCTCCAGTCGGAGCTCAGGGAACGCTCCATCATCAGCCTGCAGGACGAGAAGCCGGGGTCGATCGCCCTGTTCTGCAACCTGATCGACGCCGAGATCTTCGTAGACGAGCAGTTCGCGGGCTACACGACCGGTGACATCCGCACACCCTTCGAGATCGAAGAGCTGAGCCCGGGCCTTCATGCGGTGCGGGTACGGCTGCGGGACTTCGGCGTGGTCCGGCAGCCGGAGATCACTTTCCATGACTGGGAGGAACAGGTCGAGGTTCCTTCGGGCAGGCGGGTGGTCGTGCGGGCCCAGATCCGGCACTTCAACGACACCCTGTACAACCTGACCCGGCTCCTGCGGGAAGAGGTCGACGTCCGGGAGCTGGAATCCGCCGGCAGCGTTTCCAGGAGCCACGAAGTCTCGTTCGTCGACCGTGAGGGCAACAGGGTCGAGATCCTGGTCAGGATCGACGCACGGCTCCAGGGCTCGACCGTGAGCGCTCGCGCCCTCCTGCGCTATCAGGGCCGGGAACGGGAGCTCGCCCTCTCGGCGGACAGGGAATCCGACCGGGAGCTGGAAGAGCAGCTCGACAAGGTCAGCTTCCTCTTTTCGCTCGAGGACGGGGACGTCTCCTACCAGCTGTGGCGCACCGACATCCAGCAGAACATGTTCCGCGCAGGGCGATAGCTTCTCGCGCCTGAGCTTCCTTGTTCCCCCCAGCGCCCCTGGACCGCCCCTGTTGCTACTGTCCCCTTTTGCGCTATGATTGTCCCCGGCAGGAGGATACGATGAATCCCAGACATCATCGCAGCCTGGTTGTGATAGTCGTTATATTCGCGGCGCTGGCAGGGCTCGGGGGATTGGGGGCGGGGGTTCTGTCGTCGTGTGCGGGTCTCGGCAGCGCGGCCGAAGAACCGGGGCTCGGGGGGCCGGACAAGCCCGGCGGGCCGGACAAGCCCGGGGGGGCGTCCGGGGAGTCGGGCGACGCGGCTGCGGCCAAGGCCGCAGGCACACGAGACGCGGAAGCCGAGGCCGGGGAGGCCGAGGCTGCAGGAGTCCGGGGCGCGGTGGCCCCGGGCACCACCGGCGACGGCCTGGGGCTCGTGGCGGAGGCGGCGGCGCCGGGGTCCCCCGCAGAGCGAGGCGGGGGCGGGGAGGCCGCCGTACGAACGGCCCGTTCGGCCCCCCCAGCAGAGTCGGGCCTGAAGGCGGGATTCGCCGACGACAACAAGCAGTTCAACTACTTCGCGAGCTTCCTGGAGCGCTACGGCAGGGAGGTGCCGCACTACCCGATTCCGGTGCAGGAGCGGATCGTGATCCGGGTGCGGGACAGCCGGGGAAGGTCCGTTCCCAACGCAGCCGTCGAGATTTCCGGCGGCCGAGGCGATCGTCTGACCGCCGGGGTTACCCATGCCGACGGGCGCTTCATGTTCTTTCCCGGGCAGCACGGCGGCGATCAGGCGTACCGCCTGCGGATCTCGTACAACCAGATGGTGCGGCAGACGGAATTCGAGCGTTCCGGGCGAAGGGAGATCGAGGCTGCCTTGCCGGGGCCCCGCGCCGAACTGGCCAACGTGCCCCTGGACCTGCTGTTCATCCTGGATACGACGGGCAGCATGGGCGAAGAGATCCAACGGCTCAAGGCCACCATCGAGATCATCAATCTGAACCTGTCCGCCCTGAGCTCACGGCCCCGGGTTCGCTTCGGCATGGTCCTGTACAAGGACCGGGGGGACGAGTACGTGACCCGGACGGTGCCGTTCACCGACGATCTCGAAAGCTTCCGACAGGCCCTGGCCGCGGTGAGCGCCGACGGGGGCGGGGACACCCCCGAGGACCTGCAGGCGGCCCTGCAAGAGGCGATGAGCCTCGATTGGAACCGCAGGGGGATACGCCTGGGATTCATCATCACCGACGCCCCTCCGCACCTGGACTACGGCCAGGGGTATACGTACGTCCAGGCCGCCCAGCAGGCCAAGGAGAAAGGCATCAAGATCTTCAGCGTGGGCACCGGGGGACTGGACCTGGCCGGGGAATACGTGCTGCGTCAGATCTCCCAGTACACCGCGGGCAAGTACATCTTCCTGACCTACGGGGAAACCGGGGAGAGCGAGGGTGGGGCGCCCGGGAGCGTGAGCCATCACACCGGCGCCAACTACCAGACCGAGAAGCTCGAAGCCATCATCATTCGCTTCGCCAAGGAAGAGCTGGCGCACCTGAGCGAGCAGGGCATCGAGGAAGGAGAGGAGTACTTCGAGGCGAACAAGGTTCCGGATGAGGCGAACGAGGATACCCTGGCCACCTTGTTCTCCATGGCGGTCTCGCAGCTCGTGGACTACTCGAGTGTACGCATTTCCGCCGGCACCGCCGCGGCGGTGCTTCCGGTGAGCCCGGCACAGGAGGAGTTGGGGCTCAACGCCGAGTACTTCACCGAACAGCTCGTGCTGAGCTTTGGCAGGGACAAGGGTGTCCGCGAGACCTTCCGGCTGGTCGAGAGGAAGGACCTGCAGAGAGTTCTCGAGGAGCTCGAGCTGCAGCTCTCCGATCTTTCGGAGGCTTCCGGTGAGGCTGCGGGAGCCGTTCGGGTCGGAGAGCTCCTGGGCGCCGAGGTCTTGATTGCGGGCAAGTTGTACAGAAAAGCAGACGGCTTCGAGTTGTTTTTGAAGCTGCTGCGTGTAGAGACCGGTGAGGTCCTGAGCGTGACCAAAGCCGTGATCGATCGACGTCTAGGTCTGGAGGCTTGATATGATGAACAGGCGCAGGGCGATCGAGGAGCTGCGCCAGCGCATACGCCAGCTGGAGGCGGAGAGCGGCAGCCTGCTGCGGCAGCTCGGCGAGCACCTTTCCTACCAGCCCCCCGAGAGCTTCGAGGCGACACCCCTGGGGGGCACGCACGCGCGGGTCAACGAGCTGCGGGAGCGTCTGCCGGAGAGCAGGCAACAGGTCAAGAGAATCCTGCAGTCCGCGGCCCGGAGCGAGGAGCTGGAAAAGGGCATCCGAAGCGTGCGCGTCCAGCTTGCAGGGCTGGAAGAGGAGGGCGAGCGGATCTGCGAGGAGATCGGCCGTTGCGCCTTCGAGGCCTATCGCAGCACCCGTCCCCACGAAGCGGAGTACGAACGGATTTTCGGCCCTCTCCTCGAGCAGGAGCAGGAGCTTGCCGCCCTGGAGGCGGAGATGGAGAAGGCCCAGAGCGGGAGCAAGAGCGGGAACTTCTTCCGGATCTTCAAAGAGAGCGGCCGTAGCCTGTACGTCAAAGGCCTGATGTCTCTGAAGAAGAAGACCGTGGCGCGAAACTATCGGGAGGCGGGACACAGGTTCTGCGAGTCGGAGCTGGTGAAAGGGATCACCGATCCGGAGCTCAAGGCCACCCTGGCTCCCTACACCAAGAACCGGCAGAAGGTCGACGCCTTGGGCAGCGAGATGGACACGCTGCGCTCCAGGCAGGAGGCTCTGTGGAAGGAGCTGAAGGAGCTTGGAGCCGAACGCGCCCATCAGCGTCGTGTCCGGGAGATCGAGAACCGGATCGAACGAATCGAGGAGGAGCTGGAGGACGCCTTCGGCTCCATGGGCCGTGCATACCGTGCAAAGCCCATCAAGTCGTTCGCCGAGGACCCGGAGGTCAAGAAGCTCCTTCGGGAGGTGTCCCGGGTCGAGAAGAGCGCGGAGCAGCACCGCAGGCAGATCGCCAGGATCGAGGCGGCCATCCAGCTGGACGGGGTGGAAAAGCAGCGGGCCGCCATGGAGGACCGGGTGGAGCGCCTGGAGCGGGAGATCGAGCACCGCAAGAGTGAGATCCGCTCCCTCAGCGAGCGCATCGAGGAGGCCCGGAAGCAGGCCCGGCGCCTGGAAGAGCTCCGGGGGTCCGAGGGGACCCTCTTCAAGGTGACGGAGCGGCAGCCGGGGGGCGGCGACGAGGAGCAGGGGTGAAGCGAGACATCGACCTGCGGTCGGACACGGTCACCCGTCCCACCGAGGCGATGCGGCGGGCGATGTACGAGGCCGAGGTCGGCGACGACGTCCTGCGGGAGGACCCGAGCGTCAACGCCCTGGAGGAATACGCCGCGGAGCTGGTCGGAAAGGAAAGTGCCCTGTTCGTTCCATCGGGCACCTTCGGGAACCAGCTCTGCCTGTTCACCCACTGCGCGCGGGGCAACGAGGTCGTGCTCAGCGACCAGTCCCACATCGTGCAGCACGAAGCCGGGGCGGCGGCGATCATTGCCGGCGTGCAGCTGCGGACCTTCCAGCCCCGGAACGGGTATCCCGTCTGGGACGAGATGCGAGCCCTGCTGCGCCGGGGCGAGGACATTCACTACCCGGCTACGGGCCTGGTGGCCCTGGAGAACGCGCTCTCCAACGGCGAGGTCATGCCACTGGAAACCCTGGATCGAATCGCAGCGGGGTGCCGGCAGGCGGGAGCACCGATTCACCTGGACGGGGCGCGGATCTTCAACGCCGCGCTCTGGCTCGGGGTGGAGGCCGCGGAGATCGCCGCCCGTTCGGATTCGCTGATGTTCTGCCTGTCCAAGGGCCTGTGCGCCCCGGTCGGATCGCTGGTGGCGGCGGAGCGGGGATTCATCGCCGAGGCCAGGCGAAAGCGCAAGATCATGGGCGGCGGCATGCGCCAGGCCGGCGTCCTGGCCGCGGCGGGACTGGTGGCCCTGCGGGAGATGCGTCGCAGGCTCGCCGAGGACCGGGAAAACGCGGATCTCCTGGCCCAGGCCTTCCGGGATGCCGGCTGCTTCGAGGTCAAGCCCGAGCCGGTGAAGATCAACATGATCTTCGTGCGCTTCGCCGATCCCGGGCTCGCGGCACGGGAGAGTGAGCTGGTTGCGCTCCTGGCCGAGCGGGGGGTGATTACCTACCCTCCCGAGGACGGCTGGGTCAGGTTCGTCGCCCATCACGACGTGTCGCGGGAGCAGGTCGATGCCGCCGGCCGAGCGGTGGCCGAGGCCGTGCGGACGATGAAGAGCTCCGGCTGACCCGCGGTGCCGGAGCTTCCCGAGGTCGAAACCCTGACCCGCAGCCTGCGCCGGGCCCTGACCGGGGCGCGGGTGGAGTCGGTGCGCTGCCACTGCCCGGCGGCCGTGGGCGAGGAGGTCGATGCATTCTGCAGGGCCCTGAGGGACGGTCCCTTTGCGGGTTTCACGCGCCACGGGAAGTACATCTTCCTGCTGATGGGCGGGGGCAGCACCCTGGCGCTGCACCTGCGCATGACCGGGCAGCTGATCCTGGCGGATGCGAAGCGCCCCGCCGACAAGCACACCCATGTGGAGATCCTGCTGGCCGGCTCCGACCGCAAGCTGGTCTATCGGGACGTTCGAAAGTTCGGGCGGTTTGCGCTGGCTCCCGGAGGCCCGGAAGAGTTCGTCCGGCTCAAGGGGCTGGGTCCGGACGCGCTGGCGGTGACGCCGGAAGAGCTGCTGCGGGGGTTCGGCCGGACCTCCAGGTGCATCAAGGCGGTCCTCCTGGACCAGTCCGTGGTCGCCGGGCTCGGCAACATCTACACGGACGAAGTCCTGTTCCGCAGCGGCGTGGCGCCCCTGCGCAGGGCCAGCTCTCTCTCGGAGCGGGAATCCCGCGATCTGTGCGCGAATGCCCGGGAGGTCCTCTACGCGGCGATCGCCGGTCGCGGCACCACCATTTCCGACTACGTGGACCTGCAGGGCGACCAGGGGGGCTTCCAGTTCTCGCTGCAGGTGTACGGCCGGGCGGGTCAGCCCTGTGGGCGCTGCGGCACGGCCATACAGCGCCTGGTGGCAGCAGGGCGCGGTACCTGGTACTGCCCGGGCTGCCAGAGGTGAGGACGCGGCACCTGGGGGGGCTGCAGCGGATGCGGCCGTATGGACAGCGACCCGCAATGGTGCTACTTTTTTCCCTGACGGGCATAAGCCGTCGCGGACAACCCGTTGTGCCGGCACGGACTGGCAGAGGATGAGCGACCCAGAGGCTACGAACGACCAGAGTATCCCCTTCCTCGAGAGCGCGGAAGGGGAGCAGGAGCGGGGCGCCCTCGAGGGGAACGCCCAGGCCCTGCTGTATCTGCTCAGGCTGTATACCCTGTCCCAACGCAGAGCGGAGGTCGACTTCATGGCCTTCGTTGGATTCGTCAGGGCCAATTCCCAGCGCTTCCTGATGAAGTTCCCGCAGCTCGAGGAGTTCGCCCAGCACACCGAAGGCATGGTCGGCACCTACCTCAAGGTTCTGGCGGACAAGGGGCTGTGCTCCCTGGAGCGAAGCGGGGAGGACATCCGTGTCGTCCACTTCCCCCAGTTCTACACCGAGCTCGTGAACAAGGCGTACCGGGACCTGGCGACCCACCCGGACTGGCCGTTTCCCAACGAGGAGCAGCTGGGCATCGAGCTGCCGCAAACCCTGGTGACAGATGTCAGCATCAAGACGGACTTCGTGGCGGCGCTGGGGGAGCTCCAACCGGAGCGGACCGCGATCCTCCGGCTGATCTTTCCGGAGATGATCCACCCCATCGTCATTGCCTCCGACCTGGTGCAGAAGAAGCTCCTGGAGCTGTCGGTGTTCAAGCTCCGGCAGTTCCTGGCGATGCGCAACAACGCGGGCTATGTGACCCATCGCCTCAACACGGTGCTGCGGGGGCACGAGCACGGGCTCAAGGACATCATCAACACGGTGATGGCCAAGCCCGGGCGCGCGGTCGCCACGCTTCTGGAGCCTTCGGACTTCACCTTCCGCTTCTGGGCTCATTTCGCCAACCTGATTCTCCAGGAGTACAGGGAGCGCAGCGACAAGCTGGCTGAGGAGCACTCCTACTGCCAGGCGGCGTATCTGATCGGGTTGTACAACGTCCACTATCGCGGTCAGCAGCAGAGGGCCACGGAGAAGGAGACGCTGCTCAAGAGGTTCGAAGCCCAGTTCCGCAAGTATCCATACGCATACACCCTCAAGGAGCTCTACGCACTGCGGGACGACCGGGGCATACCCCTGATCCGGAAGAACACCAAGGACGTGTTCACGGATTTCCTGGAAAACAAGACCAAGCGGGACGACCTGAAGGGCCTGCCGGAGATCCTGCACCTTCGAACCGTCAGCGGCAAGGACTACTACATCCGCCGGGAGCTGGTGATTCCGCTCTTCGTGAAATTGCTGCACGAGAAGTCACAGGAGCTGCGGGACAGCTACGTGGAAGAATGGGTGCAGGTGCTGAAGGACAACCGCCGCGTTCCGGCCATGAACGAGGATCCCGAGTTCGAGCGGGACCTGGACCTGGCTGTCAGAAACCGCTATCCCTTCTTCTATTCCCTCCTGAACCAGAACCTCCTCTTCCTTGCCAGGGAAGTCGCGAACATCGACTTCGACATGGCCAAGACCATGGAGCGGGTGCTCGACCGCAAGCGCGGAACCCTGCACTCCCTGTCCCAGGTCCTGGGGCTCCAGCGCAGAGACGTCCTGGACAGCGCCAAGCTCCGGGTGCCCCTCTTCCAGAGGATCTCCCTGTTCAAAAACCTGTACTACTGGCTGCAGCGGGTGTTCCGGGGACTACGCAAGTCGGTCCGGGAATCCGCGGCCAAGGAAGGAACCGCGGCCCGGCGAAGCGAGGGGGAAGGGGCGCGCCGGGGACGCGGCGCCGAACGGGGCGCCGGCGCTTCGCAGGCGTTGGAGAGCCACGAGTCGAAGGGCGCGGCTGCGGGATCTACCACCCTCCGGCCCACGTCGGCGTCACAGCTCGCCGCCTACAGGAAGGCGGTGGAAAACCTCGAGCTCCAGCTGGTCGGAAAGGACAGGAGCCTGCCGGAATGCCTGAAGGAGCTCATGGAGCGATGGAACCCGCTGTACGACTCCCAGGCCAGAACCGAGCTGGTCGAGGACGTGAACGCCATGATCCGTGACTACTTTCGCAATCTCAAGCGCACCTTCCGGGCCAGCCCGCCCAGCGCCGGCAGGATCAGGGACCTGGCGGCCAAGCTCTCGGAGAACAAGTCCTTCGACCGCATCAAGCGCAAGGATGTATTCGTCCAGTACATCCAGCTCTACATGCTCAAGCTCATGGGGGAGCGATAATCCGTCTTGCCCCGAGGTGGATCAGCACAGGAAGGGCACGGTCGTGTGGGAGATGCGGAAGTCCGCCGACAGTTTCCCGGGTTGTTCGCCGTCCATTTCCAGCAGGACTTCGGCGCCGGAGGCCTGGATGTGGACCTCCTTGCCCCGGTGGGCGTGCACCTCCGGTTCTGAGAGGTGGCTGCCGCTGTAGATCTTCGGGATCTTCTGCAGGACCTGGATGCGGCTCATGCCGTCGATCACGATGACATCGAACTCTCCGTCGTCCACTTCGGCGTCGGGGGCGATCATCATGCTCCCTCCGAAGTACCTGCCGTTGGCCACCGCCACGAGCAGGGTGGGCCCGTCGTGCACGGTCTTGCCGTCGATCACCACGTGCAGGACCGGGGTGCGCAGGGCGCCGAGGGTGCGCAATACCCCCAGGAAGAAGGGCAGCTTGCCCCGGAAGTGCTTCGAGGCCCGGTTCACGGCCTCGGCTGTGTCGGCAGAGAAGCCGAGGCTGGACTCGTTGATGAACAGCCGTCGGGTCTTCTCCCCGGTCGTGGCCAGGAAGTGAACCTCTCCACAGTCCAGGTGGCGAACCCGCCCCTTCTGCCAGCAGGCGATCTGCTGCTCGATGGTCCGTTCGTGGTGCCCCATGGTCCGGGCGAAGTCCGCCCCGGTACCGCTGGGCAGGTAGCCCAGGGCCGCCCCCGGGCGCACCGGGACTCCCTCGGTGAAGAAGCCGTTGAGGACTTCGTTGAGCGTCCCGTCCCCTCCGACCGCCACGACCAGATCACAGCCCCGGGAGAGGGCGTCGCGGGCCAACTGCGCCGCGTGCATGGTGCGTTCGGTCAGGGCATAGTCGGCAGCGCCGAGCACATCCTGGATCTGCCGGCGCCACTCCGGCCACTGGGATTCCGTGCGCCGGTGCGCCGCGTGCGGATTCACGACGAAGAAGGTCTTTCGGTCCACTTCGGGTCCCCCTGGAGGCAAGCCCCCCCTCCCGGTCGCGGCGGGCGAACATGCGCGCCAGGGCCGGAAGGCCATGGGCTAACAATAGCCCCATTCGGGCGCTTGTCAAGGTTCCCGCGCAGGGCGGCCGGCCGGAGGCTCCTTGACATTTGAGGGGGAGCGTCCTTTACTACCTGTGAAACCTCGAGGGGAAAGAGGGTGCAAGGCCATGCAGGACCTGAGTGTGCAGCCCGTCCGGACCCCGCGGCAGCGCGGAGAGTTCGTGCGCGCCGCCTGGAGCTTCTACCGGGACGACCCGCACTGGGTGCCCCCGCTCATCTCCGATCAGAAGCGCTACCTCGACCCCAAGAAAGGGGTGTTCTTCGAGCACGGGGAAGCCGCCCTGTTCCTGGCTCGCCGGGACGGCCGGGCTGTGGGGCGCATATCGGCCCACGTCAACTCTCTCCACGATGAGCTGTACGGCAGGGACACGGGGTTTTTCGGTTTCTTCGAGTGCGAGAACGACCCCGGAACCGCGGCCGCGCTGCTGGGGGCCGCGGAGGAGTTCGTCCGCTCCCGGGGAATGAACCGCATTCTCGGGCCCATGAGCTTCGGGGTTTACGACGAAATCGGGATCCTGGTTGACGGATTCGATTCCGACCCGTACGTGATGAACAGCCACAATCGCCCGTACTACGCGGAGCTGCTGGATTGCGCCGGGTACCGAAAGGCGGTCGACTGGTACGCGTACCGGGGCTACACCGCGGACCGCGACCGGGTCAACCCCAAGCTCTTCGCGGTGCGGGAGCGGCTGAAGCGGCGGCCGGGGTGGAGGATCAGGACCCTGGACCTGAGCACGCCCGGGATGGTCCGCCGGGAGGCACAGATCATCAACGGCATCTTTCTGGAGGCCTGGAGCAAGAACTGGGGCCACGTGCCCTGGACCCCCCGGGAGTTCGATCGCCTGGTGGAGGCGGTGAAAAAGATCGCCATACCCGAGCTCTCGTACATCACGGAGATCGACGGCCGTCCCGTGGGTTTCGCCCTGTCCATCGCCGACGCCAACGTCGCGGTCAAGAAGATCCGCGGTCGGCTGTTGCCCTTCGGCTTCATCACCTTTCTGCGCAGCGTCAGGAACACGGACCGGTTCCGGCACATCCTGATGGGCGTGCTCGAGGAGCACAGGAACCAGGGAGTGGAGATCGCCATGTATGCCGAGCTGGTGGAGCGCTGCTGCGAGCTCGGGTACCGGGAGCTGGAGATGTCCCTGGTCGTGGAAAACAACCACTCGATGCGCAACTCCCTCAAGCACTTCCCCCTGGAGATCTACAAGACCTACCGGATCTTCGAGAAAGAGCTCTCATGAGCGAGATGGAGACCCAGAAACTCAAGGGGCAGGTCGAGCTGATCCGCCAGGTCTTCGAGTACATACAGCGCTTCAAGGGCGGGACCTTCGTCATCAAGATCGAAGGCTCGCTCATGGGCCACCCCTTTTTCCCCCTCCTGGTGAAGGACCTGGTGCTCCTGTACCGCCAGGGGATCCAGATCGTGCTCGTGCCCGGGGCCAAGCAGCGCATCGACGAGATACTGACCCGGTACCAGGTCGCGTGGGAGACCGTGGAGGGGGTGCGCATCTCCACTCCCGAGGCCGTCCCCTTCATCAAGATGGCGGCCTTCGACGTCTCCAACAGGCTCATGACGCAGCTGGCGGAGAACTCCACCCACGCGGTCATCGGGAACTGGGTCCGGGCCAGAAGCCTGGGGGTCCTCGGCGGGGTGGACTACCAGATGAGCGGAGTCGTGGAGAAGGTGAACGTCGAGATCGTGCGCAAGACCCTGGCTGACGGGCTCGTGCCGATCTTTCCCAACATCGGGTGGAGCGCCACGGGCAAGCCGTACAACATCTCCTCCAACGAGCTGGCCTGCAGGCTTGCCGGTGCGCTGCGGGCCGACAAGCTGTTCTTCGTGTCGGACCACCTGGGGGTGAGCGTCCGGGAGTATCGGCTGCCCGAGGGGGTGCAGCGCAACGAGGAAGGCATTGTCGCCCATCTTACCTCGGCTCAGGCGCAGGAGCTGGTCGGCTTGAACAGGCAGAAGAGCGGGGAGGAGATGCTGGAGCTGCTGCGCCTGGCGCATCGGGCCTGCTCCGAGGGGGTGAGCCGGGTGCACATCGTGAACGGGGAGATCGAAGGGGTCATTCTCCAGGAGATCTTCTCCAGCCGCGGCTGCGGGACCATGGTGTACGCAAACCAGCACGAGAACATCCGGCCGATGAAGGCCGAGGACATTCCCGAAGTCCTGCGGATCATGCAGCCCTTCGTCGAGAAGGAGATCCTGCTGTCCAGGACGGAGAGCGATCTGGCCGAACGCAGCGGCGAGTTCGTGGTCTACGAGGTCGACGATATCATCCATGCCTGCGGTGCGCTGCACCTCACCGATTCCGACCCCGAGCGGGGGGAGGTCGCCGGGGTGGCGGTCGACGAGACCTACACCGGCATGGGCATCGGCCGGCGCATCGTGTCGTACCTGGTCGACAGGGCCCGGCGATCGCACCTGAGGCAGCTGTACGTGCTCACGACCCAGACCTGGGACTGGTTCCTGCAGTTCGGCTTTCGGGAGGGCAGGCTGTCGGACCTGCCGGCGGAAAAGCGCGAGCTCTACGACCGCAGGAGGAACTCACGGGTGCTCCTGCTGGACCTGGACGCAAAGCACCCGGAGCTGTAGGCGCGGCCGCAGGCGATGCCCTCGATGCACCGGGAACTCCGCTGCCGGACCATGGTGCCCGAGGACGCGGCGGGGGTGTCGCGCCTGATCCGTGAAACCTTCCTGGGGTTTGTCGCCCATACCTACCGTCCCCGAGGGGTCCGCTGGTTCCTGCGGCATAACACTCCCGGGGGCTTGCGGGCTCGGCTGCGCAAGGGGCAGTTGGTCCTGGTGGGCGAAGCGCAGGGGCGGCTGGCCGGAGTGGTGGCCGTGCGGTCAGGAAGCCACGTGTCGCTCCTGTTCGTCCGCCGGGAGTTGCACGGGCAGGGGATCGGACGGGAGCTGCTCGAGAGTGCGTTGGCGGTGATGCAGCAGGGGCAGGCGGGGCTGGAGTGCGTCACGGTGAACTCCTCGGACCACGCCATCCCGTTCTACCGGGCCGTCGGCTTCGAGCCTCTCGGCCGCTCGTCGTACAGGAAAGGGATGAAGATCACGCCGATGCGCAAGTCTTTGGAGTCGCGGGAGTCCGAAGGGTGAGAGCCGCTCTCTTCCGGGGCGGATCGAGCTGTTCCGGGGCCGTGAAGCCGCCTCCGAACCCTCAGGTCGGTTGGCCGCGGACCATCGGGGTTCGCGGGCAGCAGAATTCTGTTCTTGCAGATCCCTGCTGGGGTGTTCTACACTAAGTATGTGCAGGGTAGCTGTGCCGTGACCAAGGCCGCGAAGATCGTGGTGGTCCTGCTCGTGCTCGTTTGCGTGTCCAGCCGGCATCTGATGGCGGCGGAAACGGACACTGGCGCGAGGGCCCCCAAGAGCGTTGCCGCCGGCCTGATCCTTGGCGCGATTGGCCTGTCGACCGTACCCGGATTGTTTGGCTTGGGCAACGCCTACGCAGGAGACCTGAGGGGGTTTCTAATCCTCAACATAGGCGGTTCCGCCTGCTCTCTGATCGGATATGGATGTGCGCTGTTTCTGGTTCTGGACCTCTGGGGGGGATTTCTCGAATATCCCGAAGCACTGGAAGTCCTCGCGATTGCGGGGATTGGCGGAGCCTACGGCTTCGGAATTGCCAGTGCGATCTGGGGCGCTATCGCGGTGGCCGCTCGCAACGAGCGTATGGCGTCCACCGGTTCCGCCACCGCCAAGGAACACCGCGTGGGCTTGCGACTGCTGCCCGCCAGCGGGGGCTTGGCGCTCGAGATCGCGTATCGTTACTGACCGGGGGGATTGCACCAGGAGAGAGTCGGGGGTCGAACGGGGTTGTCCGGAGATGTCAGGGGAGCTCCGGGAGCGGTCGGCGTGGATCCGGTCGGTCCGCAACCGTTGATCTCCCCGGTGACAGCGGCCTCACGGGCCGGCTTGAGTGCTGCCTGTATGTTCTACCCGCAGTAGTCCAGGGCCGTCAGGACCATGATCCGGATCAGGGAAAGCACGGACTCGACCTCCACGTACTCGTCCACGCCGTGGGGGTTCTTCCCTGAGGGACCGATGACGGCCACGTCGGTCTTCGAGACCCTGCGGAAGGCGAAAGCGTCGGTGGCGAAGGGGATGCCCTTTTCCTCGTAGGCAATCCCGGCCTGCTGGTAGGCCCGGCGAACCGAGGCCAGGGCGGGGTGCTGTCTGTCGGTGCGATGGCCTTCCAGAAAACGGATCACGGTCTCGAAGGCCGGCATGCCGTCCCGGAAGGCCGGGTCGCCGGCGAGCTCGGCCTTCATGAACTCCAGGAGCTCCCGCCGTGCCTGCTCCTCGCTCATGTACGAGAAGATCTCCTGCCAGAAGATCAGCTGTCCGCTGGTGGGGACGGCGCCGGAGTCCAGGTACCCGGTCCCCCCCGATGCCAGCTGATAGGTGAGCAGGCGGATGCGCATCTGCGGGTCGTAGGTGTCCGGTACGGCGGCGTCCGCGAGCTTGCGGTCGAATTTCTCCAGGGCCAGGGCGATCCGGGACAGCTTGTAGATCGGGTTGGGGAGCTCGACGTCCGGTCCGATGCCTCCGGGTCCCGCCTCCCGGACCGTTACCTTCCAGTCGCTTCCGCCGATGGTCTCGATGCCCACGACCAGCTCGGAGGGCTCCGGCAGGATGGCGAAATCGATGTCCGGGTTGCGGAGCCGAGCCGCGATGGTGCCGTTGACCCCGCCGTTTTCTTCGTCCACCACGCTCTCGGCGTAGACGTCGCCCCGGAGCTCCAGGCCCAGGTCGTGCAGGCACCGCAGAGCCAGAAAGCCCGAGGCGGTCCCGGCCTTCATGTCGACGGTGCCCCGGCCGTACATCCTGCCATCCTTGATCCGTCCGCTGTACGGGTCGGGGAACACCTCCCAGCTCTTGCCGTAGGTGGGCATGGTGTCCATGTGTCCGGTGAACGCCAGGGACGGCCCACCACCCCTGCCGGGGCGGCGGGCCACCAGGATGGGGCGGTCCCGGTAGATGCGCTCCTGCCCGTCGATGGTCGGGAAGAACAGAGGATGCTGCCGGATGCCGGGCACCTCGTCGATCTCGAAAAGGTCCACGTCGGCGGGGGCGGCGAAGCGGGTGACCGCGTCGAACAGGTACTCCTGTCCCGGCTTCTCGTTGCCCCCGGGGGGCAGGTTCTCCGTCCGGATGCGGACGAGATCCGAGATCGTGGACAGGATCTCATCGCGGTGCTGATCGATCCAGCGATCGACATCCTCCAGATGGCTCATGACGGGTCCTAAGCGGTCAGCTCGATCTTGAGATCCTCCGCCACAGGCTCGATGATCTTGTAGTCCCCGGGCCCCTCGCGCAGAAGCGAGCACGGGATTTCCGGAACGATCGGGCCGTGGAGAGCCAGGCGGGTGATGAACTTCTGCCAGACGATGCCGCCGGCGTACTGTCCATCGGCCGTCAGGCCGCAGCCGTCGTTCCACCACGAGCGCAAGTCCGCGTTCATCATGGTCGACCCCGAGGTGGTGTACGCCTTGGGGGGTACGAAGGCCCAGGCGCCCTGCATGTCGGTCATGGCCATCTGCGCGGTGGAAATCGGGTGGAACTCGATCAGGCGGGGGGTGGCCGTCTTCCATGCCTCGAGGTCCATTCCGTACTCCTTGGCCAGATGCGGGTCCCAGAAGGAGTAGTGCCCGGACAGCCCGGTGCCGCCGTACACGACGTGCGCGCCCTTGGCGGCGGGGTCCTTGCGGGCCTCCAGGATCATGTCGTCGTAGCGCTCGATGTTCTTGCTCGAGGGGAAGTGAATCTGCTTGGCCGGGATGCGCAGCTTGGGATCCAGGCGGGCGATGAAGTGCATGTTGATCGTGTAGTGGAACGAGCCGGGCCACTCGGGATTGATGTCCCTGCCGTCGGCGTCCGCGTACTCGTCCATGGAGAAGTAGTGGACGTGGTGCAGCGGTATCTTCAGGGCGTTGACCATGTCCGCCAGCAGCTGGTACTGGAAGATGGGTCCGGTTGGAAACACTCCGACGAATTGCTTGCCCTCCTCCAGTGCCTGCTTGATGCGCACCAGCATGTCCAGCGCCATCTGGAAGTGGAAGTCCTTGACGGGCATGATGGTGGCCTTGAAGTCCCGGTGGGTGCCCTTGGGGAGCTTGCACAGGTCCTTCTTGCTGATCTTGGCCACCCGCTTGCAGACCTTCATGTCCCGGAATGCCAGGAACCGGGCCGGCTGAAAGTCAATCAGGTCGATGTCGGGGTTCATTCTCTACCTCCTCGGTATGGGTTTTTTCCCCTGAGATGATGCTCGAGATACCGCTCCAGACGCCTGTATATCATACCCGCGGAACAAGTGCACTGCAAATACGTATGAAGTTCTGGAAAAATTTCCGGTTCTTCCCCGGGGCGTTGACGGCGATCCCCCGGATTTCCTAAGCTGTCGAAAACCATGGCCAGACTCTCGATCGACGACCTGAAAGATCTCCGGATACTGGAGCAGCTCTGCGAGATCTACTATCAGAACACGGGGATGGTCATCTCGATCCATCATCCGGGCCGCAACGGCCGGGTGGACTTCTACCCCCAGGAACAGCGCAGCGGGTTCTGCCGGCTGGTGCAGTCCACCCCCCGGGGTCGGGAGCTTTGCCTGGCCTGCGACCGCGAGGGCCTGAACCGGGCCCGGAGCAAGCGCAGCTATCACATCTACAGCTGTCACGCCGGTTTGGTGGACGTGGCGATTCCGCTGGATTACAAGGGTGTGGAGATCGGCTCGATCTACACCGGGCAGGTCGTCCTGGAGGCACCCACCAGGCGGAGGTTCCGGCAGATCTACCGGAACCTCGAACCCCTGGGGATAGAGGCTGCCGCCCTGGAGGAGGCCTTTCTGCAGGTCAAGGCGGTCGAGCGCAGCCGCCTGGTCTTTTTCGCCCGCCTGCTTCATCTGCTCGGCAACTACATCATCATGGCGGAGAATGAGCTGTATCTGCAGAGGACGATCGTACTGAAGGACCGTGAGCTCCACCGCAAGGAGCTGGAAAAGATCAAGCTCGAGAAGACCCTCAAGGAGCTGACCATCTCCGTGCTGGAGAGCGCGGGGCAGCACCACCCGGCGGAGCGGGGAAGTCGGGCCGACGGCGGCAGCTATGTGGTGTCCAAGGCCCAGTTGTTCATCCGGGCCAACTACGGGAAGGACATACGCCTGGAGGACGTGGCCAGAGCCGTGTACCTGTCCCCGAACTACTTCAGCTCCCTGTTCAAGCGCGTGACCGGCAGCAGCTTTCGCAGCTACCTGGTGCGCAAGCGGGTGGAAGCGGCCCAG
>Ga0068714_10002085_pt1 | contig 26705 bp, 22 predicted proteins | sample MTBNYHSulfiMetaG_FD_62988 | JGI IMG/M metagenome (GOLD analysis project Ga0068714, IMG submission 62988) | Enrichment culture microbial communities from rom New York Harbor, USA that are MTBE-degrading - MTBE-NYH (New York Harbor Sulfidogenic)... | ecosystem: Environmental > Aquatic > Marine >... | reverse complement strand
GCTTCCTGCACCCTTTTACTCTGCTGGTATTTGAATTTGCCATAATCCATGATTTTGCAGACGGGCGGATTCGCACTAGGAGCCACCTCAACTAGATCCAACTCCTCTTCGGCAGCTAGATCCAAGGCCTTCTTCAAAGGTAGAATACCGAGTTGGGTGCCGTCCTGACCTATGACTCTGACTTCTTGGGCACGGATATTCTCATTTACATTGACTTGCTTCTCCAGGGTATTGTCCTCCTTTCCTCATGTTATACGGTCCCAAGGCCGATCCTGCCTTTGGTCGCCTCCAGACATTCCTGTTCAATCAGACCAGCTACTTGATCGGGGGTCATCAGCTCCAGCTGAGCTCCGTCACGGCGTCTCGGCCTCACACCACCGGCGGCGACTTCACGATCGCCGATCACCAGCATATAAGGCACTTTCTGCATCTGAGCTTCGCGAATCTTGTAGCCCAGTTTCTCGCTTCGGTCATCCAATTCTACCCGTACGCCTGCATCCAGCAGTTGTTCATAGACTTTTTTCGCAAACTCGAGCTGTGCGTCGGTCACTGTCATTATGCTCGCCTGAACCGGGGCCAGCCACGTCGGAAAAGCTCCGGCATAATGCTCGATGAGGACACCCATGAAGCGCTCAATTGCCCCCAAGATGACTCGATGCACCATTACCGGCCGATGCCGATCCCCATCAGCCCCTATGTAAGTGAGGTCAAACCGTTCCGGCAAAGTAAAATCGCATTGTATGGTAGCACACTGCCAGCGGCGATCCAATGCATCTTTGAGCTTGACGTCGATTTTAGGCCCGTAAAAGGCGCCCTCCCCGGCACACACATTATAGGGCATGCCTTTGTCTTCCAGAGCGCTGATGAGCGCATTGGTGGCCCTTTCCCAGTCCTCATCGGTGCCGATGGACTTCTCCGGCCGTGTGCTGATTTCCATTTCGTAGGAAAATCCGAAGATTCCCATCACCTCCAGGGCAAAATCGATGATCTTTTGAATCTCCTGATGCAGCTGTTCGGGCATGCACAAGATATGAGCATCATCTTGAGTGAACTGTCTGACCCGCAGAAGTCCGTGCAGAACTCCCGATTTTTCGTGACGGTGGACGGTTCCCAGCTCAAAAAGGCGCAGAGGCAGATCGCGATAGCTACGAATTTTCGATTTGTATATGAGCATATGCGCCAAACAGTTCATCGGCTTGATGCCGTAGGACTGATTGTCAATCTCGCTAAAGTACATGTTTTCGCGATAATGGTCGAAGTGACCTGAACGCTTCCACAATTCAGTTTTCAGCAGAGTCGGCCCGATAACCAATTGGTAGCCGCGGCGGAGGTGCTCCCGCTTTTCAAACGTTTCCAGAATATGGCGAAGCAAGGTCCCTTTAGGATGATAGATGACCATGCCGGCGCCCACTTCGTCGCTGAAGCTGAAAAGATCAAGCTCTTTCCCCAGGCGTCGATGATCCCGCCTTTGAGCTTCCTCCAAAAAGTGCAGGTATTGCTTCAGAGAATCCTTGTTGGGGAAAGCGGTGCCGTAAATTCGCTGCAACATCCGGTTGTGCTCATCGCCACGCCAGTACGCACCGGCCACACTGGTCAGCTTGTAGGCCTTGACGAATCCCGTATGGGGAATGTGCGGACCGCGACAAAGGTCAATGAAGTCACCCTGCTCGTATACGGACACTGTGGGGGCATCCAGTTCGGTCAGGATCTCGACTTTATAGCCCTCTCCCTGGTCGCGAAATAAGCGGATCGCTTCCTCGCGTGTCATCTCCTTTCGATGAAACTGCAAACGACCGGCAATGATCTCCTTCATCTTCTGTTCTATTGTTGCCAGGTCCTCCTGGGTGAACGGCCGGGATACATCAAAATCATAGTAAAAACCATGCTCGATGGCCGGACCGATGGCGATCTTCACCTCCGGGAATAGAGCTTTCACCGCCTGGGCCATGATATGGGAAGCGCTGTGGCGCAGGATTTCAAGACCTTCGGCAGAGGCGGCCGTGACCGCCTCAACCTTGGCATCCTCTTCGATAGGACGGTAGAGATCGACGAGATTGCCGTTCACCCGCGATGCAATCCAGCCCTCGGCGGATCGACCCGTTGCCTTGAGGGCTTCCATCACCGTGATCCCTTTGGGAAGTGGCTCCTGCCCTCCATCTGCAAACGTCACCTGAATAGTATTCGAGTTCATGCCCATTCCAATCTAAACATAATCGGGAACAACAGATTAACAATGTAAGGAGTGCCCGGAGCAAAAAAGGCATTCTTCCTCGCAAGGAGTGAGAATGCCTCTAGTAAACGGACGCTTATGGTCTCTCTTGAGAATCTGAAACGCTTTTTTTTGACTATGCTGCGAATTCGACTCAGCCAACAAGGCGCCTTATCTCGACCCGTAATTTCCCCTGTCTTATACGATTTGTCAATGCATCAAGCCTCAAATTCCTGGTAGGCACGGGCGGTTTCGAACCGCCGACTTCTACCGCGTCAAGGTAGCGCTCTCCCCCTGAGCTACGTGCCTCCATGTTGTTGTAGACTCTATAACGAGGTCGGCAAATCATGTCAAGCAAAATGACAGCAAGAGGAGTTTGCCGTGCGCGTCCCTTAAAGGCGTTATAGTCATTCGCAAAGGGACAATTGGACTGGGATGCTTGAGCGAGCAGACCGGGTCGAAGTCTTTGCCCCGTTTACGGCTGGCTATTCGTCCGGCGGGCATCAAGCAACTGCAGCCCTTTGAGGACGTATTGAAGCCCGCTGGCTATGGAAAAGGTTGCGGCAAACAGGAACAGGATGGAATATACCCACCGCGGGAGCGAATGGTAGGAGGAGCTCAACACCACGAGTACCGTCAAAAGCTGGAGCAGAGTTGTTAATTTGCTTGTGATTGAAGGCTTGATCTCCACCGCCACATTGTGAAACATCAACGTCATCAATCCCAGCAAGATCAGGGCGTCTCGGCTGACGATGATCACCGACAGCCATATCGGGACCAATCCAAGATGCCCCAGCAAGATAAAGGAGCTTACCAACAGCAGTTTGTCGGCTAACGGATCAAGATAAGCACCAAGTTTGGTCTTCTGGTGAAACACCCGGGCTATCAAGCCGTCCAAACCATCCGTTAGGCCGGCGATAAAAAAAACCACCAGGGCATAATTTAGCCTTGCATCAAGCAACAGCCAGACTATGACGGGAGTGAGAAAAATACGGATCAGCGTGAGAGCATTGGGAATCGTCATCTGTGAAGCCTGATTTAGCTAGAACTGGACCAATGACAATTCCACCGACCGGTTTTCAGGAGAGTAGCCGCTCGCCTGCATCCGTGCACCATCCTTTAAAGGTATGCCTTCCTGAAGCATGCTGAGAAGCTCCGACCCGATTCCCTGGATTCTTATCTTGGCCAGATTAGGACCGAACTCCACTTTGTTGACGTGCATCGAGCCAAAACGACCTCTCAGCACCTCCTCCAATTCTTCCCAACTGGCATAAGGGTATTCCGAATGCACCAGCAAGGTCCACTCATCACCAGCCGCCACGCTGACACCGGATTGAGGAATAACTGCGGAAGAAGTTCCGCGCAACAAACGATCCAGTTGTGGAACTACTTCATATGCCATTCTCATGGCGCCCTCCTGATGCGAATAGGAGATCTCCAATTCTTTGTGAACGTCTCCTTTCGACTGACCGGAAGAGACATCAATAACCTCCAGTGACGTCTTCAGCAGGGGGCGTTGTCCGTCACCCGGATGAAAAATGAGGCTACCTGTTACGATGTTTTGAGCTCCCATTGAGCGAGCCAAAGCGAGGAGTCTTTCCCGGGAAAGGTTGCCGGAAGGGTCAACGGATAGCGCCCCGGTCTGAGGGAAGTCCACGGACCAGAGGTAGTCCTGCGTTTCCTGAAGAGCACTCATCCCGAAAAGACTTTGTGGATCCGCACTACTGCCGGGCAAAATCCAGGTACCGTCCCAATTTTCCGCCACCGCCCAGAGAATCTTTTTTTCCGGGGATTGCGATAGTTGAGGAGGAGCTTCAGGCTGTTCGCGATATTGTGCAGGTTCAGGTTCAGGTTCAGGTTCAGGCGCTTGCGCGGGTTCCGGGGCGGCTGCAGGTTCTTCCCGCTGCGCCGTTTGCTCAGGGGCGGCGGGCTCAATCGGTTGCGGTTGAGGCGCTCCAGAAGTGGTCAAGCCCAATTTCCGAACATCTCTTTTCAGCACGTCCATGGCGACCGCAACCTGGCCTGTGATTCGATACAAGCCGCCGGCAGGATTTTCTGAGAAGATCTGATACGTCTGTACGTATCGCTCCGGCTGTTTTAAGATATTCGTCTGTAAGGCAGCATAATGGCTGCCCATCTGCGAAGGGCTAAGGACTGTTCCCAAAGCCTGGGTCACTGCCTGCACAAGAAGATCCTGGAGAGCCTCTTGCTGGCTTTTTGCAAGATCCTGAGCGTCGTAAACCGCCTGTCCCTGGCTAAAGAAGCCGTCACCTCCACCCTGAGCCATACCCTGACCGGCCGGAATCAAGATACCGGAAGATATTACCATCAGGCCGAAAATCAATATCGGCAATCGGTTCAACATGGGCATTTGTTCTCTTCTCCTTTATCACATACACACGTATTTCTTTGTTTCATCGAGTCTATTTGGTATCATAGTCCTGAACGAAACGAAAGGAGAAACACGGGACAACACCTATGGATAAGTGCACTATCCGATACTTCCTGATATCTCCCCAAGAGATTTGCTATCTGCGCTTTATCCTGGAAGGTTACGAAGGCGCGGCCGTAGTGACCACTCTACAGCCGGAATCCGGCTTGGTGCAGTTGAGCATCGCACCCGGCTGTGAAGATGATGTACAGCGAATCTTGGATTTCGAGAAATCGAGCTTAGGACTGCGTCCGGTGCAAATCTGATTTGCCTTGCAATGGGCAAAGGAATTGGGCTAAGAAAGTAGCCGCAACTACGGGACATTTTCCTAAAATGATTACCAGCTAACAGGGCTTGCGGAGAATCTTTCTCCCTGAGGGAGCCTCGAGTTCGCATCAGCTTGCCCTGGGAGACTGTCCAGGAATACGCTCCTCATGAAGCGCAGCCCTTTAGGGCTGCCAGTCTAAGCAGGGTTAAAGCCCTGCACTACATATTGTCGGACAGTCTTCTGGCAATTATCAAAGTGTCGGCGCAGGGATTTCATATGGACGAGACCACCCATGTAATGGAAGAGAGAGAGCGCAATCAGAACCGGCTGCAAGCGATCACGATTCGCAACTACCCCTATGGCAAGGAAATTGTCAGAGAGGGCGATAATCCGCCTTGTTTTTTTGTTGTTCTAAGTGGTCAGATCCGACTGAGCAGAAGAGGAAAGGCTGTTCTCTCTCTTGGAGACCAGGACATCTTCGCGCTGGAGCATTTGATGCTGAAGAGACCCTGCTTCTATACAGCAACAGCAATGACTGAATCCAGAATAGCAGCCTATGGCCCTGAAGCATTGGACCATCTTATACGCAACAGCCCCAGAATGACCCAAAACATCATGACGTCGGTATCGCGCCAACTGGTTCAGCTTAGCAGGGGTGCCACCAAAGCAATTGATTCGTTTTCACTTGAAGATGTCGAGGTGAGGTTTTTCAGGGATGCCGAAGTGATTATCAAAGAAGGAACAGTTGGTAAGGAATTTTATAGATTGGTCTCGACTCAGGGGGGGTTAAGAGTTAGCATCAGAGACAAGGAGCTTTCTTCCATCACTACCCCCGGAGAGTTTTTCGGGGAAATGTCAGGTCTGCTAAACATGCCGCGCCAGGCCACTGTTACGAGTGTTGGGGAAAGCGTAGTGGAAAAATACAACGTTGATAATTTGGATGTGATAATTGAAGAGCATCCCGAGATTGCCCACCAGATGATACGAACACTCACATCCCGGTTGATGGAAATGAACCTCAGGCTGACGGAAAAAGACATCTGATGAGAGCCAGGGGAGACGTGCTGCCAAAAACTGCCGAATCGTCTCAATATTTGTATATTCAGACTTTCGGTTGTCAGATGAATGAATATGACTCGCTCCGCGTTGAGCGCATGCTGGCCCGGGAGGGATACTTACCCACCTCGGATCTGAACAGTGCCGGCGTCATCTTCTTGAATACCTGCTCGGTGCGGGAAAAAGCCGAACAAAAAGTGTATTCGTTCCTGGGCCGTCTGCGCAGCATTAAGGTGCGCAATCCCGGACTCAAGATAATCGTTGCCGGATGCGTGGCACAGCAGCTCGGCAAAAAGCTGCTGGAGCGTTTTGACTACCTGGATCTGGTAGTGGGGACCAGGGGGGTCGCTTCCATTGCACAATTGTTGGAAAGGTCGCAAGTTAAAGAAGAGCGCATTGCTCACCTGCCCGAAGAAGAAGATCAAGCGCATTGGCTACACCTGTTCGAACGAACCTCTTCCATCGACAGCCCGGTAGTAGCTCCGGTTACGATTATGCAAGGCTGCAACAATTTCTGCACCTACTGCATCGTTCCCCATGTCCGGGGACGAGAACGAAGCCGCCCGATGGCGGAGATCATCCGGGAGATCCGGCTGGTGGCCAACGGGGGAGCCCGGGAGATCCTGTTGTTGGGCCAAAATGTCAATTCCTACGGTAGGGGATTGCCGGGCAAGCCTTCATTTGTGGAACTACTGCATCGGATTTGCGTTGAAACAGAGATATCCAGAATTCGCTTCACAACTTCTCACCCCAAGGATCTCACAGATGATCTCATAGCCTGCTTCGGGGAGTTGTCCCCCCTGTGCAAATTTTTGCATCTGCCGGTGCAGGCCGGATCAGATCGAATCCTGCGCCTTATGAATCGTGGCTACACCGCCTCCCGTTATCTGGAGCGGATTGAACGGCTGCGCACGATCTGTCCTGAAGTCGGCCTCTCTTCAGACGTGATGGTCGGATTCCCCGGTGAGACGGAAGAGGACTTTAGAGAGACGCTCCAACTGCTCGACGAAGTTCAATTCGACAACCTCTTTTCATTCCGTTATTCGGACCGTCCTTACGCCAGATCTGCGGATTTTCCCGACAAAGTGGCCGAAGGGATTAAAGCTCGGCGTCTGATCGAACTGCAGAGTCTGCAGGCTGAAATAACCTTGCGGAAGAATCAACGGGAAGTGGGCTGTGTGCGGGAAGTGCTGGTGGAAGGTCCAAGCAAGAGCGGCGACGGACAGATTATGGGAAGAACCCAGCAGAATCGAATCGTTAATTTCCAGGGTACAGAACGGCTAATCGGCAAAAAAGTTCAAGTCAGAATTATGGGGGCATTTTCTCATTCCCTGAAGGGTGAGCTTGCGGAATATCGGGGCTGAGTCCGCTTTCAGCTGAAAAAGGTCGTGATGACATTGGTCGGATCTTGCCGGCTGAGATAAAAGAAGCATTTTACTGTGGCGGGTTGATCTGCCAACTGAGCTTCCAGCACCCCCAAGGAGCTGGAGTAGGCTCCCGAAGGAGACACCATGTTTAGAGAAATGAAAGTGTCCGGACTGGTCATGGATCCGCAAACCAATACTCCCATTTTAATTCTCAAGGATATCCAAAACGACGCTTCCCTTCCTATCTGGATAGGCCTCCTTGAAGCCACCTCCATAGCTACGGAACTGGAAAAGATCCAATTTCCCCGCCCTATGACACACGATCTCCTTAAGAACTGCTTCGATCATCTCAACGTGAAGGTAGAGCGAATCGAAGTGTGCGATCTGCGCAACAATACCTATTTCGCACTGATCTACCTGCGCAACAACGATCAACTCAGTTCAATAGATGCGCGCCCCAGCGATGCCATTGCCATAGCATTGCGTGCAAATGCTCCCATTTACGTAAAGGAAGACGTGCTCACCAAGTCGCACAAAACGGATTCTTCTCCGCGACCGATTCTGGATAAGGAAAACAAGGAAAAATGGGCGGAGATCCTTGATGAGCTCGACCCCGAAGATTTCAGCAAATACAAAATGTAGCTGCCAGGATTGCAGAATGAAGCTTGACTCCCAGGTTCTAACGAGAATTATCGAAGTAGCTCAGGGGAAATGCCCGGCCGATCTTTGCGTGCGCGGCTGTCGATTGGTGAATGTCTTTTCGGGGCAGATCGAAGCTGTCGATTTTGCCGTCCAAGACGGGTTTATTGCAGGCTGGGGAAATTACAGCGCCAAGCGGGAGATAGACGCAGGCGGGATGTATGTTTGTCCCGGCTTCATTGACGGCCACATCCATATTGAAAGCACCATGTTGAGTCCTGCCCAGTTTTGCGCCGCGGTAGCGCCTTATGGAACCAGCGCCGTGGTCGCGGATCCGCACGAAATTGCCAACGTTTTGGGCATGCAAGGAATCCGATATTTCCTGGAGGCGACAGACAAACTGCCTCTCGACTTCTATTTCAATTTGCCCAGCTGTGTTCCGGCCACTCCCCTGGAGACTTCGGGTGCACAACTGAGAGCCAGCGATCTTTATTCACTCCTGCCGCATCCCAGGTTGTTGGGGCTTGCCGAAATGATGAATTTTCCGGGAGTGCTGGCAGGCCTCCCGGATGTTTTGGATAAGCTGCTGCTGTTTCAAGACCGAGCTCTTGACGGCCATTCTCCGCAGCTGGCAGGTCTTGGCTTGAATGCCTACCTGGCAGCGGGAATCGGCTCCGACCACGAATGCACCACCCTCGATGAGGCGCGGGAAAAGCTCGCCAAAGGCATGATCATCATGCTCAGAGAAGGGAGCCAATCCAAGGACCTTGCCGCCCTTTTACCGGTTGTGGACGATTATACCTGGCCGCGTTGCATGCTGGTGAGTGACGATCGGCATCCAGACGACCTGTTGCGCGAAGGACATATGAATGCCATTGTCAATCGAGCCATGCAGCTGGGTATGGACCCGGTCCGAGCATTGACGCTGGCCTCCCGAACGCCCGCCCGCTATTTTGGCCTGGCACGGCGCGGAGCTGTCGCCCCCGGCTATGCAGCGGATTTCAGCCTGAGTCCCACACTGAATCCATGGACTCCTGTTCGGGTTTTCAAGCAAGGCGAGGAGATTGCACGCGATGGTAAGCTTTTCGTCGATCCCGAATCCTGGACTTCGCCAACCTTGCCGCCCAGCCCCATGAGGGTATCCGAAATGGTGCCGGAAAGCCTTAGGGTACAGGCGCGGGATGGGCTGCTCAGAGTGATTGGAGTGCGGGAGGGATCGTTGCTTACGAGTGGGCTCCTGGAAAAACCTACCGTCATGAACGGCAGTTTGGTAGCGGACACCGCGCGCGACATCCTCAAAATGGTAATCTATAATCGGTACGTGTCGGGCAAACCTCCTTCGGTCGCTTTCGTTAAAGGAATCGGGCTGAAAAAAGGGGCGATTGCTACAACGGTAGCCCACGATTCGCACAATCTTATTGCCGTGGGTGCCACTGATACAGCTATCCTGCAGGTGGCCGAAGCCGTACGGCAGGCCGGCGGGGGCATGGCCGTGGGTGCGGAGCAGGAGGGGACCGAGCTATTGCCGCTGCCGATAGCCGGCCTTATGTCCGACAGACCGCTCATCGAAGTTGTCGAGCGCCTGGAGAGCCTTAAAACAAAGGCCAGATTGTGGGGCTCTCCCCTGCATAATCCTTTCATGGCCCTTTCCTTCTTGGCGCTGCCGGTAATTCCCGAGCTGAAACTGACCGATCTGGGGCTTGTGGATGTATCCGCTTTTACGTTCGTACCCCTGTTCAAGACAATATAAATCACTGCCGGTTAAGCCCGCAGGCCGGTTATCACAAAGGCAATCAACGCAAACAAGAACAGAAATAGGAGGCAACCATGTCGAGTGTTTCATGCAGTTCAATGAATGACGTTGTCAAATTCGCCATTGAAAAAGAAGAAAAAGCAATGGAGTTCTATCAGAAATGTGCCGACCGGACCAAGAATCCGGGCATTAAGAAGTTTTTTCAGGAAATGGTTGAAGAAGAGCAAAGACACAAGAAGCTTCTCCAGGATCTGGATCCGAGCGGACTGGACAGCATGAAACTGGACAAGATTGAAGATTTGCGCATCAGTGATTACCTGATCGACGTCTCCTTCAAGCCTGATATCACCTACCAGGAAGCCCTCACGCTGGCCATGAAGAAAGAAGAAAAGGCTCACGAGTTTTACAGCGCGTGGCAAAACAAATGCATCAACGAAAAGACGGCTAAGCTCTTTGAAATGCTGGCACAGGAAGAAATGAAGCACAAACGCAAAATTGAAACCGTCTACGACGAAGAAATCCTTACCTGGGATTAGCTGCTACTCTTTATCTCGAGAAAAAAGAACCTGGCGCGAACCATCGCTCCAGGTTCTTTTTGCCTTCCAACTTCGCTTGCCATAACAGGGTGAGGCTTATTGCTGAGAAAGAGCGTCTTCCGGTCTCCCTCGGACACAGCGAACATAATCGTTGTAGTCCTTGTGCCCCCAATAATCGTAGCCGTTGCCGAAGTAGACATACCACGCGAGGCTCGGACCATCAGCGACGGTGGTACCCGACCAGTAGAAATAAGAGCGGCAGTTGGGAAAATAGATGGTGTCGATGGCCGGGTTGATCCTGCTGTAATCGACGATTGACAGCAACTCCGTGCGGCTTGGTAGTCGCCAATCAGTTTTGCCTCCCAGGTTAAGTTCGGCACAATAATCCACCGCCTGCTGCCAAGTGCGCAATACATTGTTCTGTGCGTCGCTCTGTTCCCACACCAGTCCGGTCTTGAGATCGGTTACCGTCCCATCGCCATTATCTTTGAAAACCCGCTGCGGACCGAAATATTTGCCGTCCTTTCCGTGAAAACGGCGTGGAGCCGGATCCGTGATTGGATTGACATTTCGAGCATGACCGTCGCTCTGACCGGCATCCGGCTCTCGGCTGGCGAAGAGCGGACTGGTTGGAATAGCAGCGGCCACAATAGCCAAGGCGACAAAAAAGGAAAAGGCTGAAAGTCTACCATGCGGCATGAAATCGATCCTCAAGCTTGCCTTCAGGATGAAGGCAGTCAGCTCTACCGGGCGGGGCTGACGAAGGGCGCTTTGCCCTTGTTGCGCCGCAGCAGCACATAGAAGGCGCCGGCTCCTCCATCCCGGGAGCGGGCACAGGCAAAAGCCAGCACGATTCGCTTAAGTGGAGAACGGGTAAGCCAGGTAACCAAATTCTGCTTGAGCACGGGCTCCTTGCCTTCGGAATTGAGACCTCGACCACAAACGATTAAAACACAGCGCAGTTTGTGCGCGAAGCTTTCACGCACAAATTGAGTCACCAGATCATGCGCCTGGCTGCTGTTGTAGCCATGCAGATCCAGACAGCTCTGGTAACTGAAGTCTCCGTTGCGGAGCTTCTTGAGGATTTCTGGAGAAAGGCCAACCACCGCTCCGTCCACATATTCGTCGGAATAAGTCAGCTCAAAAGGACTGTCACCGGCTACTAAATCCACCAGGTGAGCGTAAACTTCAAGCTCCTCTTGCACTAGAAACCGGGGTGGAGCTTTAGTGGGGGGCGAAGGAGGAACCCTTTCTCGCTGCGACTGGGAAAGAGGAACCACGTCAGCCATGGCATTGAGAAAAATGGTATCCTCGCCTGCTTTTGGCTGCGCGACTGCAGCCGTTTTTTCAGACTGTGGGGAAGCATCGACAGGCGCTGAATTGCGTGCAAGGTGTTGATCTAAGTCCTTAAAAGGGGTATAGAAACCGTGCAGCGAAAGGTTCCCGGATGAGGGGCGATGTTTGGGCCGTGAGGTTTTTCTTTTCTTGCCTGCCATCTCAAATCTCGCTTCATCTCAGGACGGAATGGGCAGCCGACCTATTGCGGAAGCGCCAGCTGGATCATTCTATTCATACCACAGCAAAGGAGCTCAGAAAACCCTCCGATGAAACCGATTGTACTCATTGAAAAACCATCTCAATTTCAGCGCCTCGTTAAAGCACTCTCTGAGCAGCCTTATATTGCTATAGATACGGAGTCGAACAGCTTTTATGCTTATTTTGAGAAAGTGTGTCTGATTCAAATCTCTACCGTGGAAGAAGATTACATCATTGATCCCCTCATGTTGCGGAGCATCGAAGCACTTGGAGAAATCCTGGGTAATCCGGATATCGAAAAGATCTTACATGCGCCATCCAATGATATTGTTGGCCTGAAGCGAGATTTCGGCTTCCGCATCCGCAATCTTTTCGATACAGCGTTAGCATGCAAGCTGCTCGGCTGCAAGCAATTGGGATTGGCCAGGATTCTGCAAGAACGTTTTGCGGTCCAACTCGACAAGAAGTGGCAGCGCTGCGATTGGGGCAGGCGTCCTTTACATGAAGATCAACTTGAGTATGCCCGGCTTGACACTCATTACCTCATCGCGCTTCGCCATCAACTCGCCGCCGATCTGCAGGCGCAGGATTTATGGGAAACGGCCCGGGAAGCTTGCGACAAGCTGTGCGAGCAGGAAGCGCAGGAAAAACTCTTTCATCCCGGAGCGTTTATCAATATCAGAGGCGCGCGCTCCCTGGATTCAGCCGGCAAGGCCGTGCTGAAGGATCTTTACATTTACCGGGAGAAAGAGGCTCAGCAGCGTGATCGCGCTCCTTTTCGGATCCTGTCGAATGAAACCCTGTTGCGTCTTGCACGCAGCCGCCCGCACAGTATGCGAGAATTTGCCGGAACCAAAGGCCTGCCCCATCACTACCGTAAAGGCCACAGAGCACACGATCTGTTGGAGCTTATCAACCGAAACGGCGACGGAATGAAGAAAGCTGAAGCCAAAACCTGAAAACAAATCAGCACACTGAAATGAAACGGCTGGGAGATCAGAGAGACTCATCTATGCATGCGAATGTATCCTTACAAGATTGCTACAAGACCTATCGGTATGACCAGGACAAGGTACGAAGTCCCGAAGAGACGATCCGCTGGGTAAAAGAGCGGCTCGCGGCCATCGAATTCAAGCTCCTCAACAAGACAATGCGTATAGACACCGGACGACTGGATATTCCCGTCTATATCAGCATGTGCGGAGAAGACGCCACCCGGTTTACCGGCACCAAGAAACAGATGGGCAAAGGAGCCACTCCTATCCAATCTGAAGCCAGTGCGGTAATGGAATTGGTTGAACGCTTCAGTTTCTTTTCCTTCATTCAACAGACCCCTTTTCCGCTCTACCCACTTGGCGATATTGCAGACCGGGCAGTTTCTCCCGCAACCTTGCTCAAATCTGTCCACGACAGCAAAACAGCGCAGAAGAGCGCTGCCGATTTTCTGCAAGATTGCCCCATGCGCTGGACATCTGCCTACAACTTAACGCGTCAGCTGGACCAGCTGGTTCCCATCGACTGGTTTTATCTCATCAACGAGTACAACGGTCCTGCGGCAGGGAATACTCTGGAAGAGGCAATCCTGCAAAGCCTTTGTGAGGTGGTGGAAAGACATGTGGGCTCCATCATCAGTTTTGAAAAATGCCTCACACCTGCAATCGATCCTCAATCTCTGCGCGATCCGGCCGCCAGGGAGCTGGTGGAGAAATTCCAGCGCAACGGTATCCGGCTTTTCCTGCGCGACTTTTCTCTCGATACCGGCATTCCTTCAGTCGGGGCACTGGCTTATGACCCGGCAACGTTTCCCGACCGCAGCGAAATTGTCTTTACCGCCGGCACCACATCAAGCCCGGAAAAATCGTTATCTCGTGCTCTTACGGAGATTGCGCAGTTGGCGGGAGATTTTGAGAATCGCACTTCTTATCGCCCTACCCTGCCTAAATATACCAGCCTGGAAGAGGCAAGTTACTTGATGGACAACCACGAGCGCCAGTCTTCAATTGCAAGTCTTCCCAATCTGGAGCACGACAATCTGCGGATCGAAATCGAACGCTGTGTTGCAGCTCTGGAAAAAGTTGGGCTGGAGGTATTTGTGATTAACGTGACTCACCCCGAGGTGGGGATCCCCTCAGTTTACACGATCATTCCCGGGGCTCATTTTCTGGACCGCACCCGTGGCACCGACTTTGCCCAGCATACCGCACGCGTGCTGCTGCGCACTCTTCCGCCGGGGCAATGCACGGCTCATATGCAGCGCCTCATGGAGCACTTCGGCCCACGCTACGACCTGAGCTTCTTCCTGGCGCATTCCATGGAGCTCGAAGGATCTGCCCGAGAGGCGTTGTCCTTGTTTAAGAAGGCATTAGCTCAAAATCCAGATTCTGGTGAAATCGCCAGCATTTATGTCCACATCGCTTCTTGCCAGAAGGATCTGGAGCAGTTTGATGCGGCTCTTGAATCCCTCGCTCTCGCAGAGAAGTGCAATGACGAATTGAAAGAAATTTACAACCTGCGCGGCTTTTGCTATTTTAAGCTGAAGAAGCACAATGAAGCCATTTCGGCCTTTGAACGAGCCATCGAGATCGATCCAGGCTCCGCCATTGATTACGCAAATATCGGGTCGAATCTGCGTGAGCTCGGTCACACGGAAGAGGCCATAAAATTGTACCGCATGGCCCTGGAGCTGGATTCGGACATCGACTTCGCACGCGATAATATCCTCAGGTTGGAAGCGCAGCTTGCCGCAGACAAGGCAGTCAACAGATAACTTAGAAATCAATTGAGGTGTGGCGATGAAAAAACGGCTCTGGACTTTCGCTCTCCCTGTAAATCTCCTGTTACTGACCGTTTGCTTAGTGGCTGCCGGGGCAGCAGAAATTCAGGATACAGAATCCGCCACACACGATTCCGAAGCATCTTCCTACAGAGTTGTGGATATTTATCGATATCCCGGCTTCAGAGTGGCTCAGTTCGATCTCCCGGTCCTCTCCCATTTTTCCTACATGCTGATAAGCGGGCAAGAGGCACTGGTAGTCGATCCGGGCAGAGACGCCTCCATCTATCTCGAGACCGGCAGGCAAGAGGGAGTGAAGATAGTCGGAGTTTTTCTCACCCATTCCCATGCCGACTTTGTAGCGGGACATGTCGAGCTGGCGAAAGCGGCAGACTGCCCCATTTACGCGAACCGCCACAGCGGCGCGGAATACTCGTTTGTCCCCCTTGAGGAAGGCTCCAAGCTGGAAATAGGTGAAGCCTCGATCCGCTTTATTGAAGCTCCCGGGCACACTCCCGACGGACTATGTGCCTACGTATACAGCCGTGAAAACAAAACGACCCCGGAGCTGATTTTTACCGGCGATACCTTGTTTGTGGGCAGTGTCGGCCGGCCCGACCTGCTTGAAGGAGATGTTTCGGCGGCCGCTCTGGCCTCCATGATGTTCGATACCTGGAACAACAAGCTCTCTATGGCCGGCGACAACGCCATCATCTTTCCCGCTCATGGAGCCGGATCTTTGTGTGGCGCGCATCTGAGCGACCAGCCCAATTCTACCATTGGCGCCGAAAAGGCGGGCAATGCTTATCTGCAATACAGCTCAAGAGCTGAATTCATCGCCGCTTTGCTGCAGGACCTTCCTGAAGCACCGCAGTATTTCAAACATAACGCGGCCATGAACCGCAAGGGGCCTCCTCTGGTCGATTGGGATGCAGAGCTCAGACAAGTTCCCGCAACCGAGGCACTCACCGATCCTGCCCGCTTCTATGTGGTCGACCTGCGAGAGCAGAGCGAATACGCCGTCGGCCATATTCCGAATTCAGTCAATATCGGGGTGCGCGGAAGGTTTGAAAACTGGATCGGCACCATGGTTCCATGGCAGGCGGAGCTGGTGGTCTGCGGCGGCGAATCCGAACTAAAAGAGGCCATCCACAGGCTGCACCGCGTCGGATACGAGGCCAAGGCGATACCCATTCAGGCATGGGAGCAATCGGGGCTGCCTCGCTCCACCAGCAGCCTCATGCAACCGGCCGAGCTCTATGAGCTCATGCAGAAAGAGCAAGCTCCGATTGTGGTTGACGTGAGGCTGCCGGCTGAATGGATGGGGGTCAGAATCGGAACGGTGATCAATCTTCCTCTGAGCCACCTGCCTGAGCTTGCCGCAAAGCTCGACCCTTCAATGCCTGCGGTCACTGTGTGCAATTCCGCTTATCGTTCCAGTCTGGCTGTCGGCATTCTGCAGCGGAAGGGATTCCAAAAAGTGAGCAGCCTGGCCGGCGGCACCCAGGAGTGGATCGATGCCGGTCTGCCGGTCTACGGGGCCGATACAAAGGCTTCTGTCGCAAGCGCCGATCAGCAAAGAACGGTTACCAGAAAAATCTCTCTACCGGAGCGAATTTCTGCGCCGATGCTAATGCATCTGATAATGGATTTGCCGAATACTTTCGAACTGGTCGACATTCGTCCCGAAGAGCAGTTCGCAGACTATAGCCTTCCCTCGTCACGACATGTGGACATAGCGGAGCTGATGAGCAATCCGGCCTATCTGGCCGGCGCGGTGCCGCTGATCGTTTTGGACCGAGACGGCTCGCTGGCAATGGCAGTCGGCGGAATCTTGTCCCAGAAGACCGAAAGAAGGATCCAGGTTCTTCATGGCGGTGTTGAAGCCTATTGGGCCGAATCGCAACTGAACGACCTGGTGAAGGAAGTGACCATGCCGGAAAAAACGGCTCCGCGCCTACCTTCCAGCGGGGCAGAGAGGGGTCCCCAGGGGCAACCCCCCGCAGTTAAAGAAAAATCTGCTCCATCCCCTGCCCCATCGGCTCCCGCTCCGCAGCCGCCCAAGAGAAAAAGTGCAGGATGTTAGAGATGAAGCCTGTCAATCCGTCCAATCAAGGCTACTGGAACCCTTATATTGCAGGGCTCTTACTCGGCTTGACCCTCCTCGCTTCCTTTTTAATTCTCGGCGCTGGCCTCGGGGCCTCGGGAGGCATTGCCAGGATTGGGGCCTTTGTTGAAGGGATGTTCTTCCCCGAGCACACGCGCAGCTCGGCATATTTCGGCAGCTGGGGGGAAAGCTCGTTGAGCTACTACCTGGTGTTCATGTTCATAGGAATTATCCTTGGCGGGCTGCTTTCAGCCGTTTTGGCCAGTCGCGTGAATTTGTCGCTCGAAAAAGGCGCCGCTGCACCGGCATGGCTGCGTACCTCTTTGGCTCTCACCGGTGGAATACTCGTCGGCTTCGCCAGCCGGCTGGCCAGAGGTTGCACTTCGGGTCAGGCTCTGACCGGCGGTGCAATGCTTCTCACCGGCAGTCTGTTGTTTCTGGTTTGCATCTTCATCGGCGGCTATGCAATGGCCTATTTTGTGAGGAGCCAGTGGAATGATTGAAACCTTTTTCGGCCAGGACCAGCTTGGCTCTTCGCCAGCCTATTTCGCTGCATTCGTCATTGGGCTGCTGTTCGGCTTTGTCTTGGAGCGTGCTGGTTTCGGGAGCTCCAGACGGCTTGCGGGAATATTCTACTTTCGCGATATGGCGGTATTGAAAGTAATGTTCACCGCCATGGTCACGGCAATGCTCGGGCTCTTGCTGGTTCTTCGTCTCGGCTGGCTCCATCCGGAACAGCTCTACTTTCTGCAAACGGTGTATGGCGCTCACGTTGTGGGAGGTTTGCTGTTCGGAGTCGGATTTGTCATGAGCGGATGGTGTCCCGGCACGGGGGCGGTCGGCTTGGGCTGCGGCAAATTGGACGCGCTTGTGTTCTTGATCGGAGCAGTACTCGGGAGCATTTTCTTCAACGAGCTCTTTGCCTTCGTTAAGCCACTCTACAATTGGGGACAAAGCGGAGTGGTTCTTGTTTATGACAGCCTCGGGCTGCCTGCGATGGTTTTTGGATTTCTTTTCACAGCCGTTGCCGTAGCCTGCTTTTGGGGGGCAGAGTACATCGAGAAAAGGAAAAACCGGGGCGGCTTCTATCTGAACACTCCTTTTCTTCGAACATTCAGTCTTGGCCTGCTGATCTTTGCCGCATCGCTTTTTATTCTACCGGTTTCTCCTCATACGGCAGCGGCGCCGGTGACGAGCTCCAGCGCAATTGAATCGATTCGCCCTTCCAATGTCATCGAACAAGACCTGCTGGCCAGGATTGAAGCCGGCCTGGACCACATCGCACCGACCGAGCTGGCGGACCGCATGACGAGCGGGCAATCGGGGCTGGTGGTGGTCGATGTGAGGACCGGTGAAGAATTCAATCAATTTCATCTGCGCGGCGCTCTAAATATTCAGATTTCCGATTTGAGCGAAGCCCTCAAGCCATACCGAAATAATGGCATCATTGTCCTCTATTCAAACGGCATGACTCATCCGGCTCAGGCAGCAGATGCTCTTTACCGGATGGGCTTCGAGAATGTCTACATTCTCACAGATGGACTGAAAGGATTCATAGAAATCTGTCTCAAGCCGGTTTCCCTTAGATCGGAGCCGGTTCCTGCAGAATTAGCAGCAAGAATCAAGGAATGGCGAAGGTTTTTTTATGCCGAGGCGTCGCATGCGGCCAACGGCCTTGCTTCCGCCAAGAGCGGCTCGCCCCAAGCAGAAAGAGCGGCCCGGCTTCCCGGGAATCTGCCCGGAATGGTCGAGACGGAATGGCTCGCCTCCAATCTCGGGAAGGACGGCTTGAAAATCATCGACCTGCGAACCCAGCCCGAGTACAACACGAGCCATATTCCCGGCTCCTTTTTTCTATCCGTTGAAACTTTTCGAGGTGTCGTGGGAGGCGTCCCGTCGCTGCTCCTGCCGGTCGAAATACTGGCGTTGCACATGGAACAGATGGGGATCGAGCCATCCGACCTGGTGATTCTGGTGCCGGGGGATGCGGTACGCGATGCGACGCTGGCAGCAATGGCTTTCGAGCGTCTCGGCCACCGCAGCTACGCTATACTCGGCGGCGGGTTCGGTAAGTGGGCGGCGGAAAATCATCCGGTCGATACCAGGCTCCCCGTCGCAGCAAAATCATCATATCCCGTCGCAGCCGGCCGAACCGACCGATTCACCGTCGACTATCGTGCCGTGCTCGACCTGATGAAGCAGTCCGGCACGGTTGTCCTGGACGTCAGGCCGGAAGAGTACTATCTCGGCAACAAGACGGATGAAGCGCGGCCCGGCCGCATCCCGGGAGCCGTCAACCGGCCCTTTTCCGCGGATATTCTGAAAAAGGACGGTTATAGCCGGCTCAGGCCGATCGAAGAGCTTGATTCGGTTTACGGCTCCCTTGTTCCATCCAAAGAGGCCACCGTTGTCGTCCATTGCCGCACCGGCCATCAGGCGAGCCAGACCTTCTTTGTGCTCAAGAACTTGCTGGGCTATAAGAAGGTACTTTACTATGACGCCGGCTGGACCGAATGGGCCGCCCGCCCGGAGCTGCCGGTTGAGACCGGTCCTCCCGGCAGTTAAAGGCAAGAGCTATATAAGCTTGATGTGGCAAGCGCGGATAGTTTTCCAGAATCCCGAATCGCTTTCCTACAGCAGAGTGAGCTCTTCAGGTGTGTAAACAATGATATCCAGAGGGATTCCTAAATCAAGAATGTCCCAAAACTGCCGAGCTCTCTCAATAAACGGCTCGTCTGTCTCACAGACGATGATCAGATCTATGTCCCGTTGCAGTACTACAGCTTAGCTATTACCGCGCCGGTATGGGATGATTCGTAGCCGGGCAGAGTCATAAGCTCTTCTCGTAGCTTGCGATCCTGCAATGTGTCTAGAATGATGCTCACCGCCGGGTAGTCGACCAGATCATCCGGGATCACTAAATCGCATCGCACCGACTCGATGGGCACAAAGTCCAGCCCGAACACGTCTGCGATGACGCGAAGGCCTAAGGCTACGTCTGCTAAGTTATAGAGGACCATTTGGGCGCCCTCGATGTGGCTCGAGATCTCTTTCTCGTAACCGGCTACGGCGTCGTGTGGGATGTCGGAGCGATTCAAATGGTCATCGAGCAGCGTGCGCAGTGCTGCACCCGGCTCTCGATTGACCAGCCTGACTTTGCTGCCCGCCAGGTCTGCAACGGTGCGAATACCGTGAGGATTACCGGGGGCGACCATCAAGCCCTCCTCCATAGACGAATAAGCAACCACCATTGCCTTAGATCCTCCAAGCAGGCTTTGGGCGAGTATGACGTTGGCTTCGCCCGGTTTAGCGTTGTGCAGATGGGTGCCAGCCAGGTGAGCATGACCCGCAGCAAGACCCCGCAAGGCCCGGTGGCTCGATGCAAAGAGGCAATGGATACGAACTTCCGGCGCGCGACGTGAAACGTGTGTTCTCAAAATGGAAAAAGCCGGGTCACAGCCGAGCAGCATGACGGTCTGATTGAGGCTCTCTTCTGAACAAAACAGGTTGACCGTGCTTCCATCTGAGCTGAGCAGGCCGTCGGCGGCCCGCAAGCCGTCACTCAGGGAACGTCTGCCGGACAGAGGGTAGCCCACCACACGACCACGGATTCTTGCTGCCGCTACGCGAGAGACTTCGCGATCCTCCTCCGTAAGGGTTATGGGCTGCTCGTCATCCGAGGTCTTTTCGGAGAAAAGATCTTCCACTTTGCACCTCAAATGCTTTGCCAGCCGCAAAGCCAGAGCGGTATTGGGCAGGTATTTTTCCGATTCCATGTCGTAGATCGCCTGGCGCTTGACTCCTACCAGACGCGCCAACTGACTTTGCGACAGTCCCCTGGACTGGCGCACAGATTTGAGGTGGCAAATCATGCCCTCGTATCTGGTTTTCATAGGACACCTCCCAAACCCATTTTCCTTCGTTCAATTCCAAATGTCCTACTGCCAAATATTGTCGTGTAAAACATACTATTGACATCTTAAAAATATATTCGTAGTGTAAGACGCGTTCTGTGTCGTCTATAGACTGCAGTCTAACCCGCTAGGGCTCCAAAAAACAATGACTGTTTCTTGGAAGGATAGGCCTTCTGTCTGGAGCAAAATGGTCCGGCTTTTGCCCCAAACGCTTCTAGGAAACATTAACAGCAATACCAGTTCTGGAGGATGATGATGAATGGAGAGTGGTTGAGTCGATGTGTGGGTGTTCTGGCGGCAGTTCTTCTGATTTCCGTGTTTATCCTACCTGTCTCCGTGCCGGCGGCCGAGAAGGTGATGGTCTTTGCAGCGGCATCGACAACCAACGCTGTGACGGACATTGGCAAATTGTTTGTGGAAAAGAAGATGGGTGAATTTACCCCCTCATTCGCTTCTTCTTCGACACTCGCCAAGCAGATCGAAAGTGGAGCGCCGGCCAACGTTTTTATCTCGGCCAACAAGAAATGGATGGACTATCTGGAGGAGAAGAGACTGATCGATTCCGCTACCCGTTTCGATTTACTGAGCAATCGAATCGTTCTGATCGCTCCTGCGGACAGCGAGCTGAGCAAAGTGGAGATCGCCCCGAATTTCGATTTAGTCAAACTACTGGCCGGCGATAAGTTGGCCATGGGAGATCCGGACCATGTGCCCGTCGGAATGTATGGGAAGAAAGCTCTTGAAGCGCTTGGTGTTTGGAGGAGTGTTGAGGGAAGTGTTGCACGAGCCAAGGATGTTCGCGCCGCTTTGGCTTTGGTCGAGCGCGGCGAGGCTCCGCTCGGAGTCGTCTACGCTACCGATGCGGCCATAACGGACAAGGTGAAGGTGGTGGGCACATTCCCGGAAGACAGCCATCCCCCCATTGTCTATCCCGTGGCACTGGTTGAGGGTGCGGAAACCCCGGCGGCCAAGAGCTTCCTCGAATTTCTTAAGGATCCGGAAGCCAAGACTATATTTGAAAAGTATGGCTTTACTGTGCGCTGATGAATCTATTTGCCTTAAGTCCACTCGAAATCGAGGCTCTCAGGCTGAGCCTTTGGGTATCCGGCTGGGCGGTTGCCGCCAGCCTGCCGCTCGGTATTCTGGTGGCCTGGATGCTAGCCCGCCTCAGGTTTCCCGGTAAATCCCTGGTGGACGGCCTCGTTCATTTGCCGTTGGTGCTGCCTCCGGTGGTAATCGGCTATCTGCTGTTGGTGCTGTTCGGCCGCCGGGGTGTGGTTGGGGCTTGGCTGTATCAAGTGCTCGGCATTACGTTTGCCTTCAACTGGAAGGGGGCGGCTTTAGCTGCGGGGGTTATGGCCTTTCCGTTGCTCGTGAGGGCCGTGCGGCTTTCTCTGGAGAGCATCGATCAGGGATTGGAGTCTGCTGCGCGGACCCTTGGCGCAGGGCCGCTCAGGGTCTTTTTTACGGTGACCTTGCCGCTGGTTGTGCCGGGAATCATAGCGGGTGGAATTTTGGCTTTTGCCCGCAGCCTCGGTGAATTCGGCGCAACCATCACGTTTGTTTCCAATATCCAGGGGGAGACGCAGACGCTTCCTCTGGCCCTCTACACGCTCACCCAGGTTCCCGGTGGAGACTGGGGAGCAATGCGGCTCTGCGTCATCTCGGCGGTGCTCGGCATGGCGGCTTTGGTGGCATCCGAGCTTTTGTCCAGGCGCTTTGCGGCCCGTATGGAAGGTTGAGGCTGGTTCAGTGCTGGATATTCGCATCAAACGTCGCCTGGGCGATTTCTTCGTAGACGCCGCATTCCGATCCGAAGAAGTGGGCGTAACGGCATTATTCGGTCGCTCCGGAGCGGGCAAGACGTCTATTATCAACATGGTGGCCGGTCTGGCTCGCCCGGATGAAGGCTACATTATTGTAAATGATAGTTGCCTGTTCGATTCAAGATTGTCAGTTGATGTTCCTCCTGAGAAACGCCGCATTGGCTATATTTTCCAGGAAGGACGATTATTTCCACACCTTTCGGTGCGCTCCAACCTCACCTACGGCATGCGGCTGATTCCCCAAGCCAGCCGCTATGTGCATTTCGACCAGGTGGTAGAGCTGCTCGGAATCGAACATCTGATCGACCGTCGACCGGCCAAACTCTCCGGTGGAGAAAAACAGCGGGTCGCCATCGGTCGGGCGTTGCTCACGAGTCCCTCGCTGTTGTTGATGGATGAGCCGCTTGCTTCACTCGATGGCGCTCGTAAAGCGGAATTGCTGCCTTTTATCGGCCGCTTGTCGCGTGAGCTTTCCATCCCCATACTCTATGTGAGCCATGCTTTGGAAGAGATTTTGAACCTGGCCGATGCTATGGTGGTGTTGGACTCCGGCCGTGCAATAGCGGTGGGCAGTATCGAGGACTTGATGAGTCGGCGCGACCTGCAGTGCTTAGCAGGTTATACCGACTACGGCGCGGTCATCTCGACCGTTGTGGAATCGCACAACGAGACGGCCGGTCTCACACACCTACGTTTCCCCGGTGGCGTTTTGAAGCTGCCGCACTTCGAAGCGCCCGCCGGCGCTAAGGTGCGAGTGCGGATAGAGGCGAGGAATGTGGCTATTGCTTTGGTTCCGCCGGAGCAGACCAGCATACAGAATGTTTTGTCCGGCACAGTTGAGGAAGTAATCGCGGGAAATGGATCGCTGGTGGATGTTCGCCTGAATATCGGCTGCCCTCTGCTGGCCAGAATCACGCCTCAGGCATGGAAGGACCTGAATTTGAAGTCGGGGCAGCGCATTTTTGCTTTAATCAAGAGCGTCGCGGTTTCCCGTGGCGCCTTGGGGCAACAGGAAGAGTGAGATGCAAAAAGAGTTAGCCGACGTTGACCAGCATGGAAAATCCATCATTGCAATAGCTATTCATGTGTCCGGGCGGATGACTTAGTCTTTCCTGACTGAGGCTGGCGAGCAACTGGTTTTCATAAGCCGGTCCTAGCGATGGCTGCAATCACTTTGCTGGCTGAGCCGATGCCATACATCGTAGCGGTGGTCGCGGGAGTGTCCGTGTTCTTGTCGCCGGGAATGGCTGCCCTGATGCGAGTTAACATTTCTAGCAGAGTAAATTGGCTTTAGGGTCTTGTCTTGAAATGTAAGCTTGCCGGGAGGTAGGTCCTGTTTGCTCTTGAACACATCCTTGCGCTCATTACCTCTGGAGGTAACCTGATAAAAAGCGCCGGGATTTTGTGTCCATAACGGCCGTACCATTTTTGTCTCACCACTTACTGTTCAGATTTCTCAACGGCTAGCGTAATCACCCGGGTTTGTCAAATGAGTGACCCCGAACGCTGCTGAAAAGTCACCACCTGTGAACTAAAGATTGAACGCACAGGAGGCTCCTTCGACGCACCGGTATGGCTCAATCCAATAGGATCAGTATATACGGTAGCACACTAGAAGCAGCAACTTTAACCACAAAAGCGTCAGCCAAGCCCTGGTGCGGATAGATCGGATGTGGAGCCGGGAACACTGCTGAATAGGTTTCACCCGTAACAAACGCGTTGCCGTTCTGGTCTACGGCAATACCAAAGGCCCAATCAGATTTATCCGCGCCTATGTAGGTGGAATATACAAGAGCTTGCCCTTCCGAATTGATTTTGCTTAAAAAGACATCGTCCTCGCCTTTATAATAGCAAAGTGGTTTCTTGGTGGGAAAATCGTTGGATATTGTTCTTCCTGTCACGTAACAGTTACCCGCATCATCCACGGCAATGCCGTAGCCGTTATCTGTGTTACTTCCGCCCAAATAAGTTGAGTAACACAATCCGGTCCCAGTAGGGTTGATTTTGGTGACAAAGGCATCCACTACGCCACTAAACGCATATAAAGCGGTTTTGGTTGGGAAGTCGTCCGAATAGGTGTAGCCGGTAAGGTAAGCGTTGCCATCCTGATCCGCTGTGATCGCCAAACCCCAATCGATGTTGGCTCCACCCAGGTAGGTCGAATACGTCAATGAGGTGCCATCTGGATTGAGCTTGGTTACAAAGGCATCTTCGGTACCTTTGTCGGTATAGAGGGGATATTTGGTGGGAAAATCGTCGGAACCGGTCCAGCCGGTGATATAGGCGTAGCCGTTTGGGTCCACGGCGATCCCATAACCGAGATCTTTAAATCTGCCGCTTAAATAGGTGGAATAAACAAGGGCTGAACCGCCTGCATTCACTTTGGTAACAAAAACGTCTTCATATGCCCTATAAGCATAGATAGGGTTGTGAGTTGGAAAATTATCCGACCAGGTATATCCGGTTATATAGGCGTTGCCGTCCTGATCCACTGCCAAATGCTGACCGTAGTCCGAAGCTTTACCTCCCAGGTAGGTAGAGTAGACCAATGCATTGCCCGCAGCAGTGAGTTTTGCCACAAAGGCATCGTAGTTCCCACCCTGATAACTTGCATAGAGAGCATTTACAGCAGGAAAATCACCCGATTTTGTATAGCCGGTTACATAGGCCAAACCTTGGGCGTCGATGCCGATTCCCTGGCCTCTATCCTCGGCGCTTCCCCCCAGATAGGTCGAGTATGCCAAGGCGGTACCCTGGGCGTTGATTTTCGTCACAAAAGCATCATAATCGCCTTGGTGGCTGTAGATCTCATTCACGCGTGGAAAGTCATTCGACTTGGTATAGCCGGTCACGTAGATGTTCCCGTCCTGGTCAAGAGCGATGGCTCTCCCGTGATCTGCGGATGTTCCCCCCAGAAAGGTTGAGTAGAGCAACACGGGATCGATGACCAGAGGGTAATTCTTATCATACCACGCAACTTTGAAGCCATAGACATCAGAGCAACGTTCCGCGATCTGAAAGCTTCCCGCTCGGTTCACCCGCTGTCCATCAATTTCCTGATAGACCAGCGGCCTCTTTTGAACCAATGCTATGCCATTCGGCAAGTTGATCTGTAGGTCCCCGTTCGCTAGTAATTGTAGCTTCGTGCTGCCCCGGTATTGGAATTTGACCTGCGAGAGGTCGGCTCCGGGTTTCACAATAACGTCATACTCCAATTGACGCCCATCCCCATAGAAATTGAGATCAATTCCAGAGTAGGCTTCCCGGTAAGTCACTGCCCCGTAAGTGGGGATATCAGTTTTCCAACTGCTGGGTTCATTGCCCGTCAAATAGTTGACCCTTCCCGATTTAGGTTCGACGCCCGTTGGCTCGACACCATTGCGAAGGCCTACAGGCGCCAACTTGGCCATGGTTATCCTGTCTAGCGTGTCGGTTCCAGCGAAGCCGGACTTGTCCTTTCTACTCAAAGATTTCTGTCTGTCCCCATCGGGCAAAGAAAAATAAATTCCTTCGGTAGTAAAGAATACAGTTCCACCATCGCCATGGGCATAGAATTTCACACACTTGTCTTTTTGGCCCCGATTCTCGATGAAATAAAGTGGCAGTTGCCCGAGTCGATTCCGCACTTCAATCGGTTTTATTTCACCGGAGGAAGAGCTGCCTTCAGTAACTTCTTTTCCCGAATGGCTTGCGGTCTCTCTCATTGTGTGGTCCAATAGATTCAATGCTCCAGCCATGTTGCCAGAAGACATGACTCCCCAAGGACCTATCGTGAGAATCGCAGCAATTAATAAGGAAACCTTCGACTTCATGCCCGCCTCCTTTCCAAGCACTTGGTCTGGTTGCTAAACCAGAAAAAAGAAACGTCCAAAAAACAAATATAAACCTCTTCAGCGTCTATTTAAGAAGTCGTCTTTTCAGCATTCCCCGTATCTCGTTTCCATCGCGCCGGTTAACTTTCTAGAACGGCTTCATGAGGTTTGGAGCAAGGAGCAAAAAAGATGAGGTGTCAATTTAAAAAGTTTTATGCTAAGGCTGATTTCCAAGTCAAGATAAAAAACAACAGATAAAAGACGTTCTGTTTATTATGCGAAAGAAATGAAGTTAAAATTTTCGAGGTTTGATTGATTTTATTTGTAGTTACCAAAAATCAAACACAGGAACAGAATCTGCTATGATTTCCAGTAATCGCATTGACCTACGTTCAGTGGTATAGACGCCCATGAAGTCAGATACCTCCGGCAAAGCAGGAGGCCTGTAAAACCATGGACCGCTCAAAGCGGTTGTAAA